>Ga0073936_10011086_pt1 | contig 10973 bp, 11 predicted proteins | sample AliMusrvi5mmetaG_FD_87041 | JGI IMG/M metagenome (GOLD analysis project Ga0073936, IMG submission 87041) | Freshwater lake bacterial and archeal communities from Alinen Mustajarvi, Finland, to study Microbial Dark Matter (Phase II) - Alinen... | ecosystem: Environmental > Aquatic > Freshwater >... | reverse complement strand
GCCGGTGGGGCATCTGTTCAGTGAAAAGAAAATGAAAAAATGGTCTAATAGGTCTTGACACCAATTACAGTCGCTCTGCGGTAAAATAAACAATAAGATACCGGCCTAAATTAAATACAGCGATGGCAGGATAACCGCTCTCTCCGCCGAACAACAGTTTTATGCTTGCTCACATTGATTCCGCCGCCATCTTGGGCATCGATGCCTCACTGGTCTCGGTAGAGGTGGATGCCTCGCCGGGAGAGGCGAAATATCTCATCGTCGGCTTGCCGGACACCGCCGTGCGCGAAGCGCAGGAGCGGGTGCGCGCGGCGATGCGCAACTCGTCCTTCAAGTTCCCCATGAGCGCGCGGCTGGTGGTGAACCTGGCGCCGGCGGATATCCGCAAGGAAGGCCCGGGCTTCGATCTGCCCATCGCACTGGGCATTCTGCTCGCCAGCGGGCAGGTGGATGCCGAGGATACCGACCGCTTCATGGCGGTCGGAGAACTCTCGCTCGACGGCTCGGTGCGCCCGGTCTCCGGCGTGCTGCCCATCGCGCTGGCGGCGAAGGCGCTGGGCAAAACCGCGCTCATCGTCCCGCGCGAAAACCTGCCGGAAGCCTCGGTGGTGGAGGGGCTGGCGATCTATCCGGTCGACTCACTCGCCGAAGTCGCCGAGATCTTCCTCTGCCCGTCCGAGCGCAACCCGGTCACCGGCGGCGTCGCCTGGTCGCCGGAACAACTGACCTTCGATGTCGATCTCTCCGAAGTCAAAGGCCAGGAGCACGTCAAGCGCGCGCTGGAGGTGGCAGCGGCCGGCGGACATAACATGCTTATGGTCGGGCCACCCGGGTCGGGGAAGACTTTGCTGGCCCGGCGCTTGCCTACCATTTTGCCCCCGCTGCAGTTGGACGAAGCACTGGAGATCACCAAAATCTATTCCATCGCCGGCATGTTGCCGGATAACTGCGGGCTAATGCGCCATCGCCCCTTCCGCGCCCCCCATCACACCATCAGCAGCGCCGGGTTGGCCGGCGGTGGCAGTATCCCGCGCCCGGGCGAGATCAGCCTTGCGCATCACGGCGTGCTCTTCCTCGACGAATTCCCCGAGTTTGACCGCCGCACGCTGGAAATCCTCCGCCAGCCGATGGAGGAAGGCAATGTCACCATCTCCCGCGCCGCCGCCAATTTGTGTTACCCGGCGCGTTTGCAACTCATAGCGTCCATGAATCCTTGCCAGTTAGCTTAGGCAGCAAACTAAAGGTAAACCTGCATATACAACGATAAGCCGACTACGTAGATTGACCAATGGATTATTTGTTTGTGTCAAAGCAACAGAACGACAACTTGATGTAAGCTCAAGGTTACAGCAATGTTTATGCGCCATGGGGTGGGGGACTTGAAGACAAGAAGGTCGTCTGCTACCACCTATTGCATAAGCTAATGAGAATGGTGTAACTTACTAGTGATAGATCGATGACGAAGGTACCATTCACAGGAAGGAATACAAAGCAATGAGTTGGGGAGAGAACGAATTAGAGAGGTCGAAGGCCAATAAGCGTTGTACATCGGTACTAGTCTCCTGGATACTTTCAGTGGTTGACCGTACGTTACGCCATGAGTATGGTTCGAATTATTCAATGCAGTGCCTTCAGTCTTCGGAATGCATACACTGCATTCTCTCGGAAGTGGGCATTCGGAGTATGATCGTTATTGGTGATTTATGTGCTGCTGCAATCTATGCAGGTCCACCGCCCGCATATGGGTGGTCAGGATTCTGGGGGAACGATCATCACATCTGGGTGGTGACTGAGTACGGAGAATTGATAGATCTAACAATCGCACAACTCCATTTGCATCCAGTATGGATACGGGATGATACCTATCCTATCCCAGCACTCTGGTGGCAGAATTCCGATGGGATGCCTAGCGTATTTAAATATCTAGCTCGAAAATGGGGCATCCTAACCCCCAAGCTACCCCCAGAAGATATGGTGGCATTAGATCGCGTTCGCGATAATGCGCTGGCATTATGTCGTGAAGAGCTGGCGCAGGATTGCCAACCGGAGAGATATACTTGTCCTATTCTCTTTAATACTATTGTTTTAGACTATCTCAAACAATCGGGCCATCCATGGGTTACCCAAGCGTATTATTTCCAAAAAAGGAATATCCCGTTACCAGCATGGGTCGCACAGCGTGATGCAGCATTACGCGGACAAGACAGCTAAGCGTATGAATTATATATCACGTCATACTGGAAGCTTCCACTAAGCCATTGTTAATAAGGGCGACAAATATGAACAACCTGCCGAATTTGATATTGGCCATCAATAATATGGCCGAATGTATAAGGGAAACAAAGGAGCTCGCTGCATAGCGGCGAAAGACATCTCATGCGCTCGAAGTCCGACACAATTTCTACCACTTTAGGGGCGGCGCCTGGCGCCTTGGGAAGGAGATCGTCGATGGCTAACAGTATTTTTCAACAGTTACGCGAATATATTACTGCAACAGACAACGCAATAACCGTTGGCGAGCAACTGCGGGAACTCCTCCATCAAGATCCTGGCGCTATGAAGGAAATTGAAAAAACGATTATCACCCAGGAACATATTATGAAGCAATTACGATAGTTATATATGTTGAGATAAGACACGCTGATTCATAGTAGCTTCCTGCTAAAGTGCAGCGCGGGGACAGCAATTATTCTGATGTTGGCTAACCACTCATTTATACATCAGTCTATCTTTGCAAATCCATTATAGTGTATTTTATCATCATCAAATATTTCCACCACTTCGTATTTGCCATTAGTATAGATTGTATTGTAATATATATGATGTGTTGACTCCAGTATTATAATACTCGCTAATGGTTTAGATAGAACACCATTTCCTTGTGTCTCTAAAAGAGGAATTTCTCCCTTAAGCCAATATACCCTTTGGCCTCGTTTTTTGAAATTATATATTTTCCCGACTTCAAGCAAAGCAGGGATGCATTCGGCAATATCACGATTCCCTTTTTTGTATTCACGAATATTTCTTAAGGCTAAATCTGGATTGTATTCAACTTGTATTCCCATGATATAATAGTAGTATAATGTATTAGCTATTGTCAAGCTAGCTAAAATGGCTGGCTTTTTTGTGCTGCTGTGGTATAATGAGTTAGACTTAACGCTTTACGCTCCGAATGCTGGTATGGTCGGCTGTAGGAGCGGATCGATGAGATAGTCCTTCCATAATTGTTTAACTGCCGCACAAGCAGTCATGCTCCATTGCTTGGTATAGCGATGGATTGCCAGCAATACGAGATTATAACACGCGAAATGATTGTGCTGGTCGCGGATCTTGCGGCATTGGAATTGGTCGGTCCCTTGTGCTTTATCTCTGGATAGGGTTTATATGTATTCAGATGATTAAGGAGTAGCGGTGCAGATGGATTCCATTGAACTCGCACCTAAAAATAAGCTATTCGGACGCTCAAGATTCATTGAGCGTATAAGAAAGCGTATCCTAGCTTCAACAGGACTACGCATACTCATTTGCGGCCCTTCTGGAATTGGGAAATCTGCAGTACTCAAAGCGCTACTCTCTGATTTGCGCCAGCGGAGAATGCTTGCTACATACTATGAAATCGAGTCTGAAGCCCACAGCCTAGCCCCTGTTCTTGCACACCTTACAGCTGAAATCATCGAACAGGTGAAACTCCCGAACGGCGGTGTTCCTGCACTACGAAATGCACTAAACCAAGCAGCAAAGGAGAATGCGACCGCTTTAGTCACGGCAGCGCTGCTTGATGCTGCTTCTGCATTTGCGCCTCGCATAGGGAAGCTTATTGAGTCTCTTATTACCGTGGGAAAGCGTAGTTCATCTACTACACCGCGGGCAGATGCTGAACGAATAATTCAGGCTGGTGGCACCGATCTTCTTGCCGGGTTCTTCAGCATTGTAAAAGCTCTGGAAAGCATTGGAGTTCATGGGACAATCCTCATTGACAGAGTGGAGGCTGGATCGGATATTGTCGTCGATGCTCTGGCCGCCATGGCAACCCGGTTTCCCAGAGGATGGTCAGTCGTACTTGCCGTAAATGATGAATTACCCGCAGGTATCGGCTTTTTAGACAAGCACAAGCCAGCCATTATCCATATGGGAGGAGAGGAAGTTCCACTTCCTCCGATTAGCCTAAATGCGTTAGAAATGTGGAGGCGTAATGTTGCTGGTGAATCGCCGTCGCTTGCCGAATTGCGCATCGTTCATGAGAATTGCGAAGGGCGTCCCCTATTTCTTCGCGACTGGGTATACGATCTCAGTACAGAAGCTGTTAACGGAGGGATTACTAACAAGTTAGGGCTTTACTATACACAAAGGCTTCGTGCTCTCTCTGAACCTAGCCGAAAGCTGATATCTATCTTATCAGTACTACCGTCGAATTCTCCATTCCATTTTAGTTACTGTGCCGCCTTAACAGAACCAAAAGACCTGCTTGACTTACACCTGTGTATTGATGAGCTGCAGAAGTTTCGTTTCCTCGAGCCAGTAGAGAATGCCCCTGATAGCTACCAGTTCACACATGATCTGACAAAGCGATACTTGGCTGAGCAACTACCGGCCCCTGTGAAAAAAGTTGCCGCGGCAAACTTAATTGCTGGAGTGATGCGGAATGGACTAAATGGACCCAGTCCCTTGGATGATTACACAAGACTCATATTGACTATGCAATCAGGTGATGCCATAAATGTCACGCAGGTGGCTATAAGGACAGCATCAACCCTAGCTGATTCAGGAGCCTTAACTGCAGCCATCGGGGTATACGATCAACTACTATTGTCCGTACCTACCGCTTTGGCCATAGACGACAGATATGCAATCCAAATTGGCAGCGTGGAAGTACTCACGGATGCTGGTTATTACTCTGAGGCACTCGCTAGGCTCAAAGATTTTGATCCCCTGCACATTAGTGATTCGCAAAGACCACGTTACAATCTTGCAGTCGGCCGGGTTCTGCTGCGGTTAAACCAATATCAGCAAGCAACTACTCATCTTAAAGAGGCTTATAATGGATTCTATAGTGCTGCAGATCATATTGGCATGGTGAAGGCATGGAAGGATTGGATCACGATTCTACGCGATATTGGCAGGTACGACGATGCTGTCCGCGAATCTGCAGACTTGCTCGAATACGCCCTCAAACACGATCTTCCTACCCTTGTCGTCGCCGGCTGCAGACGGGCAGTCGCACGTTCACTAGCTATTGGAGGGGAACCCAAAAAAGCCATCCAATTGGGAAATGAAGCTCTCAACTTAGCTGTGACTGTAGCATCTATGAAAGATATCGGCAACGCCCATCTTGCGATTGCGGAGGGGTATAGGCATGACCATAATTATCCCAAAGCCGTTTTTCATTATTCCGAGGCCTTTGATATTGGTGAGCGGATTCTGAATCGTGACTCTGCATTATGGTCAGGATTAGGATTGGCCGATGCGTATCTACTATTAGGTGACTATGAAGAAACGGCGCGTGTGCTAGATGACATCGGTAACATGCTTAGCGGTAATTCAGAACGCTTCCCACTAGAGCACCTTCATTGGCGTCTGTCATGTTCGGTCATTGAGTATCGAAGCGATCGCTCCGCCTTGACAATACTTAATGAGTGCGTCGCTGCATATAGAGCTATGGGGATAAGATGGCCAGAGGAGTATGTTCAGGAGATAGTACAGTATAATGCGGCAGTTCGTCCGAAACGGATGTGAGGAGTAGATAATGTCGGAAACAACGTCGAATGTGGTGTTGGGTGACAGTATTGAACTAATGACAGAGTTTGGTACGCTTACCGTACAACACGTGCTTTGTCGAACTACAGAGGGGGTCATAATAACGACGGGTATGCCGTTCCCTGATCCGATACCTGTTCGTGTGCAGAGTTCCTGCCTTTTCAGTGAGTCGCTTCTCGCGAAGGATTGTGACTGCGCTTCTCAACTGCACGAGTCTCTGAAGATAATAGCCCGCGAAGGGGGGATCGTTATCTACTTGTATGAGGAAGGAAGAGGGGCAGGGCTCAAACACAAGATCGCTGCAATCTCACTGCAGCAACGCCACCATATAGATACTGGAACAGCTTTCTCTATGCTTAGCTTGCCAAGTGATTTGCGTGATCACTCGATGGCGGCGAAGATACTCAATACTATTGTTCCAGGATGCAGAATAGATCTGCTTACTAATAACCCGCGGAAAATGGAGTTGTTACAAAGCTGTGGAGTGCATGTTGTCAGAAAAAGGCCATTGATCTGTTGCACTACACCGGAAGTCGCGAAATATCTTGAAGAGAAGGTACGTGTGCTACAGCACGAAATCCCAGATGATAAAATATTGGCGAGTTAATCAAATATATTCGTATATTATGGGAGAACTTCTTCGTGGAGCTAAGCTTACGATACTCCCACACCCGCTGTCAGAGAATCGAGACTGGCAGTTTTGGACTGAAGTCGTCTTTGTAAGCATCTGTCACCAGGCAACCTGGGATCGTCTGCATAACAGGATTATTAGGGTGGTTAGTGAAGACCCATCTATTATCCATCCTTCAAAGCTAGCGATTATCTCTCCTGCAGATTTTGATAGGCTGTTCGCGCCTGGATTTGACAGTGAGAGGTTGCGGCAAGTAGAAAGGTTGCGGATTCTTCGTAAAATGGGCGAACAAGTCCAGATGTGGCCCTCCGTAGATCCTTCGGAGTGTTTCACGAAAGGCCTTATCCATCTCGAAGGCTCTAATGGGTTATACAGCTGGCTTGACCGGTTCTCCGTCTATGCTGAGGACCCACTGAGAAAAAAAGCGAGAGTGCTTGTTCATCAGCTATTGCACTACGGATTGATTGAGGTAGATGATCCACAGCACATCCGTGCAGCCGTTGACTATCACATCATCCGACTCTACGCTCGTACAAATAGAGTGATGCCTGCAGTACCAAAGGCTGGAGGGCCACTTGAGAATGGAGAAGAGCCACATGTAAAACTACTCACCCATCTGCGTCGTGCTGTTGAGGAGGCGATGGCTTATACGGCTGCAGGCGCCATGATACGCATTGATGAATTAAACCATATAGAGTGGCAAATCGCACGCTCGTTCTGCACACGAAAAGAAGCGAGATGCCATTGTGGTCCCCTTCCAGAGAAGCCAGTAGATAACATTGTTGCACTCCTATCACAGGCGAGGGGAGGCAGGTGTCCTTATGTTGATGATTGTCCGGCTGTATCAGATACAAAGCTTCGCCTTTTGGTTGATCCTAAGTCATCGAAGGCGTTCTACTAATACCATCTGTGTTTAATGAGACCCTCGCCACGGTAACTCTTTGAGCGCGTCAAGGATCCATGGATAGCCGGTCAATTGCTTGACCCGGTCGCGATCTCCTTGCAAGTCATGCAAGACATCCTCGACCGCCAGCATTTTCCGCCAGAGCGTCGAATAGGTTCGCCCCTCGACCGCCGCGCGAATCACTTCGCCGACCCGCTCGGCAGGATTGAGTTCCGGGGAGGCCGCCGGCTGAATAATCGTGGGCATCGGCGTCGTACCCGACTGCAGCCCACGATGGCCGGGGAGTCCATCCCACACCAGGTGATCAATGTCGGCGTCATGCCAATCACGCAGCACCGGCAGAAAATCCTCACCTCCCAAGCGGCCCATCCATTGGGCTTCCAATACACCGGTGCGGGGGACGATCACCACCGCCAGCCAATACCAATCGCGACGCAACTCCACGAGTTGCCGCACCTTTATTCCCCGCGGGGTGAGGACGCGCCGCGTGCTGCCTGCAAGTCCGATCCGGAATTCGTCGCCCCAGCCAACCTGCGAGGTGCGCGTCGCGTTCTGCGCACGCCGCGCAGACCATCGTAGGTATACGTTACCTGCCAGGTGGACGCGACCCACTGCCGAGCCTCTTCATAGGTATAGAATGTCCCCTCGGCTGCCCAGGCCGCTAATTCTGCCAGCCGTTCGTCCGTTAAACGACAAGACTGCCCATTGCCGGCCCCGAGTTGATGCCGAGTGACTTCGGCACACCCGCCCATCTGATACCAAGCAATCCAGTCCCGCAGGGTCCGTGGGTTGATCCCAAGGAGATCGGCGACGGTTTTCCGGGTATACCCTTGCCGCAATAGCCAGAGCGCATGCCAGCGCGGACGCAAGGTGGATGCGCCACCGTATGTGGCGAGTAAAACTGCGACGGCTGTAGCATTCAGTTTTGCAGCCGGCTTGATCATTGCAAGCTTTGCCCATGTGTATGTGCTGCGTGCATTCGGAGTGAAGCCATTTATGCTAGTAGATGTTATTATCACCGCAATAATGATCGGTGCCGGCTCTAAGCCAATCCATGAAGTGCTCAACCTGCTTGGTGGGGCCGCTAATACCCTTGCGGGTGTAGCAACCCGCACTACGCAAGGCAGGACTACATCCTGATAATCCCACAACAGGGAGGAGCCCAACTACAAAGCCACCTGGGGAAGGGTGGGGCAGGTATGAGCGAGAAGATATCTACTTAGGTATCCGAACGATCTCTGCGCCATCTTTTGCAGAGATCGTTCGGATAAGCTCATATTTGACGTGTAAGTTCTTGCTAGATATACGGATCGGTTACAGGTTGAAGGTGAGCCCGACGAATAAGGCTTTGCGAGTGACGCTGTTGAGGATCGCGGTGCGCGCATCGGGGATCACGGCGCTGTTCGACAGGTCGGGATCGAGTTGGCTGACTTTGCCCCAAACTACGCCGACGGTGAGAATGGCGCGTTGCTTGCGACCCATGATGGCGCTGATACCCGTGAGATAGCGTACCGGGTCGTCGCCATGGACGGCCGCGCCGAGGGTCAATGCCCCTTGTACATCGCGAATGGTAAAGGGAAAGCCGCCGCTGTAATAGACATGCGCAAGCGCGCCGGTGAGCAATTCCACTTCGTCAGACTTCCGTTGCACCACGATGCGATCGGTGCCGGTGGGGGTGGTGCGGTTGACGATGTCGGCGTTCTGATTCGTCAGCCTGGAGATAAAGAATCCCTCGCTGTAATTCACTTTCCACACGCCGATGACTTGCACCGCTGCCGTCCACGTATACGCTGACACCCCGATCATATCCTTATACGCGACTTTCGGGGTCTTTTGCACGGTGATATCCATCTCGTCCTGTTTGGCTTGCAGTTGTTTGGTCACGTCGAAGGCATCATCCAGCGGGTTGTCGAAGAGTACCCAATCGACGAAAGCCGACGCGTTATTCAACTTCTTCTCGATCGCACTCGTTGTTCCGGCATCCGCCGTCGCCGTGGCAGGGAATATTTTGTCATAGAGCGCCTTGGCATCGGTCATCTGCTTCTCGGCAGTGTTCATCACTGCGGTCACCTGGCTCAATAGCTTCCAGGCGGCAAGGGGGGTATTGACCGCTTTTTCGTTGACCTTCCAATTGTCTTGATTTATCGCTGTTCCAGTTGAATCTTTGAGTTGATTGTTCGTGATATCTATATAGGCCGTACTTAACTGTATAAGCGCGTTTTTGACGTTCAACTGTCCGAACAATTGGTCCTGGATCGCCAGAAGTGCCGATTTCTTTGCCGTATCCTCGCCAGCAGCTTGTTTCGCGCTGTCGATGGCCACGCTTTCGTCCACGTAGTTTTGCACTGTCCCACTATTCGCATCGTAGAGGTTTTTGGCGTCGGTATACGATTTATTTGCCGTGTTATACGCATCTTTTACCGATTTAATGCTCTCCGCCGCTGCTTGTTTTATAACGTTCGGAGTATCTGCTTTGAACTTGCCTTCGATGCCCAAATCTTTGAAGCCTTGATCGATGCGATCTTTCACCTGCTGGCGGATGTTATGTTTTACATTAGCATCCCCAATAGTCGGATAAGCCTCCATCAACGTCGTCGTCCACTGATCCATGCTCGCTAACGTAAGCAATCCGTTAGCCTTGGTATAAAAATCCACAAGCTTGACGGCCAATTCTTTATCGCTTTTTGACGCGCTTGGCACGACATTTGCCGGTGCTTTCGCGGAGGAGGGCAATATATTGGAAGTGAAGATCGAGGAGGCGGTCGATGAGGTGGCGATATACTCGGCAGTCACCTGGACATCATAGAGCACGCGATTGATATTCTTCACCTCGACATTCACCATGGCGCCGTTCTTTACCGTGCTAATTTGATTCGTCCAGTCCTTAGCGTTGGCGTCGATGGCTATGGTCACGTCGTCCGGGCTGGCCATACATGCTGCGTGTGCCAGCAGCCAAACGACCAGCGACACAGCCCATGCACGCCAGTTGTGCGTATTCCGTTGTGCCTTGTTGGGGTAATACATGCGATTCTCCTTTCAGATTAGCTTGATGCGTCATTTACGTAGCCGACGATTTCGGTTGTGTATTTCGATTGCATATCGATACGGGTAAAGCGGTTCGTCTGGCACTGATTCGTCTCGGTCGGATCGATGCCGGACAGCACGCCGATGACGACGAACTGTTCACCGTTCTGCACATACAGTGGCCCGCCGCTGTCCAGATGTGCGGGGAACTGGGGATTATCGGCCGTGGGGCCGATGACGACGATGTCGTTCGTGGTGGGAGCATCCAGGAGAACCCCCGAACCGTAATGACAGATCCCCGGTATATCTAACCCGTTCTGATTCATGTATCCGTATCCGGCAAAGTAGATGGTTGCATTGATAGTAGGCAGGTTGCCAGCTCGGGAACACGACGTCCATGACGACGGCGCCGGGTCGTTCAGTTCGATGAACGCTAGCCCGGATTATGCATGAGAAGAAGAAATGGAGCACACTCTGTCGAAATAGGTAATCGCCAAACCACCTATTACAAAGGATGCTCCAGATGCAGACTTCGCCGTTGTCCTTGTCCTTGTCCTTTCCTGCTGTCGCGGGCCGCGACTTGATCGCCCGGTTTGATGGCGGTGATTTGACCTCCGACGCCGGACTGACCCTCCTGGCGGCGGCCGATCGGCGGACGGG
>Ga0073936_10011085_pt1 | contig 10974 bp, 4 predicted proteins | sample AliMusrvi5mmetaG_FD_87041 | JGI IMG/M metagenome (GOLD analysis project Ga0073936, IMG submission 87041) | Freshwater lake bacterial and archeal communities from Alinen Mustajarvi, Finland, to study Microbial Dark Matter (Phase II) - Alinen... | ecosystem: Environmental > Aquatic > Freshwater >... | reverse complement strand
GTTGCAGGTCATCCGTTGGCAGGCCGCGTCATGCGCGATGAAAACGCTGATCGGCAGCGCATCCATCAGCGTCTCGAGTTCCTCGCGCCGCGTCCGCTCGCCCGCCTCGCTGGTGCGCAGCGCGGCTTCCGCCCGCACGGCGTGGTCGCGGGCGCTGACGGCATCCTGCATCAGGTTGAGTGCCGCATTGCGCGCCGCGCTCTGCGCCTGCTCGGCCTGCTTGCGCTGGGTGATGTCAGTGAACAGGATGGCGACCTTGCGACTTTGCGGCCCCCCGCTGCGGAAGGCCGACACCTCAAACCAGCGGCCCAATGCCCTCGCTTCGCTCTCAAAGCGCGCCGGTTGTCCCGTTAGGGCGATTTCACCATATTTCTCGAACCAAAAGGCCTCATGATTCGGAGCGAGTTCGCGCATCAAGCGGCCCTGCGCCTGGTGCAAGCCGGATTGCGCTGCGAAGGCCGGGTTGATTTCCAGGAAACGATAATCGACGGGCTTGCCGCACTCGTCAAACACCATGTCAATGACACAAAACCCTTCGCTGAGCGTGCTGAACAACGTCTTGTAGCTCTCTTCCGCCTCCTTGAGAGTGGAAATGTCAGTGTTGGTGCCAAACCACTGCCTGACGCGGCCCTGGGCATCCCTCAACGGCATGACACGCGTCAGGAACGGACGCAGCACGCCGTCTGCGCCGCGCAGCGGAAACTCCATATCGAACGGCTTGCCGGTGGCGATGGTGTTCTGCCACCGCTCCAGCACCTTGGGCAGCACCGCCGGATCATGCACGCTCTGCCAGCCCCAGCCCTCCATTTGTTCGGGCGTCGTCCCGGTGTCTTCGTACCAACGACTGTTGTACCAGAAAATGTCGCCGTCGGCGTTGGCGGTCCATGCCAGTTGCGGCATCGTGTCAGCCAATGTGCGGAAGCGCGCCTCGCTCTCGCGCAAGGCCGCCTCTGCCTGCTTGCGCTCGGAGACGTCGCGAACCGCGGTGTGGCGCAACACACTGCCCGGCGACACGGGCCAGCCATGCGCCTCGACAAGGATGCGGCTGCCGTCCTTGCACAGCATGGCATGTTCGAGCATCGACTCGCGCTCGTGGCGGATATTGGCCGTGACGCGCTCGAGGTCTTCGGGGGCGATCAGGGCGGCGATGGGCATCCCCTTCAATTCCGCAACGGCATACCCTAACATTTTCGCGAGCTGTTCGTTGCAATCCACAATCCGCCCGGCGGCGCTTTCGACGATGCCTTCAAAACTTGCCTGTGCAAACGCCGCCAAGCGTTCGTGATTTTCGCGCAAGGCCGCCTCGCGGTCGTAGGCAGCGGCTTTCGCGTGGCTGCGCCGGTAGAGTTCGGCGAAGGCGCTCGTGAACAGGCTCTTGCCGGTGAAAATGGCCAGGCCCATCCGTTCAACCGGCGAGGCAATGGCAAACTGTCCAAGCGGCGGCAGCAACCAGAAGCTCACGCTGATACCGGTCACGGCGGTGGTCAGCACGCCCGGCCCCCAACCGGCCAACAATGCCGCCACCACCACCATCGGATAGAACGTGATGTAAGTCGGCAAGCCCGGACCCACCCAGGCCGTGAGCACTAGCCGCAAGCCCCAGCCCGCCGCCACCGCCGCCAGCGCCAGCCCGTAGCGTGCCAAGCCCCGCAGCAACGAGTGCCGCCGCAAATCCGCCGCCGTGAGCCAGAGTTTTTGCAGGGCCTCATCCACGGCCCCCAGTGACAAGGTGCAGGTGCCGGTGTCGCGCGCCGCCACCCCGGCCGCGATGAGCAGATAGACGCTGCCGAGGTATTGGGTGAGCCGGTTCGCCCAACCCAGCACCCCTCCTTGGACGGTGAGCAACAGCACTCCCGTTAGACCGGTGGCGACCAACGCCAGGCCCAACCCATACCAATAATAGAAAGCCCCGACCTGCAGCCGGAAGCGGGCAATCATCTGCCACGCGACCCAGGCGAACTGGCCGATGGCCAACAGCAGAATCCCCTGTCTAACCGGTGTGCCGCCCTGGCCCTGCACGAAAAACAGCGGAGTCGCCCCGGCCCTCACCGCCCACACGATGAGCCCCGCTGCGAGGAGCGCGCCGGTATAACCCAGCACCAGCCAGCGCCCCGGTCGTGACACCCGGCCATGCCATAGCATACCGACGAGATGGCAGCCGGCCGCGCCAAAAACCCCCAGATTATGCACGGTGACAGGCGGGTTGACGTTGGCATCGACGAGCATGGCGGCGGCCAAGGAAGTGGCGCCCCACAGCAACGAGCCGCAGCCGAACATGAACAAGCCCGGCTGACCGCTGCGCAAGAAACCGCGTGCGGTCAGGATGCAAACGCACAGGCACGCCAGCCAGGTGAACAGGAGATTGAGCAACACCATCAGCGCTTGCGATTCATACACCGTGCGCGGATTGGCCACCCACAGTCCCGCGATGACCGCCAGCAGCAAGGGAATGGGCAGCCAGGTCAGTTGGCCCAGCCCGCCCATTCGCTGCGGCGCTGGCACCGGATTCATGACGTCGCCTCCCCGAACTCCAGCGGGTAGCGCCGCGGCAGGCCGGCGGCGGCACATAGCGCGTTGATTTCCTCCTTCAGTTCGATCATGCGCAGCTCGCGGCCGATGGCGACGTTGTTGAAGCTGACCAGATCGTGATTCATCGACTGGAGTTCCGCATAATTGCGCTGCAATTCCTCGGTGCGCTCGGCCACGCGCTGTTCGAGGGTTTCATTGAGTTCGCGCAGTTGCTCCTCGGCGCGGCGGCGCTCGGCCACTTCAACGAGCAACTCGCGGTTGGCCAGCGCAATCTCGCGGGTCTTGCGATGCAGCTCGGCGAACACGGCGACTTTCGAGCGCAGCACGGCGGTGTTGATTGGCTTGTGGAGGTAATCCACCGCGCCGGTGCCGTAGCCTTCGAGCACATGCTGGTCGTCGCTGTCGTAGGCGGTGAGGAAGATGATGGGCACCTGCGCGGTTTTCTTGCGCTCCTTGATCACCTGCGCCAGCTCGAAGCCGCTCATTCCCGGCATCCGAATGTCCAGAATCAAAAGGGCGAATTCCTCGCCGACGAGAGCCAGTAGCGCCTGCTCGGCGGACTCGGCCCGGATCAAGCGGTAGCCGGGGTCGTCCAGAACGGTCTCCAGCACCGTGAGGTTTTTCGGTTCATCGTCCACGATGAGAATGTTGATGGGTTGGTCCATTGGGTCTTAGGTCTAATTCTCTATGGATCCAAGCGGGTCGATGGAAGTCCTGGCGGCCAGGAGGTGGTGGAGCCGGGCGTTCTCGTCGCGGAGGCTGGCGGCGTCGGCGCCCAACGCGGCACGCTGCCGGTAAAGTTCGGCGAAAACCTCCACCTTGGTCCGCAGCACCACCGGGTCGAAGGGTTTGCAGACGTAATCCACGCCACCCGCTTCATAGCCAATGCGCTCATCGGCCGCATCCGTGCGGTGCCCGGAAATGAAGATGATGGGCAAGTGCCGATTGGTCTTGCGACCATGGATGAGGCGGGCCAGATCGTAGCCCGTCAGGTCGGGCATCTTCACGTCGAGCAGCACTGCGGCGAAATCCGTGTTCAGCAGAGCCAGCAGCGCGTCCTGGGCGTTTTGCACCATGACGAGGTGGTAGTCGGGAGAATCCAGCACGCTCCGGATGATCGTTAGGTTTCTCACGCGGTCGTCAACGATGAGAATGGGAACGGGAGGGTGCATGGCTTTGAGTGGAAAGAATGCTTGATTGCCGCGTCATGGGCAAGAGCGGATTGATTGACGCTTCGCCTCAGCGCAGCAGCCACACCCGCATCAGATTGAGGAGTTGGTCGGTGTTCACGGGTTTGGAAATGTAGTCGCTGGCACCGGCGGCGAGGCATTTTTCGCGGTCGCCTTGCATTGCTTTGGCGGTGAGGGCAAGGATCGGGAGGGTGTGGAATTGGGGGGACTCGCGGATTTCGCGGATTGTCGCATAGCCATCCATGCCGGGCATCATGATGTCCATGAGCACGATGCTCAGGTTGGGGGTGTTGCGGATGATTTCGACGGCGCTGCGGCCGTCGGTGGCGCTGAGCACTGCCATCTCCTGGTTCTCCAGCAGGGAAACCAGGGCGAAGATATTGCGCGGGTCATCATCGACCACCAGCACCTTGTGGCCGGCCAGGCCTTCCTTGGGGCCGTGGAGACTTTCGATCATAGCCTGCTTGTCCACCGGCAATTCGGTGACGACGCGGTGCAGGAACAGCGCCGTCTCGTCGAGCAAGCGCTCGGGGGAGTGAACGGCTTTGAGCACAATGCTGCGCGCCAATACCTTGAGCTGGCGCTGCTCGTCGGCGGTGAGGTCCTTGCCGGTGAACACGACCACGGGCATGTCCTCGAGGGTCACGTCGTCATTGACCCGCTGGAGCACCTCGAAGCCGCTCATGTCGGGCAGCCGCAGGTCCAGCACCACGCAATCAAAGTGTTGGGCGTGGAGCGCCGCGAGCGCCTCATGGCCGCTGGCCACGGCCACGACCTCGATGTCCTTGTAGCCGAGCAACGCGACGATGGCCTCGCGTTCGGAGGAGTTGTCCTCGACGATGAGCAAGCGCTTGATATGCGGGGCGATGAACTCCTTGAGGCGGTCGAAGGCCGCTTCCAAGCCGGTGGTGGTGGGCTCCTTGACGACGTAGGAGAACGCACCATGCGCGAGGCCGTGATGGTACTCCTCCTCCGCGGTGACGACTTGCACCGGGATGTGGCGCGTGGCCGTGTCGAGCTTGAGCTGGTTGAGCACCGTCCAGCCGAGCATGTCGGGAAGGTAAACATCGAGGGAAATGGCCGCGGGAACGACCTGCCGCGCGAAGGCCAGGCCCGCCGCGCCGGTATTGGCGACGAGACCCTTGAAACCCCGTTCCCGCGCCAGCCCCAACAGGATGCCCGCGAATTGGGGGTCGTCCTCAATGATGAGCAGCACCGGGCCGCCGTCCTGAATGGCGTTGCGGTCATCCGCGATGGGCTCGGCGTGGGCGACAGGCAGCACCGTGAGCCCGCGGGCCTTGGCCGTCGCCACGGCGGGGCTGCCGGCCGGGGCGAGCCGCATGCGGTCGGGGCCGGCATAGAGCAGCGGCAGATAGAGGGTGAAGGTGCTGCCCTGGCCAGGGACGCTGGTGAGGGTGATTTCGCCACCCAGCAACCCGGCCAGCTCGCGGCTGATGGCCAGGCCCAGGCCGGTGCCACCGTAGAGACGCGAGGTGCCTGCGTCGGCCTGTTGGAACGCCTCGAAGACGAGCCGCTGCTTGTCGGGTGCGATGCCGATGCCGGTGTCCTCCACGGCGAAGGCGACGACCTGCGATGCCTTGCCGAGCACCGGGTGGCCGGCACTCCAACCCTGGGTGGCGAGGGCGGCGCGCAACTCGACCTTGCCGTGGGAGGTGAACTTGACGGCGTTGGACAGCAGGTTCTTGAGGATCTGCTGGAGGCGCTTCGGATCGCTCGCCATGGCGCGCGGCAGGGTGTCGGCGAAGGTCAGCGCGAAGGGCAGGCTCTTGGCCTCGGTGAGGTGGCGGAAGTTGCGCTCGAGGGTTTCGCGCAGGCGGCTGAAGTGGATCTCCTCGACCTCGACGGTGACGGTGCCGGACTCGACCTTGGAGAGATCCAGAATATCGTCGATGAGGCTGAGCAGGTCGGTGCCCGAGGAGTTGATGTGGCGGCAAAACTCGACCTGCTTGGCGGTGAGGTTGCCGCTGGGGTTGGTGGCGAGTTGCTGGCTGAAAATGAGGATGGAATTGAGCGGCGAGCGCAACTCGTGGGACATGTTGGCCAGAAACTCGGACTTGTATTTGGAGGTGAGCGCCAACTCGGCGGCTTTTTCCTCCAGCGCGTGGCGGGCCTGCTCGACCTCGGCGTTCTTACGCTCGACCTCGGTGTTGCGCTCGGCGAGCAAGCGCGCCTTGTCGGCCAATTGCTCGTTGGTCTGATGCAGCGATTGCTCGAAGAGTTTGCGTTCGGTCACATCGCGGATGGCGCTGGAAACAAACAAGCCGTCCTCCGTCTCCAGCGGGCTGAGGCTGATTTCCACTGGAAATTCCGTGCCGTCCTTGCGCAACCCGTACAGTTCCAGGCCCGCACCCATCGCCCGCGACTTCGGGTGCGCGAAAAACCCACCGCGATGCCCCGGATGCTGGGTGCGAAAGCGCTCGGGCACGAGGGCTTCGATTGGCTGCCCGAGCAAATCGTCGCGCTGCCAGCCGAAGAGTTTCACCGCCTGCGAATTGACCAGCACGATGGTGCCCTCGCGGTTGACGATGACCATCGCATCGGGCGCGCTTTCAAGCAGATCCTTGAATTTCTGGTCCGCCTTCTTACGCGTGGTGATGTCGCGAATGGCGCTCATCACCATGGTGCCTTCCTCCGTCACCAACGGGCTGAGGCTGATTTCCACCGGGAATTCCTCGCCGCTTTTGCGCAGGCCGTAGAGTTCCAGGCCGGCACCCATCGTGCGGGTGCGGGGTGCGGCGAAATACCCGGCGCGATGGATGTGATGAGCCGCCCAGAAGCGGTGCGGCAGCAGTCTCTCCACCGGCTCGCCAAGCATCTCCTCGCGCTCAAAGCCGAAGACTTTCTCCGCCTGCGAGTTGACCAGCACGATGCGCCCCGTGACATTGACCATCACGATGGCGTCGGGCGTGGATTCCAACAGATCGCGGAATTTCCCCTCCACCAGCTTGGCATCCCGCAGGACCTTGAGGTGGGTGACGTCCTTCTGGGTCGCAAGGAAAAACTCGACGTTGCCCGCGGCGTCGCGGATGGCTTTGGTCGAAACGCTCACATGCACCAGCGAGCCGTCCTTGCGCCGCCGCAATCCCTCGTGCACGACCACCGAGCCCAGCCCGAGCGCTTCGGCCAGCACCTGTCGCTCCTGCGCCACACTGTCGGGCGGCACGATGAGTTCGATGAGCGGCCGCCCCACCGCCTCCGCCACAAGGTAGCCGAAAATGCCTTCCGCAGCGAGGTTCCAATGCAGCACCACGCCCTCGGGGGACAGGGCGATGAGGGCATCAGGGGTCTCGTCCAACAAGCGGGAGGCGAAATCGGCGTTCATTGCGATTGATGGTTAACAGGCAAGGATTTTGCCGGACGGTGGCAAATGTCGCTGATTGGCGCTTGATAAGCAAGGATTTTCGATTGCCATCCCAACCCTGGTCCTTCATCCGAGCAATCCGTACATGCCTGTAATCCGTGAGGGTCTTAGGCCGTCATACCCCACCCGATTGTGGCACCTGACGGGCTTGGTTCCTTTTGGCAAGGGGAAAGCTGTCAGCTTTCATTTCACTGGCAACTTCTCTTCGTCGAGGTCTTGGCACGGCGCCAATGCCAATCCGGCGCCGGCTCACAGATAGGTGGTGAGTTCAGCCACGGTGGGCGCGTCGAGGGCGCGGACCAGCGCGATTGTTAGGGCAAGCAACTGGAGATAGTCGTTGAGGTTGAGGATCGCGTTGTGGGAATGAATGTAGCGGGCCGGCACGCCTAACACAATGCTGGGGATCCCCTCGTTGGCCAGGTGGAACGAGCCGGCGTCGGTGCCGCCGCTGCGCCGCACGGTGATTTGGTGGCCGATGCCCGCCTGGCGCGCGGTGTCGATGGCCAGGCGCGCCAGCCGCGGGTTGGCGATGGCACTGGGATCGAACCAGCGGATTTGCGCGCCGCCGCCGAGGCGGCCCTGGCACTCGGTGCGGGGTCCGCCCGGGGTGTCATCGGCGGGCGGCCCTTCCAGGATGATCGCCACGTCGGGCTTGGCGAATGTGGCGGCGGTGCGGGCGCCGCGCAGCCCGACTTCCTCCTGCACGGTGCCGCAGAGGATCAGGCGGTTGGGGTGGGGCGATTGGGCGAGGATCTGGCCGGCCTGGATGGTGGCGGCCATGCCGACGCGGTTGTCGAACGCCTTGGCCATGAACCAATCGTCGCGCGCCAGCGGCGTGAACGCGGACACCGGGGCGATCGGGTCGCCGAGGGCCACGCCGAAATTTTCCATTGCATCGCGGGCCGAACTGGCACCGACATCGATGAACATCTGGTCGATGGTCATGACCTGGCGGCGCTGCGCCTCGGGCAGGAAATGCGGCGGGCAGGAGGCGACCACGCCGAGGATCTTATCGCCGCCGCGAGTGAGGATTTCGACGCGTTGCGACAGCAGGATGTGCTCCCACCAGCCGCCAATGGCGACGAACTGGATGAAGCCGTCCGCAGTGATGTTTTGCACCATGAAGCCGACCTCATCCATGTGCCCGGCCACCAGCACGCGCGGGCCGGAGTTGCCGGTCTCACAAAACACCGAGCCATTGCGATCCGCCGAAAGCTCGCCGCATTCCCCCAGCTCATCCACAAAGATGGCCCGCACCTCATCCTCGTGTCCGGAAACCGCGTGGGCTTCCGTCAACTCCTGCAACAACGACACTGCCTTCTGACGCATGCGGCTGAGCGTGTCATGCGATTGCCGCAGTTCCAAGCGCCAAATGCGGGCTGGAAGTTTCCAGAGGCGCGGGAGCACGGCCGTCCCGGCTGTGAGGGCAGACGGGCGTCCCGCCTGTCGTTGGGATAGCGGGTCTCTGGCTGCGCTTTGGCGCAACAGCCGGGACGGCTGTTTGCCCTAACAGGCGGAGACGCCTGTTCTCCCGGACGCCTGTTCTCCCGGACGCCTGTTCGCCTCAGAAGCGGAACGACGACGACAGGCTCACGCCGTTGTAGTTGCCATCCTCGGAGCGATACTCGACGCGGTAGCCCAGCGCCACGCTGATCGAGTCGCTGATTTTGTAGGAGGCGCCCAGACCGAGGTAAACGGAATCGTTAGAAAGGCCGTCGGCCGAGGCTTGGAACGGCCGGCTGCCCTTGACGAAGCGGGCGGTGAGGACCTGCGGGTTGTCGCCGATGCCGGACGTCACGCCGACCTGGCCCCACACGGCGATTTTGTTCGTGACGTCGGCCTCGGCGCGCAGGCTTAGGTCGGCGAGCACCGAGGTGTAGTTGTTCCTGCTCACGGCCAGCGCGATGGGCGAGCCGGGTGCCGCGCCGCTGGACTCGCTGAACGAGTCCAGCGAGCCGCTGGCGCCGCGCACGGCGAAAGCCGGGATCAGGCGGAAGTGATCGTTGTGATAGACCACGCCATCGATGCCGACGAACAGTTCCAGCGAATCGGCGGTGGCGTTGGAGAAACCCACCGGAGCGGCAGCCCAGCCGCCGCTGGTGGCGGAAACACTGCTGCGGGTGCCATCGAAGTAATACCTGCCATAGGAAATGCCGGCGCTCAGATGGGTGCTGGTGGTTGGATCCAGCAGGGCGTCGCCGATCACTCCGAGCGACCAACCGGTGCTGTCTGCGTCAATCAATTCGCCGTTGATGTTGCCGAAGTCCCCGGCCAGATAGGCGGCCACTTGGATGCGCTCGGTGAGCTTGCTGCGGATGCCGCCGATGATGCCATAGTCGCTGAGTTCATAGTCCGCCTGGTTTTGCGAGCCGGCGCTTGCGACGTGGAAATAATCGGCGGCGGCGAAAAGTTCCCATTGCGGTTGGTTGCCCGGGGCGGGAGTGGCGTCCTTGCTGCCGCCTTTGCTATCGGGTTTGGCAACGGCGTTGGGGGCGGGCTCGAGGGCCGGTGCGGAAAACGCGCTGCGCTGGTGGGCGCGGGTGGCTTGGATCGCATAGTCGGAGAGTCCGGCATAGACTTCCGGCGAGAGGTGGTTGAGGAGGCTGGCATTGAGGCCGGTGGAGGTGAAGCTGGAGGCCAGGGCCCACAACAGGTCCGGGTTGTTGCCATTGGCGATGCCGCTGTTGATGACATAACTCGGGTTGCCGCCGGGGATGATGAAAACATTGGTGACGCCCGGATCAATCACGTCGTCGTAGAGTGCAACCCAGGTGGCGGTTTGGTTCGTGGTGGAGCCGTACAGGGTCGTGCTGCCGGTGGGAACGGCGAGGCGGATGACGTCGCCATGGCCCGGAATGAACATCACCGCTCCATCCAGGTTTTCGGTTAGAGCGGTGAAGTTGCCGGAATACGCGGCTGCATCCACCACATGGATCGGCACGAAGGGGGCGACGGGGGCGCCGACCTGGTTGAGGTCGAGGGTGCCGTTGAAACTGGCGCTGCCGGTGGTGCGTAACAAATCACTGGCGCCCGGTGCGATGTCGAGCTTGAGGGTTGCGCCCGCGGCGTTGGTGAAACTGCCGTTGGTCACTAACAGCGTGCCGACCGCGCCCACGCCGCCCGGTGCGACGGTGGTGGTGTTGGTTAGGTTTCCCTGCCACGTGGCGGCACCCGTGCCGGTGGTGGTCAGCAGGCTGTAGCGCTGGGTGCCGGCGGCCACCAGCGTCGCGCCCGCCGCGATGTCCAGATGGTTGGTGGCGGTGCCGAGGGTGCCCGTGTTGGTTAGAACGCCGCCGGCCACATTGATGGTGTTGCCCAGCAGGCTTCCCGCAACCGTACCGCCATTGAGCGTGGACGTGCCGCTGACAGTTAGAGCCGCGCTGCCTGCCAGCGTGCCGGGGGCGTTTTGCGTGTATGAACTCACGGTGTCGGCGGCGTTGAGCGTTAGGGTACCGGAGTTGGACACGGCGGTGGCAGCCGCCAGGCCGCCATTTGAATCAACCAGCGCGGCGCCTGCGGCGATATTCAGCGTGGTGCTGGCGAGGCTGCCGCTGAGGGTGAGGGTGCCGGCGCTGACCGAGGTGGCCCCGGTGTAGGTGTCAGCGCCGGAGAGCACGAGGTTGCCGGTGCCGGTTTTGAGCAGGCCGTGAGTGCCGGCCAGGACCGAGTCGATGGTGAGGGTGCCGGTTTGGACCTGGACGAAGGGATTGGCAGCGGCGCTGTCCTGCACCAGGGTGATGGTTTCGGCGTCGATCGCGTAGTTGGCATTCTGCTGGACGATGCCTGCGGCTTGTAACGGAGTGAACACCGTGACGGTGCCGCCGATGGCATCCTGAAACACCGCCACCTCGTTGCCGGTGTCGGGCCATACCG
>Ga0073936_10011084_pt1 | contig 10974 bp, 9 predicted proteins | sample AliMusrvi5mmetaG_FD_87041 | JGI IMG/M metagenome (GOLD analysis project Ga0073936, IMG submission 87041) | Freshwater lake bacterial and archeal communities from Alinen Mustajarvi, Finland, to study Microbial Dark Matter (Phase II) - Alinen... | ecosystem: Environmental > Aquatic > Freshwater >... | reverse complement strand
GTACAACTCCTGCATAAAGAACAAAATCCTTTAAAAAATCTTCATTAAAAAATCCTTCTTTGATCTGTATTGTAGCTTTTGCTGCACCTATTTTATGCAAAGAGTTCTCGAAGTTCCTGTTACCCCAAGGCCCACCATAAAAAGAAACGTAAAAAGTTATTATAGCTGCTAAGAGAGATACAGAAAAAACAGGGGTCATAAGCTTATAGATAGAAATGCCCGAAGCCTTAAAGGCAAGGATCTCGTTATCAGAAGATAATCTGCTAAAAACCAGTAGTACACTGAATAAAAAAGATACCGGCACCGTTATCGGTAAAAAAGCTACAATGAGATAATACATCAATAAAAAAACATTCCAAAAACCAACACCATTAACGACCAAAAACTCCGTAAACTTCAAAAGCTGGAACATTATTAAAATAAAAGTAAAGATGACTACACCCATCACGAATGGTGTCAGTAACTCTTTAATTATGTATCTATATCTAGTAAATTGCATGGATCACAACATCGGCATCCTTAAACCCTTGGCTTGTAACGCAACGTCCTTTGCGATCTCGTATCCCGCATCTGCGTGTCTTACAACTCCCATACCTGGATCACTGTTCAACACTCTTTTTAATCTTTGATCTGCTTCTGGTGTTCCATCAGCTACTATGACCATTCCTGCATGCAATGAGTATCCAATACCAACTCCACCACCATGATGGAAGCTGGTCCAAGACGCACCGTTAACTGAATTTATAGCAAAGTTCAGTATCGCCCAATCTGCAATGGCATCACTACCGTCCTTCATCTTTTCTGTTTCTCTATTTGGGGAAGCAACACTACCGCAATCAAGATGGTCTCTTCCAATAACTATAGGAGCTTTAACTTTCCCTTCCCTTACCAGTTTATTAAAAAGTAATCCTGCTTTTTCTCTTTCTCCATAACCAAGCCAACATATCCTTGATGGCAGGCCTTGAAACTGTATCTTCTTTTCTGCCATTTCAAGCCATTTTTGTAATTTAATATTATCCGGGAATAATTCCTTTAGTGCTTCATCAGTTACCCTTATATCTTCTTTATCACCAGAAAGTGCGACCCATCTAAATGGGCCTTTACCTTCACAAAAAAGAGGTCGGATATATCTGGGAACAAATCCTTCGAAATCAAAAGCATTTTTTACGCCAGCTTTTACAGCCTGTGCTCTAATATTGTTACCATAGTCAAAAACCTCTGCTCCCAGTTTTTGCATATCGAGCATAGAAGTAACATGTTCGCCCATGGTCCTTATCGATTCTTTTTTATATTTTTCTGGATCAGCCTTTCTTAATTCAAGTGCCTTTTCAAAAGATATATTATTAGGGATATAACCGCTAAGCTCGTCATGAGCTGAGGTTTGATCTGTAACAATGTCAGGTATCATTTTTCTTTCTACAAGACGTTTATAAAGATCTGCTGCATTACCATGATAACAAACAGAAAGAGCTTTACCTTCTTTCTTATATAAAAAAGCTTTGTCTATAGCTTCGTCCAAATTATCATAAACTTCGTCTAAGAATTTTTGTTTTATCCTTTTATTTATCCTGTTTATATCGACCTCAGCACCAAGATAGGTCGCTTCAGCCATAGTTGCCGCTAACGGTTGTGCACCGCTCATACCGCCCATACCACCAGACAGAACAAGAAGACCTTTTAGTCCTTTTGGATGCCCTATCTTTTTTCCAGCCTCCATAAAAGATTCATATGTCCCTTGTATTATTCCCTGGGCTCCAATATATATCCAAGAACCTGCGGTCATTTGACCATACATCATCAAACCTTTTTTCTCTAACTCATCAAAACATTCCCAGTTAGCCCATTTAGGAACAATATTTGAATTAGCAATAATGACCCTTGGGGCATCTTTATGCGTTGGGAACACTGCAACAGGTTTTCCTGATTGAACTAACAACGTTTCTTCGTCACCAAGCGTCTGTAATGTTTCTATTATCTTATTATAGCTTTCCCAATTCCTTGCAGCCTTGCCTCTACCACCATAGACGATCAGATTGTCTGGATCTTCTGCCACTTCTGGATCTAGATTGTTCATGAGCATTCTCATAGCAGCCTCTTGTATCCAACCCTTGCAAGTTAATTTATGCCCTATAGGTGCATGTATGTTCTTAGCCAACACGGACCTCCGTAATTATTTTTTTATTATTTATTATACTTTTTGCTTTATTTATATCCTTCGCAATCACCCTGTCGTCACCTAAGGCAGAAATGTCCTTTCTTATAATATCGATAACTTTACAAAGTTCCTTAGACGGCTTTAACGGTTGTCTTTGTGTACATGCTTCAACTGCTAACATAAGTTCTATAGCAAGGACCGTTTCTACATTATCTATTATACTCAGGAGTTTTCTTGCTCCTGTTGCGCCCATGCTAACATGATCTTCTTTATCATTACTTGTTGGAACGTTATCTATTGATGATGGGTGAGCAAGTACCCTATTCTCGTTCAATAATGATGCCGCTGTGTATTGTGCGATCATAAAACCGCTATTAACACCACTGTTCTTTGAAAGGTATGCAGGAAGCCCTCCGTTAAATGAGGGTGTTAAAAGTTTATCCGTTCTTCTTTCACTGATACTGGATAGTTCAGTTAGAGCAATAGATGCAAAGTCAAAAGCAAGTGCCAATGGCTCTCCGTGGAAATTACCTCCGGAAATTATGGCATCATCAAAAACAAGTGGATTATCAGTAACAGAATTTATTTCTACGGAAAGTGTTTTTCTTAAATAGCTTATTGCATCCCTTACCGCTCCATGAACTTGAGGAATGCATCTTAATGAATATGGGTCCTGCACTCTACCGCAATTCTTGTGTGAATCCTTTATCTCGCTCCCATTCGCAAAACTTGAGATATTCTTAGAAACTATCTTTTGTCCCTCATGAGGACGAATGTCACTTATCCTTGTATCAAATGGTGAGAATGTTCCAAGCATTCCCTCTAAACTTAGCGCTGCTATTATATCTGCGTGCTTGGTAAGACTTTCAGCCTCTATTAAAGCGAGGCAACCAAGGGCCGCCATGAACTGGGTCCCATTTATTAGAGCAAGGCCTTCTTTCGCTTCAAGCTCTAGCACTTTGCCACCAAGCTCCTTTATAACGTCCTTAGCTATTCTCTGTTTACCTTTATAAGTAACATCTCCCTCACCTATTAAAGCAAGTGTTAAATGCGCAAGAGGAGCAAGATCCCCGCTAGCATCAACAGAACCTTTTTCTGGAACTATCGGTATAATATTATTGTTCAAAAAGAACAAAATAGAACGAAGCACTTCTTCTCTAACACCACTATACCCATAACTAAGATTGTGCGCCCGTAATAACATCATTGCTCTTACAAAGGGTTGCTCTAATGCCTTGCCAACTCCGGCAGAATGCGACCTTATAAGATTAACTTGAAGGTTCTTTAATTTATCATTATCTATTTTTACGTCACTCAAAGATCCGAACCCAGTATTTATCCCGTAAACAGGTTTATTCTGTTTTAAAACATTATCTACAAGTTCCCTGTTCTTTTTTACTTTGATAAGCGCTTTTTCGTCTATATCTACCTGTATGCTCTCATCGGTAGCTACCGCAAAAACATCTTCTAAAGTAAGCTCCTTACCAATAATTATTTTCTTCACTTTGCACCTTTGGTTAAAAGATTTTTTATAGCAACAACAGGATCTTTTGCTGCAAAGATAGCATTGCCTGCAACAACAAGTTCTGCACCAGCCTCTACATATTCATGAATGTTGTCTTCTGTAACGCCACCATCAACTTCTATTATGAACTTTAGACCACGTTCTCTTTTGATAGTTCTAAGTTCTCTTACTTTTCCTAATGTTGACGATATCAACGACTGACCACCAAACCCAGGCTCAACTGTCATGACCAGTATCAGATCAACTATCTCGTAGAACATCTCAATTGCTTTCAGATCTGTCTTTGGCTTTATGGATATACCAACCTTAACACCCTTAGCACGAATATGCTTTAGTACCGCTTCAGAAAATTTTTCTGCTTCTACATGCACTGTAACGATATCAGCACCTGCCTTTATAAAATCATCTGCATATTTTTGTGGGTCTGATATCATAAGATGAACATCCAAAGGTAATTTTGTTACTTTCTTTATAGATCTAACTACTGGTGCGCCTATTGTTATGTTAGGGACAAAATGACCATCCATAACATCAATGTGAACATATTGAACACCATCTATCTCTATTTTCTTTATTTCCTCTGCTAGTTTTGAAAAATCCGCAGAAAGTATCGAAGGAGCTAACTTAAACATCGCTAAACCTCGTTCCTGTTTTTAATGGATAGCCGTTCAAAAAGTCAGTAACACTTAGTTCTTTTTTACCAGAAGGCTTGACCTTTTCAACTAAAAGGAGGCCCTTACCTGTCTTGACAGTGAAAAATCCAACTTTTTTATCTATTTCAACCACAGCACCTATATTCACGCCACTAAACTCACTTTTTTCTGGCAGGGCTTTAGCCTTTATGAACTTAATGGTCGTACCATCAATAGTAGACTCGGCAACAGGCCATGGGTATAGGGCTTTTATCTGGTTTTGTATAGTTACTGCATCCTCTTCCCACAGTATCCTTTTCTCTTCTGGACTTATTTTTTGTGCATAGGTCGGTTCACTGTTAATGCTCAACTGATCTATCCTTTTTATTTTCCCAGAAACATATTGATCTAGAATATCTATTAAAAGAGCCGTACCCTCCTGAACAAGTTTCCACGATAAGGTTTCTGTATTATCCTCTTCCTCTATTCTTAATTTCTTCTGACTAACAACGGCACCTTCGTCCATACCTTTGCATATTTCCATTATGCTAACACCGGCAGATTCCTCTCCATTCATAATCGCTCTGGCAACTGGGGCAGCACCTCTATATTTAGGTAACAACGAGAAATGTATATTAAGTATTTTGTTCTTCATGTGTTCTATAAAGTAAGTGGGTATATAACAGCCATAAGCAACCACTATACAAACATCTATTTCCCCAAGCTCTTTTATTTCCGAAAATAATTTTCTATCGAATCGTTCGCTTTGCAAAACTTTTAAACCGCGCTTGAGAGCCATTTCTTTTACAGCAGGAAAGCTTACGTGTTGCCCTCTACCGCTTTTTCTGTCTGGCTGGGTTACTACTGCTTTTATATTTGCACCGCTGGAGCAAAGCTTATCGAGTACATAAGCGGAAAGTTCGGGTGTTCCAAAAAAAACTATATTCATAATATCCCTATCTACAGATTTTTGCCTTTTAGGATCTTGTTCTTAACTATTGCTCGTTTAACTATTGATAACTTATCTATAAAAAGTTTTCCCTCAAGATGATCATATTCATGTTGTATTACTACAGCTAAGAAACCATCAACTGCTAGGTGTTTCTTCTCGAAATTAAGATCATAATATTCCAGTTCAACTTTTTCTGCTCGTTTTACATCCTCGTATATCCCAGGAACGCTTAAACAGCCTTCCTCGTAAACTACTTCACCGGTCTTTGACTTTATTTCTGGATTTATAAAAACCATTAAGATCCCTGGAGTTCTACTTACCACTTCTCCATCATCATCTTTTTCAACAGTTTGCTCTATATCGATTATAAACAGTTGTTTCAAGATCCCAACCTGAGGAGCTGCAAGACCTATCCCGTTAGCCTCATACATAGTGCACTGCATTTCTTGAACAAGTTTTATTATCTGGGACTGCTCTTTGGTATCCTTTAGATCAATCTGTTTCGATCTTTCCCTTAATTTCAGGTTGGGGAATTTCAATATTTCCATGTTCTACCTCGTAGTCACTTCTTTTCTGTTATAAACCTTTGGGCCAAAAAGTAAAACAATATCGCCATAACAAAACCAGACAGGACATCTGTAAAATAGTGTTGTTTTACGGTCAAGGTGGAAGCACTTATTAATACGGCCCAAAGCATAAACAGCGGTAATAAGGCTCTTTTTTCCTTTATAAAGCCAAAGCCCGCCAAAAAGGTCATTCCTACATGGATACTTGGGCACGCATTTCCAGGAGTATCTGCGGAGTGAAGTAAGCCAAGCATCCAACCACTTAGGCCGTTATATGTTACTTCTGGTCTTGGGTATGCAGTAGGTAAAACAAAGAAAATGAACATAGCAAAAATAAGCATTGCTATTTGAGCATAAAAAATACGATTCATATTCTGCTTTTCTTGCAGCAACGTAAAAACCATTGCGATGTAAAGATAATCAGAAATATAAAACCAGATGGTCCAGTCCATAAAAGGTATTTGTTTCTCGAATCCAAATAGGTACAGTTGAGTTGGAACAAAGAAATTAAAATGGTTAGGTAGCATATAGAACAACATAAAAGCGCAGATGCCTAAAATACCAACCCATAGTTTTTGTTTCGAAGTGAAAAAAGGTAATTTCATAGTCAAACATCCTACCAAATTCGCTGGTTTTAAGGTATATATAAATACAAATGGCTAAAAAGAACAGAAATAAAAGCGGTCAAGCCGTTGTGGAATACGTTCTGGTACTTGCCGTTATGGTAACCATCATAATATGGGGATTAGGATATATAAAATGCTCCCTGCACACCATATGGATAAAAATGGCCTGCGACGTCATTCAACCATATCCACAAGATAAGATCCCCCAAAAACTGGAATACTGTCAGCCAGTAACACAATGCTTTGATCTTTAAGGTAACTGTTTTTTATTCAAAATCCTATAGCAAAGATAACCTAGTATAAAAAAGGAAAGCACAAATAAGATACTTCTCAAAAATCCGTTGTATCTTTTTTGAGTGTTTATAACGAATTTTTGCTGGTTTTCCTGGTCTCCAATAGTTTGCTGCGAGTCTGGAGAAGAGTTAACTACTTCCTTCATATCCTTTATGGTTAAAGGCCCGCTTGCAGAGGTATTAACACTCTGGCTACTTGGTTCGGTACCTCGTCTTTCTTTAACTTCCGAAAGGTTTACGTCGTAACCACCAGAAGCTCTCTTTTTAATCACATAGGTAACAACAAATTCTCTTTTGGAAGAGGAATCTATGTCCATGGAATCAGTAAAAGTGTATATCCTTACAGAAACTTCCCCTTCGCCTTCCTTCTTTATCTCAAAATTGAGTTCGTGCTCTTCCCTAACTGTTGAACCAGCTTTGCCTGTAAAGACCTCGTTACCATTCGTGAGCTTAATTGCCTCACCATTATTATCCACCATCAATTTGTATTTACCTTCATTCCTTTCTGAAGCGACACCTATGATAAGAACATTTTTATCGTCGATACTATCCTGTGATTTCAAATTAAACACGGCATCGAACGGATTAGATTGACAATAAACATTACGGACCAAAATAAGGCTGAGGGATAATAAAAAAATCTTACTCCAATATTTCATCTAAGACCTCTCTTATATTTTTTACCTTGATAAGGTTAAGCTTACTTTGTGTTAATTCTGGTTTTTTGCTATCGCTGTATGGGACCATGGCATATTTAAAGCCGATCCTTTCCGCTTCGTATATTCTTTCATTCATCCTTGGTGTTTTCCTTATTTCACCAGTAAGTCCTATCTCTCCTATAAGGATAATATCATTCTTTAATTTTTTGCCCAAATAACTTGAAGCAATGGACACCATCACAGCAAGGTCAAGCGATGGTTCTTGTGTTTTTAGCCCACCGACTACGTTAACAAAAAGATCCAAGTTGGCAAAACTATAATGAAAATATTTTTCCATTATTGCCAAAAGCATCGCGACTCGATTTGCTTCATAGCCAACAACAGTTCGCCTTGGCATTGCTATATACGCTGTGGATAACAGCGACTGAACTTCAAGTAATATAGGGCGACTGCCTGTTATTATACTTCCAACAACAGAACCTGCCTGCGCACCATCTCTTCCAGATAAAAAGAAAGAAGAAGGATTCTCAACATCCTCTAAGCCAGCAGAACTCATTTCAAAAATACCTATTTCATTACTAGGACCAAACCTGTTCTTTAAAGTCCTTAAGATCCTATAATTTATATTGTCATCACCTTCAAAATAAATAACAGCATCGACCATATGCTCTATTAATTTTGGTCCGGCAATAGCCCCGTCTTTTGTAACGTGCCCTATTAAAAAACAAGAGATATCCTTTGATTTTGCAAGCTCCACTAAACTAGCAACGGTTTGCCTCAATTGAGAAAAGCTACCCATAGGTGATTTTAGTTCTTCGTCGTAAATTGCTTGTATTGAGTCTATGATCAGAATGTTCGGCCCTACTTCTTCGATCGTGTTCAATACACTATGTAAATTGGTTTCTGAAGCAATAAGGATGCTGTCTGTTTTAACATCTAGTCGCTCAGATCTAAGTTTTATTTGCTCTAGAGATTCTTCGCCTGTCACATAAAGGACTGTGTTTTTTGGATTCCTGCAAACTCTGTCTGCAAGTTCTAATAGCAGTGTAGATTTACCAATACCGGGCTCACCACCTATTAGAACAGAAGCGCCTTTTACTATTCCTCCGCCAAGTACCCTATCAAGTTCTTTGCTACCAGTACATATTCTAGGAGTTTCTGAACCACCAATTTGGTTTAGCATCATTACTTGTGAGGCCTTGTTCCTTTTTCTGATAGGAGTTTGGCTTTGATCGTTAACTAGTTCAACTATGGTATTCCATTCACCACATTGGAAACACTTACCTTCCCATTTGTTGAACTTTTGCCCACAAGTATTGCATTCATACGCTATGCTATTTTTTGCCATAGCATTTTTTACATCTATATAAAAACAATGACAAGACTATAAACCTCAGTCTTGTTTACCTATACTTGACTAAAACTTCCTTATGCAACGAGTAGGTAAATTAGTAAGGTTCTTCTGATTATTGGTTACCTCACCATATAAGTAAAAAGCCTTAACAAATGCCCATTTGTCTGGGTTCTCAGAAGAACTCCAATAGTAATTGTTAACAAAGCCACCAACTCCTAGGGCTTTTAAATTGGAAAACATTAAGTTTAGTTCACCTAAGGATGGTAAAAACCAATCGCCGTAGCCATTTACCGACGTCTGTTTACATGCATTCGCAGCGCTGTCTGTGTGCCCTACTTGGTTTATTATCATATTGGTGTTAGTGTTACCAGTACCCACGTTTTGCGAAGTTGTACCAATTGTAGTCAATAAATTACTCCATCTTTGTGTACTGCTCCTATCGGAAGGGGCTGCTTCTAAATATACCCATCCATCAGTTGTACAAGTAGGGTTGATGTAGAAGATCAAACCGCCAGCCGGCCCAACGTCTCGAAGGTTATATGCTGGTGCAGCAACCATAACGTTAACTATATAAGCTTGTTGTGAACCATCTGCTGCTGTAACTGTATAAGTTTGAGGCGAAGTAAAATCGTTCTGAATACCAGAACCTAGAGAGACAGTATTTCCAGTAACAGTTATAGTTGGTGTTAGTGCTGAAAGATTTGTACAATACGGAACCAGTAGTGTAATAGTGTGATTGATTACGTCGATAGCCCCATGGGTATTCAGTATCATAAAATCTGTAATATCTTTTGCAGAATTAAGTGCTTCCGTTACTGTAACTAGATAATCCTTTGTTGAACCATCTGCTGCTCTAACTGTATAAGTTTGAGGCGAAGTAAAATCGTTCTGAACACCAGAAGCTGGAGATACGATATCTCCTGTAATAGTTATAGTTGGTGTTAGTGCTAAAAGACCCGTGCCATAAGGAACCACTAGTGAAATAGTCCTGTTGATCCCGTCGATAGTCCCAGGAATGCTGTATATCGAAAAAGCCGTAATCTCTTTTGCAGGATTAAGTGCTTCCGTTACTGTAACTAGATAATCCTTTGTTGAACCATCTGCTGCTCTAACTGTATAAGTTTGAGGCGAAGTAAAATCGTTCTGAACACCAGAAGCTGGAGATACAGTATTTCCAGTAATAGTTATAGTTGGTGTTAGTGCTAAAAGACCCGTGTCATAAGGAACCACTAGTGTAATATGGTTAGTTATGTCGATAGTCCCAGGGAGGCCCAGTATCGAAAAAGCCGTAATCTCTTTTGCAGAATTAAGCGCTGCAGTTACTACGACTGTATAATCTTTTGTTGAACCATCTGCTGCTGTTACCGTATATATTTTAGGACCTGTAGAAAAATCGCTCGGTGTTGTTGGACTAAAGCTTACGCCAGTAATGGTTGTGTCAGGTGTTAGTGATGAAAGGTTTTGACCGTAAGGAAGCACTAGTGTAATAGTGTGCGCACCGATAGTCCCAGGATAGCCCAGTATTGAAAAAGCTGTAAAATCTTTTGCAGAATTAAGCGCCACTGTAACCGTAACTGCATAATCATTTGTTGAACCATCCGCTGCTGTTACCGTATATATTTGAGGAGAAACGTTAAAACTATGTGGATCACCGGAGGCAGGACTAACACTTGCTCCAGTAATATATATAGTTGGTGTTAGTTGTGTTGTAGAAAGATCTGTTCCATAAGGAACCGTTAGCGAAATATTGCTTCCATTAATGACTCCATTTATTGCAGTTCCGTTGACCGTTACCGCAAACTGAGTAATGTCATTTGCAAAATTAGGTGCAACAGCGACATTGACAGTATAAACTTTCTTTGAACCATCTTTTGCTATTACTGTGTAAGGCACCGGATTAGAAAAGTTTTGAGCCACTCCTGAAGCAGGACTTACACTAGTTCCTGTCTGAACTATCGTCGGTATAAGTGCAGCCTTAGATGTACCATACGGTAAAGTAATAGATATACTGGTTCCGACTACGGTAGCCGGAATATTATTTATTTTAAAACTAGTTATTTCCTTATAAAAAGGTTTTGAAGCACTTGAGCCTCCATTTTGTACAACCTCTTTGCATGCAGAAAAAGTAAAAATAGTAAAAAGTACTGCAAAAAATAAAGTAGCCCTTAACTTCATAAAGAACCTCCATTGTTTTGAATATCAGTTCATATAT
>Ga0073936_10011082_pt1 | contig 10974 bp, 9 predicted proteins | sample AliMusrvi5mmetaG_FD_87041 | JGI IMG/M metagenome (GOLD analysis project Ga0073936, IMG submission 87041) | Freshwater lake bacterial and archeal communities from Alinen Mustajarvi, Finland, to study Microbial Dark Matter (Phase II) - Alinen... | ecosystem: Environmental > Aquatic > Freshwater >... | reverse complement strand
GAGTAGTGTATCTATAAGAGTTTTCGCTCTTGTATTCAACTGTGTCATTGAATCATTGGTTACAAGGTATCCTCAAACACAAATGACTACATCTGTGTATGAAGCTTTCATCATCTGATAATCAGCAAGAGAACCAAAGCGGCCAAATGACATCACGGCAGCAGACTGCAAATTTTTTTGATCCTAAACATGAATGGCGTCGAATTTTTGCCGAAACATGGGGGACATTCCTTCTTGTTCTGACTGCAGCAGGTGGTGGAGTTGTTTCTGCGGTAAGCTGTGGAATAGTGAATCATGCCATGACGGTTGTAGCTCCTGGTCTGATGGTTATGGCTATAATATATTTTATGGGAACCGTCAGTGGAGCTCATCTTAATCCTGCTGTAACTCTTGCATTTGCTGTACGTCGTAATTTCCCTTGGAATAGAGTGCCCGCCTATCTTGGAGGCCAATTAATCGGTGCAGTTGGTGCCGTATTTTTTCTACGATATCTTTTTGGTATTTCAGGAAATCTTGGGGCAACTATTCCGGGGCCCGGGATCAATCACATGACAGCAATTGCCATGGAAATCGTTCTGACTGCCGGACTGGTCAACACGATACTCGGTACGGCATCAGGGGCGCGGAATATAGGCCAGAACGGCGCATTAGCTGTAGGCGGATACATCATCATGGCTGGTCTCTGGTCATCACCAATCAGCGGGGCATCCATGAATCCAGTAAGATCATTTGCGCCCGATCTTATTCGTGGCGACTTCAGCACAACATGGGTCTACTTGGTCGGACCAATTTCCGGCGCTATGATTGGAGTTTTTTTTGAATGGATTCTCAAGGGTCAACCGACAAGATCCGGAGCAATCGCAGCACAAGGTACTCTCGATATAGATGATCGCGAACCCAAAGATTGCAATGAAACAGGATAGATAAATAAAGAGATTTCTTACTCCAAAATCAGTTGAATAGCTGCCTGCTGTATTGCATAATCACAAATGCACATTCCAGTATTTCTACCCATGTACATTGTTGACAAATACGTTTTCCGATATTTCAACATGTACGCCCCAGATTGATTTCATTCCATGCCTTACGTGATCTTACCAGGTGATATCGGTTATTGCTATTTTTAAAGGCATATACCGCTATTTCGCCAACCTAATTGCATTATCTGTGCCTATGCTAAACTTTACGGTGTTTTTTATAGTTTTAGTTTTTTGTTCAGATAGAGAAATATTGTGTTAGCTTTTTTGCCCTCTTACACTCACACGCACGCTATAATTCAAACCCATGCCAGACAAGAGAAGGGTTAATATCAATTCAAGCCGGGGAAAAATGGGAGAGGCTCAGGATGATCTCCATCGTAACCTGAGCTCTTACATGCAACACGGGTACGCTTACTACCGGATGATTACCGATGAAGACAACCAGGTTGATTTTATTTATGAGGAGGTCAACGAAAGTTATGCAAAGCTGACTGGATTGAGGAATGTCATAGGCAAAAGAATGACGGAAACTCGACCAGGCCTTGCAACGTCAAATCCACTGTTTATTGAGAAATATGCAAGGGTAGCTGAAACAGGGATACCCGATAAGTTTGAGGTCTTCATCGAGCAAGATAATCACTGGTATGATGTATCGCTTTTCAGCCCAAAAAAAGGCTATATCTTGTCGATGTTTGATGATGTCACTCAGAGGAAGCAATCTGAAGAAACATTGAAGAAAAGTGAAGAGCGATTCAGGAGACTCTTCGAAAACCCTTCGATCGTAATGCTTCTTGATCCTGATACCGGAAATATCATCGATGCTAATCATGCAGCTGCAGATTTTTATGGCTGGTCTGTTGAACAGTTGAAAGAGATGCGTATTCAGCAGATCACCAATGTTTCATCCGATGAGGTGAGGGTGAATATGGATAAGGCCAAAGCATCGAAGCAAAACCAGTTTTTATTCCGTCATCTTAGGGCAGATGGCTCTATTCGTGATGTTGAGGTATACAGTAACAAGATAGAACTTGACGGGAAAGATATTCTCTATGCAATTATTCATGATGTTACGAGCCGCATACTGGCTGAGAATCAACTTCATACATTGAGTGTTGCAGTCGAACAGAGTCCCGCTATTGTTGTGATTACTGATCCGGATGGCAATATCGAATACGTCAATCCGATGTTTGTTGCGGTTACGGGATATTCTGCAGATGAGGCAAGAGGACAGAACCCCCGTATCCTTAAATCAGGTCTTATGTCACCAACAGTCTACGAAGAGCTTTGGAAAACTATTCTTTCAGGCGATGTGTGGTGTGGAGAACTGCAGAACAAGAAAAAAAACGGGGAGCTGTACTGGGATAAGGCAGTTATCTCAGCCATACGGAATAAAGAAAATGTGATAACCAATTTTGTGGCCGTAAAAGTGGATATCACTGAACAGAAGAAAATGCTTGCCGAATTGATTGCGTCGAAAGAAAAAGCAGAGGAAAGCGACCGTTTGAAGTCAGCTTTTCTGGCCAATATCAGCCATGAAATACGTACCCCAATGAATGGAATTCTCGGTTTTGCACAGCTCTTGAAAGTACCTCATTTGACTGGGGAGGAACAGGCTGAGTATACCGACCTGATAATGCAAAGCGGTGAGCGTATGTTGAATCTCATTAATAACCTTATTAATGTATCGCGTATTGAAGCCGGAGAGACAATGGTGCAGGTGAGCGTAACTCCAGTCAACGATTTGTTGCGTGATCTCTATGCCTTTTTCAAGCCTGAAATAGACAAAAAAGGGTTACGCTTAAACTGTATCCCTGGTCTTCCTGACACAGAAAGCATCATTGAGACCGACAGTGGAAAGCTCATCCAGATTTTGACAAACCTTATTCAGAATGCCCTGAAATTTACGGCTTCTGGAGAAATTGATTTCGGTTATAACAGAATAAATAACACTCTTGAGTTTTATGTTATTGATACTGGTATCGGTATTGCTTCTGCCATGAAAGAAAAGATTTTTGATCGTTTCCATCAGGTTGATAACACCTTAACACGAACTCAGGAGGGTTCAGGTCTCGGATTGAGCATTTCCAAAGCATATGTCGGTCTGCTGGGTGGCACCATCAGGGTCGAATCACGCGAAGGTTGGGGGAGTGAATTCTATTTCACACTACCTTATCACCAGACTTCGTCGCGGATCATACCGGCACCTTCTCAAGACCTGCAGCAACTGCTTATAACTGCCTCATCTGTCACTGCTCTCATAGCCGAAGATGACGCGGTCAGCAGTTTACTCCTTAAAAAGAACTTGACAACCGAAAACATCACTACCCTTTTTGCCGTCAATGGAGTGGAAGCAGTTGAAATGGTTCGGCAGCACCATGAAATCAATATTGTTCTCATTGACATTCGGATGCCTCTGTTGAATGGATACGAAGCATCAAGACTGATAAAAGAGTACAGGCCAGATCTGCCGGTCATCGCCCAGACAGCGTTTGCATCAAAAGAAGAGAGAGATAAAGCTCATGAAGCTGGATGTGATGGGTACATTACCAAACCCATAAATAAGGATGAACTGCTTAAGCTGATGAAAAAGCTTCTCAACAAGTAACCTGCTCCGTTTGATAGTATTTATGAACAGCGCGAGCTTCGGATGCTGTAAAATTTTTCATAGATTGGTAAGTGAAGTTCTCACAATAATACCATAAACGAATGGAGATTAATGGATAGTGTGTTTTTTCGTGAAAAGCTATTAGCTACTATTCTGTATGGTTTCCGTACCATCAAAACACCTGCGACAGTAACCGTCCATCCGGAATTAATGATGCAGATTAGGGATCAGTTCAAGGACACACAGATTGCACCAAAATACATTGGGGGTGTAGAAATGTTTTTCGGTCTGCCGGTAATAGAGGATTCTACAAAAGATAAAGATTACATCGTTGTAGGTTAATAAATATTTTCGCTCAATACAGACACCTATACGAGCGACTGTGTTCACTGCGCTTTCTATAAATTGCCGCTTAAAAGTCGCATCAGCCATGATCCGGTGCCTTGTTTTGTCTTGTTTTTGACTGGAAGCCCTTCTTTTTCCCAACGGACAATTCCTTGCTGCAAGTTAAAAGCCTTTTTGTATCCTTGATTCATCAGAAACTTTGTAGCCATTGAGCCTCGATTTCCAATATGACATGCGATAATGATCTTACGGTCAACAGGTATTTCCTGGAATCGCGTTTGTAACTCGCGGATAGGAATCAGCAAGACATCAGGAACATCAAATGATTTTTTTGCTACTTCTTTAGGTTCACGGACATCAACAAGCAATGCCCCTTTTTGAATCATTACAAGTGCTTTACTCGGAGTAACTTCCTGCGTTTTATTCATGGTGGATTATATGTTGTTTTTCAGGCTAAGGTGTGATTGATGAATAACATTCTGAATTATTGTACATAAATCGAATGACAGGAATTTCAATGCTGCCATCGTCAGTTTTGTTTCGAATAAAAATCCATTTCATATTATATGTTTTTTTGTTTAACATACCAATACAGGGTATAGGTAATTCTGGTTTATAAAAATCAATACGATGATGGTTACAAGCGGTGATTCTATGAAGGATGTGATTCTTCGGCTGAAAAGGGTGGCAGGTCAGGTTGAGGGATTGACCAGGATGATTGAAAGGGAGGAAGAGTGTTCCCAGATTATCACGCAGTTCCAGGCGGCAAAAGCGGCACTTGACAATACCTTTTCGCTTGTACTCCAGCGTAACCTAAAGCAATGTGTGAGTCATGATGACTCGAAAAGTGTTGAAAAGATTTTAAAACTCATTTCAAAACAGTAAAAGACCATGAAGGTATATAAAGCGTTGATCGTTTTTGTTTTCGCCGGAGCACTTGCGATGCCGCTTCAGGCTGAAGCCGGTGAAACAGCCATCAAACTCTCCCTGTCAGACGCAATTACAATGGCTCGACAGAATAACTCTTCCATTAAAGCTGCCCACAGCAGGATCGATCAGGCTGAGGCAAGGGTGGTTCAGACCCGTCAGATATCGTTGCCGAAAGTAACGTTGTCGGAGACTTTTATGGCGACCAACGATCCTGGTGCTGCGCTTGTGTTCAAACTGCAGCAGAGCAGTATTCAGTCTATTGATTTTATGCCGGACAAACTGAACAATCCCAATGTCATCAACGATTTTAATACTTCCGTTCAGGTCATGCAACCGATTTACAATGCCGATGCCGCAATAGGGCGGACAATCGCGGTTACAGCCAAAAAAGCAGAAGAGCATATGGCTGTCAGGACCGAGGAGACCATCGGTTTTCAGGTCAGCAAAGTATACTATGGACTTATTCTAGCCCGAAAAAATATTGAGGCTGTTGAACAGTCCATAAAAACCATGCAGGTGCACAGTAATGAGGCTGCAAAAGCTTTTAATGCCGGCTTGATGACAAAATCCGACAAGCTGTCTACAGAGGTAAGGCTTTCAGAGCTGCAGGAACAGAAGCTAATGCTGCATGATGCGGTAAAAGATGCGACCGACGCCCTCAAAGTGATGCTGCATCTCGATTCCGGGGTAACTATTATTCCTACTGGAGATCTAGCTGTTGACGGTGTTGTCCCGAGTGGCGAAAACAAAACCGTTTCTGAAAACCGGGCTGATCTCAAGGCACTCGAAACAAGCAGGCAGATTGCCGGTTATCAGGCTGATATGGCTCGTGCTTCAAGGCTTCCCCGAGTGAACGCATTTCTACAGACTAACCTCCATAGTGACAATATTTTCAGCGGAGGCTCAAGTTGGGGGCTTGGCGTTAATGTGCAGTGGAATATTTTCGATGGTTTTTCTTCATCCGGTCGTATCCAGGAGGCTAAAGCCCAGGAGCGAGAGGCTATGTACAACTATGAAAACGCCAGAAGTAACAGCATTGCTGAAGTGGATAAAGCATCTCGGTCGATGAGAACTGCAAAAGCCCGAATCGCCGTTGCTCAGAAATCAATTGAAGAGAGTAAAGTCAGTCTTGATTATATCGGTGCTCAGTACAAGACCGGCATGGCAATGACCTTTGAGCTTTTGATGAGGGAACAAGCCTATACCTATGCGAAAATGAGATTGAACCAGGCCAAATATGATTACTGTGTGGCAAAAAGTGAGCTTGCATACTACCGTGGAAACTAAAGGGATTTAATAACTGAAGTGAAACAACGCAATGAGTATTTATAGAACAAAGAGACTTCTGCTTCTCCCGGCTTTGCTGCCCTTGCTTTTTATGGGGTGCAGCAAAGAGGAGTTGAGCCCCGTACGGAGTGTGAAGCAGGTGCAATCTGCAGTTGTTGCAAATATTGTTCCGGTTCGCACTGCCGATGAGTCAGGGGGAGTTGAGATGCTTCTTGTGCCGAAGACAGCGATTATGCGTCAAGGAGAACTGACCGGCATTCTTGTGGTTGGAGCTGATGACCGCTTATCACTGCGATGGATAAGGACAGGGCGATCGATAAATGGTGATGTTGTAGTTGTCGGGGGGTTGGATAAAGGAGAGTTTGTTGTGGGAACTTATAATCCTGCACTTAATGAAGGCGTAACCGTAAAAAAGAGTCCGCGTGTGACTGAGGAGGTTCAGAGCAAATGAATGAAGGTATTGCCGGTAAACTTGCAAAACAGTTTATAAATTCGAAGATTACGCCGCTCTTGATGGTGGCCGCGCTACTTGTGGGAATTATGGCGACATTTATGACCCCGAGGGAAGAAGAGCCCCAGATTGTCGTGCCCATGGTTGATCTATTTATCCCGTTTCCTGGTGCTGCACCGGCTGAGATTGAAGCACGAGTCGCCAAGCCTGTTGAAAAGACATTGACCGAAATTCCAGGAGTGGATTATGTCTATTCCACCTCTATGCCTGATGTGGCTCTGGTTACTGTCCGCTATAAAGTAGGAGAGGATGCCGAAAAAAGCATGGTCAAGCTATGGTCGACCCTCATGAAAAACATGGACAAGATGCCTCAGGGTGTTCAGTTCCCGTTGATGAAAAAGGTCTCTATTGACGATGTTCCGGTTCTCAATCTGACGTTCTGGAGTAAAAGCAAAGATCCATACCAGATAAGAAAAACAGCCGTGGAGGTTGCCGATGAACTGAAAAAAATAAAAAATATCGGTGATGTCGAAATAAAGGGAGGCTTGAAGCGTCAGATAAAGATTGTTCTTGACAAACAAAAACTCCTGAAGTACAACGTGAGTCCATTTCAGATCACTCGTCAGGTGCAGATGGCCAACAGCCAGATGACCTCCGGTGATTTCAAGCAGATGAACCAGGAGATAATTGTCCGGACAGGAACGTTTCTCGAGAGTGCCGCCGATGTTGGCAATATTGTTGTTGGTATTTATGGTGCCTCACCGGTTTATCTCCGTGATGTCGCCAGTGTAGTTGATGGACCTGAAGAGGTCAATAATTACAACTTTTTCGGTTGGGCTGCTGCTGCTCCAAAAGGTTCAGTTTCCGGAGAGTACCCAGCGGTAACGGTGACCGTTGCCAAGCGCAAAGGAGGCGATGCCTCAGTCCTTGCCGACAAGGTTATGGAAAGGGTAGCCGGACTCCGCCAGACCGTTATTCCAAAGGAGATCACAGTAACCGAGACAAGGAACTACGGAGCCACTGCATCTGAAAAGGTTTTCACTCTGTTGGAGCATTTGCTCATGGCCGTTGTGGCTGTTACTATTGTTGTAGGATTTTTTCTTGGCTGGAGAGGATCACTGGTGGTATTGGCCTCGGTGCCGATTACCTTTGCACTTACCCTGCTGATCTATTACCTGCTGGATTATTCACTCAACAGGGTGACGCTTTTTGCACTGATATTTGTTACCGGTATTGTAGTTGACGATTCCATTATCATTGCCGAAAATATTCACCGTCACTTCGCCATGAAGCGACAACCAAAACTGCAGGCTGCCATTACAGCGATCAATGAGGTTGGTAACCCGACCATTCTGGCAACATTTACGGTTATTGCCGCAGTACTCCCGATGGTTTTTGTTTCCGGCCTGATGGGGCCTTATATGAGCCCTATGCCGATTGGCGCTTCACTTGCCATGATATTCTCTCTTCTGGTTGCTCTGATAGCAACACCCTGGCTTTCATTCCGCCTTTTAAAAACAGAGAGCGGCCATCACGAGGAGTATGATGTTACCAAAACAGGGTATTACAAAGTGTTCAACACCATACTTTCACCTTTTATTGAAAGCCCAATTAAAAGGTGGCTTGCTTTCGGTGTGGTAGGTTTAATGCTGCTTGGAGCTATTGCGCTGGTGCCACTCAAGGCTGTGCAGATGAAGATGCTGCCGTTTGACAACAAAAACGAGTTTCAGGTCATTCTTGATATGCCCGAAGGTACTTCACTCGAGCAGACAGCCAGAGTGGCAAAGGAGGTTGCAGCCTATCTGAAAACAATTCCGGAGGTCAGCAGCTATCAGTACTATGTCGGTACCAATGCTCCTATTAATTTCAATGGTCTTGTTCGCCATTACTATCTCCGCCAGAAGGCGAGTATGGCCGATATCCAGGTGAATCTTGTTCATAAAGGCGAACGTAAGGCGCAGAGCCACGACATAGCCAAACGGGTCAGGCTTGGTGTACAGCAGATCGCAATGCGTTATCATGGGAATGCAAAGATAGTCGAGATTCCGCCAGGACCTCCTGTGATGTCAACGCTTGTTGCTGAAATTTACGGGCCGTCACACAGTGAACAGATTGCTCTTGCAAACCAGGTGAAAAAAGTTTTTAAAGAGACCCCTGGTGTGGTTGATGTTGACTGGCTTGTAGAAGCTGACCAGAAGGTTTACAGTCTGGTTGTCAATAAAGAGCGGGCTGCGTTCAGGGGAGTCAGTGCCGAGCAGATAGCCCAGACGCTGCGGATGTCGTTTGCCGGCATGGATGTCGGGTTGATTCATACAGCAAATGATCTTGATCCTGTAACAATTCAGGTTCGGTTGCCACAGTCCGACAGAACATCGCTGCATGATCTTACCGGGATTTTTGTCCAGTCACAAGGTATGGGAACACTGACAACACGGCTGCGTGCAGGTGAAATGATACCTCTTTCAGAACTGGTGAAGGTTGAGGAAAAAATTCAGGATAAAAGCATTTACCACAAGGATCTTCGCAGGGTGGTTTATGTAACTGCTGATGTTGCCGGAGCCACGGAAAGCCCAGTCTACGCTATGCTCGACATGGATAAAAAAATCCAGAAAATCAAGCTGCCCGCTGGATATTCAATTAATCCACTGTATACGGCAGCCCCATCAACGGAAGACAAGCTTTCGATGAAGTGGGACGGAGAGTGGCAGATTACTTTTGAGGTATTCCGCGATCTTGGAACAGCGTTTGCGGTGGTACTTGTCATTATTTATCTGTTGATTATCGGTTGGTTCCAGTCCTTCAAGACACCGCTGATCATGATGATTGCTATTCCGTTGAGCCTCGTAGGTATTATACCGGGACACATGCTGCACGGAGCCTTCTTTACCGCTACAAGCATGATCGGTATGATTGCTCTTGCAGGAATCATGGTGAGAAATTCGGTACTGCTGATAGATTTTATCCAGATCCGCAGAGCGGAAGGTGTTGAGCTTAAGCAGGCTGTTATTGAATCTGCCGCAGTACGAACCCGCCCGATTATTCTGACGTCAGGAGCGGTGGTTATCGGCTCAATTGTCATGCTCTTTGACCCGATTTTTCAGGGTCTTGCCATATCGCTGATATGGGGTGGCATTCTTTCAACCATTTTAACACTTGTGGTTGTGCCGATTGTTTATTATATGGCTGAAAAAAAATCTGACAAACCTTCCATAACAAAAAAATCATGAAATTTCTGGCCATTATGGGACACGAAGAGACCCGCCCACTTGTAAAGCATCTCTTCCAGGAGCATCAGGTGTCAATGATCAGCAGTATGGATATCAGGGGGTGCAACTGCGAAAAAACAGGATTGCAGGGACAGTCGTGGTGGCCAACCGATTCAATGGTTGGCACCTATTCATCACTTTGTTTTGCTATTCTTGATGACGATAAGGCTGAAGCTATCATGCAGGAACTTGAAAAGAACCCTATAGCAGTTGACAAGGATTTTCCTGCACGAGCTTTTCTCATGAATGTTGAAAAAACTGCCTGAAAAGTCTATACCGTCCCTACCAAGGACTGTAAGCTATCGGACAGTAAAAGCACTTGAACGAAAGGAAGCCTTCTTAAGAAGAGGAGGCTTCCTTTCGTTTGTTCAGCACAGAAAGGAACACTTGGAGAGGTGGGGTAGATTTAGAACGATTAACAGCGAGCCGTCATGCAAGATGAAGGCTCGCTATTAATTCAGAGATTGCAACTGAGCTGATACATTTCGATCATTTTTTCAGCGAAAGCCTTACCAAAAGCATTGCACTGCGCAAATTCCTCCTCATGTGGTTTGAACTTAACCCTGACACTTTGATCAAAAACCTTCAGTTTGAGCATGGTAAAATTAGTTTCTATCATCTTTACCGCCTCTCCGCTCCAACCATAGGAACCGAACGCAGCCCCAAGTTTCCCTTTGTCACGGATAGGATTGATGGCTGCAAATAACTGGTAAATCTGTGGAAGTATATTCTGGTTTAAGGTTGGAGAACCAACAATAAGCCCTGAACAGTGAGCAATTTTATCTTCGAGGGTTAAAAAGTCGACCGCTTCAATATCACAGATGTCGATGATGAAGTCACACGACTGGCGAATACCTTCTGCAATTTTTTCAGCGAGAAGTGTGGTGTTTTCATAGGCTGAAACATAGGCGATGAGAATATTTTTGTCATTCGGCATCGCAATGGCCTTTGTCGCATAGTTCCATGAAAGGTCAACATATTTCTGCCAGTGAGACCGCAGGATTGGACCATGACCGGGACAGATAACCTTGATATCAAGGGGCTTGATTTTTTCGATGGCCTGCAGCATATACTTGCTGAATGGTCTCAGAATAGTATTAAAGTAGTAGG
>Ga0073936_10011081_pt1 | contig 10975 bp, 9 predicted proteins | sample AliMusrvi5mmetaG_FD_87041 | JGI IMG/M metagenome (GOLD analysis project Ga0073936, IMG submission 87041) | Freshwater lake bacterial and archeal communities from Alinen Mustajarvi, Finland, to study Microbial Dark Matter (Phase II) - Alinen... | ecosystem: Environmental > Aquatic > Freshwater >... | reverse complement strand
GCCGCCCATCACCCACTGCGGCTTCGGATACCCCATCAGCCAGAGCGCCAGATCCAGCCGGTGCACGCCGAGATCGATCAGCGGCCCGCCGCCGGACAGCTTCTTGATGCCGAACCAGCCGCCGAAACGCGGTATGCCGCGCCGGCGATGCCAGACGGTGCGGCCGAAGTAAACATCGCCGAGGATGCCGCTGTCGACCTGCTGCTTGAGCGCCGCGGCCTGCTCCGTAAAGCGGTAGGAGAAGTTGATCATCAGCCGCCGGCGCGCCTTTTTCGCCGCCGCGATCATACGCCGCCCCTCTGCCGCGTTCAGGGCCATGGGCTTCTCGCACAGCACATGGCAGCCGGCGTCGAACGCCGCCAGCGCCAGCGGCAGGTGAAATTTGTTCGGCGTCGCGATGCTCACAATGTCCAGGTTCTCGCGACGCAGCATCCGGCGCGCGTCGGTGTAGCGCTGCGGCACCTGCAGCTCGTCCGCCGCCGCCTGCAGCCGGACCGGATCCGTGTCCGCCACCGCCACCACTTCCGCGTCGGGATGGGACTGATACCCCTTGATGTGGCCCTTGCCCATGCCCACGCCGATCACGCCGCAACGCAATTTCTTTGCCATGGGGATGCTCCGATTGTTTTCCGACACGGAAGCGTAAGCTTGCGCATCGTGCTACTGCTTCACGCCCGCCTTGCCGGTGGCGGGGTCCACGCTGTGGATCGTCTCGAGCGGCTTGGTGTTCGGGCACGGATGCTGGCCGTAAAAGTTCGGCGCAGCCCAGCGCACGGCGTTGGTGAGCACTTTCTGCACGTTCGCATCAAAAAAGGTCGGGTAGGTCTCGTGCCCCGGGCGGAAATAAAACATCCGGCCGAAACCGCGCTCCCAACAGCAGCCGCTGCGGAACACTTCGCCACCCTCGAACCAGCTCACGAAGACCACCTTGTCCGGCGTCGGAATGTCGAAGCGCTCGCCGTACATCTCTTCGTGCGGCAGCTCGAAATACTCGCCCAGCCCCTGCGCAATGGGGTGCGACGGCTCGACCACCCAGAGGCGTTCCTTCTCGCCGACCTCGCGCCATTTAAGCGAACAGTTCGTGCCGAGCATGCGGCGGAAAATCTTGGAGAAATGGCCGGAATGGAGAATGATCAGCCCCATGCCTTCGAGCACGCGCTTCTGGATCTTGTCCACCACCGCGTCCTGTACTTCACCGTGCGCCGTATGCCCCCACCACGTCAGCACATCGGTCTGCGCCAGCACCGCGTCGGTGATACCGTTTTCCGGCTCATCCAGCGTGGCCGTGCGCACGCTCATGTCGGCGTTCTTGGCGAGTCCCGCCTGGATCGCCTTGTGCATGCCGTCAGGATAAACCTTCCGGACCGCCTCGTTTTTCTTCTCGTGTCGGAATTCGCCCCACACGGTAACGCGAATCGTCTTGCCTGCCATGTTTTTCTCCAAAAATTCGGCCGATCCGCCCTTGGGCGGCACATAGGGTGATACCCTCGCGCACTCGCGCCCCTCTGCCAATCACAAATACCCGGCCGCGGATGGCTTGTCGCGAAATTTACAGCGTGGCGCTGCCCATGCGGCGGAGCTTGGCGTAGCGGCGCACGACGAGTTCGTCGGCCGGCAACACCTTGAGCTCCTTGATGCACTTCAGCACGGCGGCCTTGACGGTTTTGACCATGGCGCGCGGATCGCTGTGCGCGGCGCCGGTCGGCTCCGGCAGAATCTCGTCAATGATGCCGAGCTTCAGCAGCGAGTCGGCTGTGATCTTCATGGCCTTGGCAGCCTCGGGCGCCTTCTTGCCGTCGCGCCAGAGGATCGAAGCGCACCCTTCAGGCGAGATCACGGAATAGACAGCGTACTGGAGCATCAGCACCGTGTCGCCCACGGCGATTCCGAGCGCGCCGCCGCTGCCGCCTTCGCCTGTCACCACGATGATGTACGGCGTGCGCAGCCCTGCCATGACGGTCAGGTTCTTGGCAATGGCCTCGGCCTGGCCGCGGGCCTCCGCCTCAAGGCCGGGATAGGCGCCGGGGGTGTCCACCAGCGCGATCACCGGCAGGTGGTACTTTTCGGCGAGCCGCATCAGGCGCATGGCCTTGCGGTAGCCCTCGGGGTTGGCCATGCCAAAGTTGGTCTTGATGTTCTCCTCGACGCTCTTCCCCTTCTGGTGGCCGATCAGCATCACGCGCTCGCCGCCGATGGTGGCGAAGCCGCCAATCATGCCGCGGTCGTCGCCGAAGACGCGGTCGCCGTGCAGCTCGATGAAATCGCTGCACATGCCCTTGATGTAGTCGCCGATCAGGGGGCGGCCGGACATGCGCGCCACCTGGACGATCTGCCAGGGGGTCAGGGGCTTGGTGAAATCGATGTCGCTCATGGGGGGCTCCGGGGAAGAGATCAGCGGTCAGAAGTCAGAGGTCAGTTATTACTTCGTGATTCTGCGGTTCTCAGAAGTGAATTCAACACCCCGCATACCGCAGCGTCTTGGCCAGGAAGGCCTTCATCTCCTTGCGTTCGACGATGTGGTCGAGAAATCCGTGCTCCTGCAGGTATTCGGCTGTCTGGAAGTCGTCGGGCAGCTTCTGCTTGATGGTCTGCTCGATCACACGCCGCCCGGCGAAGCCGATAAGCGCCTTGGGCTCCGCGAGGTTGATGTCGCCGACCATGGCGTAGCTGGCGGAGACACCACCGGTGGTGGGGTCGGTCAGCACCGAGATGTAGGGAATGCCGGCGCCCTGCAGCCGGGCGATCGCCGCGCAGGTGCGGGCCATCTGCATGAGCGAGACGATCCCCTCGTGCATGCGCGCGCCGCCGGAGGCGGAGAAGACAATGTACGGCCGGCGCTTGGCCAGAGCTTCCTCGGCGGCCAGCAGGATGCGGTCGCCGGTGCCGCTGCCGAGGCTGCCGCCCAGGAAGCGGAAATCCATGACGCCGAGTACCACGCCAATGCCCTCGATCTTGGCATTGCCGGTGACGATCGCCTCATTGAGGCCCGTCTTGGCAACCGTGGCCGTGGCCTTGGCTGCGTAGGGACCGCTGGCGTCCTCGAACTTGAGCGGATCGGCGAAGGTGACCTTGGCGTTCAGCTCCTGGAAGGAACCAGCGTCAGTGATCAGGTCGATGCGCTCGCGGCTGGTGAGGCGGTCGTGAAAATTGCAGCGGCTACAGACGCGCTGCGCGGCGGTCCACTCCTCGCGCGGGACATAGCTCTTGCAGGCGGGACAGACCGCCCAGATTGCCTCCATCGGCGTCCGCACCGACGGTGTGGCCGGTTTCTCGAACCAGGACATGGCAAACGACTCCTTCCGTGACAAATAACCGTGAATTGTCAGTATCCTTGAAAGGAGAAGCTGAGGCAAGTGCGGGTTTTGCGCCAGCGGTTTTCTGTTGTCGCCCATTGCAAAAGAAGCGACGATAGTTGTTTAGTTGAGATGCTGCAGTTTGACAAGCAACGAAAAGGAGTGGAACTGATGCCATCGCCCCATCGTTTGTTGTTCCTGCGCCTGCTTTTTATCGGCCTATCCTGGGCAGCACTGGCATGGACCGGAAATCTCCGGGCCGACGAGTTGGAATTGACCAGTGGCAAAATCTACAAGGGCTCGTTGATCCGGCAGGACGACAGCAGCGTGGCCTTCAAGGTCCAGATGGACAGCGGTGGCGAAGCCACAATCTCCTTCCCGATCAAGACGATTGCATCCATCCGCAGAAACAATGGGACCATCATCACACTGCCCGGGACTGTCGCGGCGTCGACATCTCCCGCGCCGGCTGTCGCGCCACCTGTGTCGGCGCTGACCCCGGGCAGCGTTGTCGCGCTGCCGGCCAAGCCGAAGGGCCCTTACAACGATGGCACCTGCACCGGCGAAGCCCGCGGATTCAGGAACACCATCAAGGTCAGCGTCACGGTTGTCAATTCCAAGATCACCAATATCCAGGTGGTCTCTCAGGCCGACGACGCCAATTGGTTCAACCGGGCCAAGGCGGTCATTCAACAGGTCATCAGTAAAAACGGCACCAATGGAGTCAACACCGTCAGCGGAGCCACTTTCTCGTCGCGCGGCATCCTGAAAGCCGTCCAGGCAGCCTTGGACACCGTCAAAACCTCCCCATGACCGCCGCAACGCGAGGGAACGCGCCCATGTCCAGCCGGTCGATCGCCGTCCTCGCCGCCGGAGCCACGCTGTTGCTTGCCGGTTCTTCCTGCGTCACAGAACGCCCCGGTTCGGAGATCCAGCCCGCCGGTCGTTTATCCACCGTCCGCATCGAACTGACCGGCATCATGGACACCGACGCCTCGCTCCAGGCCGTCGTCGCGGCTGGCAACGAGGAGATCGGACGAAAGGCCCTGGCCGCAGCCGAGGCTGCGCTCCGCGATGTCGAGACCCGGATGAACGCCCACGACGCTTCCTCGGAACTGGCCCGGCTGAACGCCGCGCCGCCGAACGCGGAAGTGCCGCTCAGTCCGCCGACACTGGAGGCGCTTCGTCTGGCCCGGCACTACGCGGCACCGACCGATGGCGCCTTCGATGTCACCTGCCGGCCACTGCTGAACCTCTGGCGGCAGGCCGGCTGTAACGACCGCCTACCCTCCAAGGAGGAATTGCGCGAGGCCATGACCAAGATCGGCTGGCGGCATTTCAAGCTGCTCGACCGATCAGCGGTCCGCCTGACCGAGGGGGCGAGCATCGATCTCGGCGGGATCGCCAAAAAATACGGGATCGACCGGGCGGCCGACGCCATGATCCGCGCGGGCGGCCCTGACCTGCTCGGCGGGTTGATCAACGTCGGCGGCGATGTCCGCTGCTTCGGCCGGCGGCCCGAGGAAGGCCCATGGCAGGTCGGCATCCGCGATCCGTTCGCGCGCGACGGCCGTTTCCTGGCCGTGCTGAACGCCCCCTGCGCGGCTGTCTGCACCAGCGGCAACTACGAGCGGTTCGTCATCATCCGGAACAAGCGCTACAGCCATATCGTCGATCCGCGGACCGGTCTCACCGCAGACGCCGTCCCCTTGGTCGCCGTCGTCGGCCGGGACGCCGTCTCGGCCGGAGTGTGGGCCACCGCCTTGAGCGTGCTCGGACCCGCTGGACTGGACCGGCTTCCCGACGATGCCGGCCTGGAAGTCCTGCTGGTCACCGGGTCGGCCAGCAGCTACGAAATGCACATGACCCCGGGTATGGCCGACATGCTTCAAAGCCTCCTGCCCGGCGCACAAGACAAACCGGCCGTCCCGATCCTTCCGGAACAAAATCGCATAACGACCCCGAAACCCTGAATTCCGAAGGCGCCAGGCGCCGAAACAGCGGGACGCGAAGACGCGGAAGGCTGCACGAGGAGCCCGAAGGTTTCCTTTCCCGCGCGCAGCGTGTAATCGCTGATCCCTTCGTGTTCTTCCCCGCCTTTTTCCTTTCCTTCGGGTCCCTCCTTGCTTTCCGCTCTCTAGGCTGGTGATGCGACGGAAAGTTGCTATGATTTGCGGCCAATTCAGCGGAGAAACTGTCATGGCAAAGATGCATTACACGATGGAAGAGCTCAAGGGGTTCCCGGCGCGGCACGACTCGTTTGTCGGCATTGATTCCGACGGCTGCGTGTTCGACACCATGGGCGTGAAGCAGAAGGAGCACTTCCACCCACAGATCATCAGGATTTGGGGGCTGCAGAAGATCGAGAAGCAGTTGCGCGCCTCGGCGGAGTTCGTGAACCTCTACTCCAAGTGGCGCGGTAAAAACCGCTTCCCGGACCTGCTCAAGGCGTTCGAGCTGCTCTACGACTGGGACGAAGTCCTGGCTTCCGGTGTGAAGCTGCCGGACCTGACCGCCCTGCGCGCCTATTGCGACTCCGGACTGCCACTCGGCAACCCCACGCTCAAAGCCGAGGTCGCGCGCACAAACGACCCGGAACTCACGCGCGTGATGGAGTGGAGCCTGGCGGTCAACAAGGACATCGACCAGCACATGCGCCCCGTGCCGCCGTTCCCGTGGGCGAAGAAGGCGCTGGAGAAGATGCACGCCTTGAGCGACTTGATCGTGGTGTCGCAGACACCCGAGGAGGCGCTGGTCAAGGAGTGGGCGCATCACAAGATCGACCATCTCGTGGGGCTGATCGCGGGGCAGGAACTCGGCACCAAGTCCGAGCACATCCAGTTTGCCGCAGGTGGCAAGTACAAGCCCGAGCGCGTGCTGATGATCGGCGATGCGCCGGGCGACTTCACCGCAGCCAAGGACAACCACGCGGCGTTCTACCCGATTGTCCCCGGGCACGAGGACGCCTGCTGGAAGCGCCTGCACGACGAAGCTTATGCTCTCTTCCTCCAGGGCAAGTACCTTGGCGCCTACGCCGAGAAGCTCATCAAGGAGTTCCACGACTCCCTGCCCGAGACGCCGCCGTGGAAGAAGTAATCCGCATGAGCGGATTTCTCATGAAAACAGGAAGGTCCGGCGGAACGCACCCGCCGGACCTCTCATTTTCTGCTTTCCTGTGTTCCTGATCAGGAATCAATCCGCCGCGGGGAGCGGGCCGGCGAGAGTCTCGAAGTCCGTGAGGCTCGAGGACTCGCCGGAGCAGGCCTGCTCCTTCAGCGCGCGGATCTGCGGCAGCCGTTCGGTCATCCAGCGCCGGGCAACCGCGAGCTTCTTGGTGCTGGCGGTGGCGTGGTCGCAGAAAAGCGCGCCGGCCATGAGGTAGCAGGCGACGTCGCAGAGCTTGCGGGCGTGCAGGTCGCGGTAGGCGTTCCCCTTCTGCGTCTTGACAAATGCCACGGCCTCGTTAAGGAGCGTCATGCCCTCGCGGACCCTGGCCACAATCGGCGCGATCTCGGCGGACCATTGGCGGCCGGCGAGGATCTCGTTTACGATCTCGACGGCGGCGCCCCCCATGACGCCCGCGGTCATGGCCACAACCTGCAACTGGCTGGTGCCCTCGTAGATCGTCGTGATGCGCGCATCGCGCAGGTAGCGCTCGACCGGGTAGTCCTTCATGTAGCCGGAGCCGCCGAGCACGGCCATGGCGCCGTTGGAGGTGCGCATGGACATCTCGGAAGAGTAGTACTTGGCCATGGGGGTGAGGAACTTGTTCCAGCCCTTGTACTTCCGGACCTCGGGGCGGAGCTTCTTCACCTCGTCCTCGGCGGCCAGGCCGGAGTCGATGCGGTTGTTGATGCCGTTCTCGAGATCCACATGGAACGTGGCGTAGTAGGTGATGGCGCGGGCGGCCTGGAGGTCGAGGTTCATGTCCACGATCAGGTCGCGCACGGCCGGGAAGCTGTCGATGGCGGAGCCGAACTGCTTGCGGCTGCGGGCGTAGTCGCGCGCGGCGCGGCAGGAGGCCTCGCCGATGCCGAGGCTCTGCGCGGCGATGCCGACGCGGGCGCCGTTCATCAGGCTCATCACGTAGGTGATCAGGCCGCGCTGGCGCTCGCCGACGAGCTTGGCGGGGCAGTCGTCGAAGACCAGCTCGCAGGTCGGGCTGGCGTGGATGCCAAGCTTGTTCTCAAGACGGCGGACACGGACGCGCGGGTTGCGCTCGACAAGCAGGCAGGAGAGACCGCGGCCGTCGGCGATCTCAGGCTCTGTGCGGGCCAGGACGAGGAGCACATCGCCGCAGCCGTTGGTAATGAAGCGCTTCACGCCGCGGATGAACCAGTTGCCGTTGGCGTCCTGCCAGGCGCGGGTCTTGACGGCCTGAAGGTCGCTGCCGGCGTCCGGCTCAGTGAGCACCATGGCACCGGTGAACTCGCCGCTGGCCATGCGCGGGAGATATTCCCGCTTCAGTTCCTCGCTGGCGAAGTTGTTGATGGTCTCGGCGATTCCCTGCAGGCCGTAGAGGTTCATCAGCGAGGCGTCGGCGCGGCTGACGATGTCGTTGGACATCGTGTAGAGCAGTTCCGAACAGTTCAGGCCGCCGTAGCGGTATGGCAGGGTGAAGCCCATGACATCAGCCTGGCTGAGGAGCTTGAGGGCCTCCTGGATGCCGGGGGTGTAGGTCACGCTGCCGTCGGCGTTGAGCGTGTTGCCGACGACATCGGAGTCCGCGGCCGTAAGGGCCACGCGGTCGCCGATGATTTCGCCGATCGTGGTGAGGATGCGGTTGTAGTTGTCGATCGCATCCGCGGCGTCCGTTGGCGCGAAGTCGAACTCCCGGGCGAACCGGAAGCCTTCCTCGTTCAGCGTGGCCAGCCGCGCCAGGTCCATGTGCCGGAAGAGGAACTGGATGTCCTCGTTGTCGGTGTAGAAGTTCGCCATGTGCGTGTACCTTTTCTTCAGGGAGCGTCAATGGTCATTGGTCATCAGTCATTGGCGGGAGAAACGCCTTACGCCTTCGCCGCCTGCGCGGCTTTCTCGATGCTGGCGCCGCTGCGGATGGCCTTGATCATGCGGGGGACCACCTCGTTGAGATTGCCGACGATGCCGTAATGCGCAATGCCGAAGATGGGCGCGTCCTTGTCATTGTTGATCGCCAGGATCTTGGCCGACTCCTGCATGCCCGCGCGGTGCTGCACGGCGCCGGAGAGGCCGCAGGCGATGTAGAGCGCGGGGCGGACCGTGGTGCCGGTCTGGCCGATCTGGTGGTCGTGGTCCACGTACCCGAGGTCCACGGCCGCGCGACTGCCGCCCACGGCGCCGCCGAGGATATTAGCCAGGTCCCAGAGCTGGCGGAAGTTCTCGCGGCTGCCCACGCCGGCGCCGCCGGCGACGATGATGCGCGCGCCCTTGAGGTTGACCTTCTTGGGGCGGCGGTGCGACTCGAGCACCTCGACGGGAAGCGTCAGGCCGGAGAGATTCACCGGGCAGCGGATCGTCACGCCGTTGCGTCCGGGGGTCGGCGTGGACATGCGCATGACACCTTCGCGCACGGTGGCCATCTGCGGCCAGCGGTGGGGGTTGACGATCGTGGCGATGATGTTGCCGCCGAAGGCCGGGCGGATCTGGAGCAGCAGGTTGCTGAGGTGCTCCTTGGTGGACGGCTCGGTGTGCTCGCCGATCTCCAGGTCCGTGCAGTCAGCCGTGAGGCCGCAGCGCATGCACGAGGCGATGGTGGGGGCGAGGTCGCGCCCGAGGGGCGTGGCGCCGAAGAGGCAGATCTGCGGCTTGCGGTAGATGATCAGGTCGCAGACGACCTTGGTGTAGCTGGCGGTCTGGTAGTGCGCCAGCGCCGGGTCCTCGGCCAGGTAGACCTTGTCCGCGCCGTGGAGGATGAGCTGCCCGGCGAGGTCCGACACGTTCTTGCCCAACAGCACGGCCGCCAGCGGAACCTTGAGCTGATCCGCCAGTTCGCGCCCCTTGCTCAGCAGCTCGAGCGGCACGTCGGAGAGCTTGCCCGCCTCCTGCTCCGCGTAGATCCAGACTTCGCCCTGCCGGTTGACTTCGATCATGTTCGTGTTCCTCGTGAAAGATTCGCTTCGGATGCGGGATTCAAGATTCAGGATCGTTGAACAGCCCATAGCTCACGGGCCGCTGGCGGCTCACCCAATGGTATGGTCCTCGATCAGCTCGCCGAGCAGGCGGGTTACGCCGTCCTCGGTCGGCGGGAACTCCTTGTAGTCGCCGCCGGCCAGCACGATGGACTGGATGCGGTGCACCTTGGTGGGGCTGCCCGCGCCGCCGCACCAGGAGAGATCGGCCTGCAGGTCGTCCAGATTCCACTGCATGATCTGCAGCCCCCTGGCAGCCAACTCCGCGCAGCGCTTCTTGGTTTCCACGGCCTTGGCCTCGGGCGTGGCGGAGGGCAGCTCGGTGTCCACGGCCTTGGCGACCTCGACCGGGGCGCGGGCCTTCTTGCTTTTCATGGCGCGCTTGACCGCCGTGGGGCGCGGGTGGTTGGCGCTCTCGACCACGGTGAAGAGCGCGGGGAGGCGGGCGCGGACCACCTCGTAGCCGTTGCCGACGTTGCGGCGGGCAGTCGCGACGCGGCCGTCGAGCTTGAGGTCCTCAAGGTAGGTGATCAGCGTGAAGCCGAGCTTCTCGGCGAGCTGGGGGCCGACCTGGGCGGTATCGCCGTCAATAGCCTGGCGGCCGCAAAAGATGAGGTCCGGGTGCAGCTTCTTCGCAGCACAGGAGAGGATGTAACTGGTGGCAAGCGTGTCAGAGGCCGCGGCGCGGCGATCAGTCACGAGCACCACGGCGTCGGCGCCGCGGAAGAGCGCGTCGCGCAACACCTCGCAGGCGGCGGGAAGACCCATGGTGATGACCGTCACGGTGCCGCCGTGTTCATCCCGCACGCGCAGTGCGGCCTCGAGGGCGTTGAGGTCCTCGGGGTTGAAGACAGCCGGCAGCGCCGCGCGGTTGACGGTCCCGTCCTCTTTCATGGCCTGGCCGGTGATCCGCTTGGTATCCGGCACCTGCTTGACGCATACGACGCAATTGTAGCCCACGTTGCTTGCTCCCGTTGATGCCCCTGCCGGGGGAAAACTCCCCCGCAACCGTCCTGTTGCTAAAAGCCGCTTAAAATAGCGGCTGGCGCCCGTTTCCGTCAAGGTCGCGCTACACGGTTCAGGACACAGAGAGCACAGAGGAAGACAGAGCACACAGAGGGATGCGTCTTTAAACGCCTGGCGGTGAGGATCACTTCCTCTGTGTGCTCATTTTTTATCCTCTGTGCTCTCTGTGTCCAAAACCGTGTTCGATCACAACCCGTGCAGGGACAGGAAATCGTGCTGATACCCCTCGTAATCCACGAGACTCCAAACGTTTTCCGGCGTGACCGTGTTCAGCAGTTGGGTCACTTCCGCCTGCACGTCGTCACGCATTTCCCAGTCGTCGAGACGGATGCGCCCCTCCTTGTCCACGGGCACGGGACGACCGGTGCAGAGGCGGTCGCGAAAGAGGCGGTTCATCTGATCCAGGCAGTTCTCGTGCAGGCCGCGGGCCTTCATGACCCGGTAGAGCGCGGCCAGGTAGAGCGGCATGGCGGGGATGACCGCGCTGGCGCGCGTCACGAGCGCCTTACAGATGGCGACGTAGGCGTGGCCGCCGAGTGGGGCGAGCTG
>Ga0073936_10011080_pt1 | contig 10975 bp, 8 predicted proteins | sample AliMusrvi5mmetaG_FD_87041 | JGI IMG/M metagenome (GOLD analysis project Ga0073936, IMG submission 87041) | Freshwater lake bacterial and archeal communities from Alinen Mustajarvi, Finland, to study Microbial Dark Matter (Phase II) - Alinen... | ecosystem: Environmental > Aquatic > Freshwater >... | reverse complement strand
TTGAGGTTGGAGCTCAGGCGCTCTCCCTGGAAAATCGGCAAGTTGATCTGGGGGGAAAAGCTCCATACACTGCTCGATCCGCCAACAAACAGATTGGTAAGGCTGCTGCTCGCAAAGCCCGCTGAACCAGTAAGGCTGATGCTTGGGAAAAAGGCTCCCCGTGCTGCACCAATATTGGCATTTTCAGCTTTAAGAACATATTCAGCCTTGCGGACATCCGGACGGTCCAACAAAACAGTGGATGGAATTCCCTCGGGGAGTACTTCCATTATCTGAACAGAGCTGAGGGTTTCAGGCTGGAGGAGTTCTGGTTCGATTTCCTTTCCGACCAAAAGGGTAAGGGCGTTTTTGTCCTTTTCCACCTGACGTTGATATTGGGCGCGGTTGGCCCGGGCGGTTTCAACCATGGTAGTGGCTTGTGACACCTCCAGCTGAGACTTCGCTCCCAAATCGAAACTGCGCTTGATGAGATCAAAGCTGTCATACTGGGTCTTGAGCGTGTTTTCGGTCAGCTGCAGCAGTTCTCTATCGGCAAGATAGGTGAGATAGGCATTGGCCACCTCGGCAATCAGGCTCGTTTGAGCAGCCTTACGACCTTCTTCCGTTCCAAAATACTGGTTTAAGGCGCGGTTGCTGAGGCTGCGGACACGCCCGAACAGATCCAATTCATATGCCGTGATACCTATGCCGGTGGTATATGAGGAGAGAGTTTCCGGATTTCCGGAAGTGCTGCTGCTTTCCGATATCCGTTGTCTATTGGCGCTGCCCGACGCGTTAACCGAAGGCAGAAGATCTGACCGCTGTATGCGATAGGTGTTGCGGGCAGCCTCTATGTTAAGCGTCGCTATACGGAGATCGCGGTTATTGGCAAGCGCGGCTTCAATCAGGCTCAGGAGCTTTGGCGATTTGAACATGCTTCGCCATCCGATATCAGCAACATGCGATTGTCCTTCTGCATCCAAGACCAACAATGGTATCCCTGCAGAGGCCGGCCATTGAGTGGCGACGGGTGCCATAGGGCGCTGGTAGCGTGGAGCCAGTGAGCAGGATGTCAGTGTGGCGGCAGCCAGGCATAAAGGGATCAGCAGCTTAATTGTCATGGTTTGATCCCTTATCTTTTTGGGTTACGGTTAATTCGGTTAATGGCTTCCTGGTAAAAAGGGATTGTACCAGAATGTAAAATAACGGCACGAAGAAGATTGCCAGCACCGTTCCCGACAACATCCCTCCTATTACGCCGATACCGATGGCATGCTGGCTTGCCGAGCCTGCTCCTGAGGAAAATGCCAGAGGTGTTACGCCAAGAATGAAGGCCATGGAAGTCATGACAATCGGACGCAAACGTTGTCTGGCGGCAGTCAGGGCAGCCTCCTTCAGGTTCATACCCTGTTCGTTGAGAGATTTGGCGAACTCCACGATGAGGATGGCATTTTTTGCTGTCAGTCCAACGGTGGTCAGCAAGCCTACTTTGAAATAGACATCATTGGAAAGACCTGCCAGAGAAGTTGCCAGAACCGTACCAAGAACACCAAGCGGCACGACAAGCATGACAGCCAGTGGAACGGTCCAGCTTTCATAAAGAGCTGCAAGACAAAGGAAAACAAATAGCAATGAGAACGCATAGAGCAAAAGCGTTTGCTGACCTGCTGCCCGCTCTTCGTAGGAAAGACCTGTCCATTCGATACCAAAGCCTTCAGGAAGCTTCAGTGCCAATAGCGTCAATACAGCCATCGCATCACCAGAACTTACACCAGGAGCAGAAGCACCCTGAATATTTACCGACGATATGCCATTGAAGCGCTCCAGCTTCGGCGAACCGAAGCTCCAGCTGCCAGTGGCAAATGCAGAAAAGGGCACCATATCTCCATTGGTGTTCCGGATGTGCCAGCTGTTGACATCTGCAGGGTTCATACGGAATGGGGCATCGCCCTGCATGAACACTCTCTTTATGCGACCGTCATGAATAAAATCATTGACATAAGAGGATCCCCAGGCAGTTTGCAGGGTGGTATTGATGTCGGCAATGGAAAGGCCAAAGGCGCTGGCCTTTTCATTATCGATATCAATCTTGTATTGCGGCACATCTTCAAGCCCGTTTGGTCGCACACCGCTCAGTGCAGAATTTTTTGACGCCATCCCCAGTAACTGATTACGGGCATTCATCAACGCTCCGTGACCTTTGCCTTTACGATCAAGAAGCTGGAAATCAAAACCCGAAGCATTGCCCAGCTCCATAACAGCCGGGGGGTAAAATGCAAAGATCATTGCGTCCTTGACGCTCGACATGGCTCCCATTGTTCGACCGGCAATGGAGGCGACATCTTGTCCCTTTTTTTTGCGCTCACTCCAGTCTTTCAGTTGTACGAACCCCATGGCCGAGTTTTGGCCCTGACCGGCAAAACTGAAGCCAGTCACGCTGAAAACGCTTTCAACGACACTGTTTTCCTTGTTGAGCAGGTAATTTTCCATGACTTTCACGCTTTCGAGTGTCCGTTCTTTTGTTGCGCCGGATGGGGTGGAAAGCTGAACAAACATGAATCCCTGGTCTTCTTCGGGCAGAAACGATGTCGGGATACGCGATAATACGATGCCCAGCACAATCACAACCAGCATGAATGCCGCCAGCGATCGTTTGACATTTACGGTCATGGCACTCGCCCCGTTGATATAACGTTCGCGATTGAGGTCGAACAACTTATTGAACCAGGCGAAGAAACGTCCTGTGATACCTTTATCTGGAATATGCCCGCTCTTTTTCGGTTTGAGGAGGCTTGCGCAAAGGGCCGGCGTCAAGATCAGGGCAACCAGAACAGAGAGGAGCATGGCTGAAACGATAGTAATGGAGAACTGACGGAAAATCGTACCGGTAGAGCCTTTAAAGAAAGCCATTGGCACAAATACCGCAGAAAGCACGAGGGCTATTCCAATCAGCGCACTGGAGATCTGCTCCATGGATTTTCTGGTAGCCTCCAGAGGGGAGAGTTGCTCCTCTTCCATAATGCGCTCGACGTTTTCTACTACGACAATGGCGTCATCCACCAGCAAGCCGATGGCAAGCACCATGGCGAACATGCTGAGGGTGTTGATAGAGAACCCGAAAACCGACATGACTCCAAAGGTCCCCAACAGCACGACAGGCACCGCGATTGTTGGAATCAGAGTCGCTCGGAAATTTTGCAGAAACAGGTACATAACAAAGAACACAAGAATAATGGCCTCGAACAAGGTATGAACGACTCCTTCGATCGAGGTCTTGACAAAGGGTGCCGTATCGAACGGGAAAACGACTTGAACGCCGGGTGGCAACAACGGCTTCAGTTCTTCCATTTTGGCTTTCACCAGGCTGGCGGTATTCAGGGCATTGGCCCCGGTCGCCAGTGTGATGGCCATGCCGGCTGCGGGTTTGCCATTGAAGCGTGTTGTCATGTCATAGTTTTGCACCCCAAGCTCGATACGGGCGACATCCTTAAGGCGAACCTGGGATCCGTCTGTATTGACCTTCAGCATGATTATTTCAAAATCTTCAACGCTTTTCAGGCGGGATTGGGCTGTAATCGTGGCATTCAGCTGTTGTCCCGGTACCGATGGCGTTCCGCCCAGCTGACCGGCAGAAACGTCAGCATTCTGGGCGCTTATCGCCGCCTGTACCTCGGTGGTTGTGAGATTGTAACTTGTCAGCTTGTAGGGATCAAGCCAGATTCGCATGGAATAAGGTTGCCCGAACACCTGGATGTTTCCTACACCGGGAACACGGCTCAGCGGATCGAGTATTTTGGAGTTCAGAAAGTCGTTCATGCTGAATTCATCGACGCGACCATCGGCCGAGTAGACGCCGACAACCATCAGGAACCCGGTATCGCCCTTGGTAACTTTTATTCCCTGCTGCTGGACTTGCTGCGGCAGGTTTGACATGATGGATTGCAACTTGTTCTGTACCTGAACCTGGGCAATATCAGGGTTGACTTCCGGCTCAAATGTCAACGTAATGGTGACATTACCATTGGAATCGCTGCTGGCACCAAAATAACGGAGGTGGTCAAGGCCGGTCAGCGCCTGTTCAATAACCTGCGTCACGCTGTTTTCAACCGCTCCTGCAGAAGCTCCCGGATAGGAAGCATTAATGTTGATGGTGGGAGCAGCAATGCGTGGATATTGTTCAACCGGAAGGGTCTGTATGGCAATGATCCCCCCGAGCATAATACAGATGGATATCACCCACGCAAAGACGGGTCGGTCAATGAAAAATCTGGACATTAGAGTGATTACTTGATTAAATGAAATTATCTGGCAGGAACGGCCTGTTGTCCAGCCTCTACTGTTTTCACCTTCATGCCTGGTTGAATTTTCATGATACCTTCATAAACGACCTTCTCACCGACCTTGAGCCCACTCGTGACAATCCATTTGTCTCCGATGATTTCCGAAACTCCGATCGGACGTACGCTCACCGTTCCGTCTTTCCCGACGACCCATACCGAAACTGTGCCGTCAACATTTCGGCTCACCGATTTCTGAGGTACGACAATGACCTGACCGTCTTTCCATTGCTCCAGACGCGCATGGACAAACATGCCTGGGAGAAGCTCGTGGTTGGGATTGGGAAACAGTATCCGTAGCAGAACTGTGCCGGTGCTCGGATTGATGGTGACATCCGAAAACTTAAGCTTACCGCTCTGGCCAACTGGTTTTCCATCTGCCAGAAGGCGGACGGGAGCAGTTATATTGCCAGAAGCCCCGACCTTCAAGGCCTGATGATATTTACGCAATATCATCAGTTCCTCACTCGACTGGTAAACGTCCACATAGATTTGGTCAAGCTGCTGTACAACAGCCAAAGCCACAGACTGATTGGCATTGACCAGAGCTCCTTCCGTCACCTTCGATTGCCCGATACGTCCGGAAATCGGAGACATGACCTTGGTATAGTCAAGGTTGATTTTGGCCGTTGAAACCTCTGACCTGGCGATGGCGACATCGGCCTGGGCCTGAGCAAGGCTTGCCTTTGCGTCATCATTTTCCTGTTTGCTGACCCCCCCTATTGTCACAAGGTCGGCATATCGAGATGCCTTAGCCTGGACCGACTTCAGATTTGCATCGGCTTTGCCAAGGTTGGCCCTGGCGCTGTTATATGTGGCCTGATACGGAGCGGGATCAATCTGATAGAGTTGCTGACTTTGCTTGACCATACTGCCTTCCACGAAAAATTGCTTCTTTACAATACCGCTGACCTGAGGGCGTATCTCCGCTACCCTTATGGCCGAGGTTCGGCCAGGCAGGTCTTTGGTCAATGCAACAGGCTCGGTCTTCATGGTTATAACACTGACCTCCGGTTTCAAGTCTGAACCCATACGGTCGCCCGGCGAACTTTTCTGCCAGATGTACCAGGCGGCAATCGCGACAACGAGTAAGCCTGCAATGATATAAGACCTTTTCATGATGGAGATTATCCTTTATGTGATTTGTGTGAGGTTGGAGCTTGACTCTCGGGATGACTTGCATACATCGCCCGGATACCCTCAAGAAACGAAAAACGCTCCTTGCTGGTCCAGTTGACCAAGCCAAACCATTCATGGCTATTAAATCCGATAAGGGCGAAATAAACTATGCGGGCGGCTTCCGGATTCGCTCCGGTTTCCATGGCTTTCAGGTCATGAAGGGTCCATTCCTGCATCTTCCGCTGGAGAGAGACTTCACTTGACATTGAGGAGGATACTGCCAATGCAACAGCTCGTTCAATGTCATCCGGAGTTTGCTCCGCCAGCTTGATACGGGCAAAAAGTTCAGGATGGGGAGTTTCGGCACATTCCAGAACAAGCAAGTCGATACGCTCTTTATTGCGTAGAAACTGGCGGTCGATAAGTGCCTCAAAGAGGGCTGTCTTGGATTTGTAGCCATACACGATACGTGATTTGCTGATCCCTGCCTCCCTGGCCACAGCGTCAATAGATAAGCGTGATACTCCGAACTTGACCACAACGCGCTCAATTGCATCCAGAATTTCGTGAGTGGTGATTTTCTTGGGTCTGGCCATGATACTTGCCCCTTAAATTGTTCGCTTCAATTTAAATACGATCGTTCTTTTATGCAATTTATTTTCCCCGATTATTATCCGGACAGAAGGATGTTACGAATGAGGAGAAACACTGAACCTGTTGAGGGGTGGTTCAGGAAAATCGCCAGAAAATGGTGTCATCTTGCCATCTGGCCATATTGGGGGCAAATAGCTGAACATTTGACGTCTGAACAGCTTATCGAGTTATGAAAATGTATGTTACATCACTTGTTGTATAGGAATGTTTGATTTCCTGATCGAATCCCCTTTTTATCGATGATATGACTTCTTACCTTATCAATGAAAATAGAGTAAGTTGCAAAGTCTTCTTGCTCTCTTATATGCTATGCACTCTGCATAACATTCACAATCAAAATTGCCAATCATGTGGTTCAGAACCAAACATAGTTCTGCTGTAAAATATTTGAAAACCCTCACACTCTCAATTGCTTCAGTAATAACGGTACTTTTTTTGCAGCCGGAGCTGCATGCAGCTGAGTTTAAGAAGCCTCTTCATTTTGCCAGAGGTAAAAATTTTGCGATGGTCAGCGGTGATGTGGTCCGGGGCGACAGGGATGTTTACCTCATAAGGGTTCATGCCGGTCAGGTTATGTCCGTTAAACTTTCATCGCTTGAAAATAATGCGGCTTTTGACGTTCTTGAACCAGAGGCAAGGGGCTCCAGGGAAGCAAAAGATATCACAGGGGGATCGGATATCTCTCAATGGCAGGGAGCTCTCTCTAAAACAGGTGAGTATAAAATTGTTGTTGGCGGAACAAGGGGCAATACCAGTTATAAACTTCAGGTTACCGTGCACTGAAGCATGAAAAAACATCTATAGGGTAAAAATTATGAATGTTCTCGAACCTAACAATACTGCTGCAAGTTTTAGAGATATCGTTAAAAGAGAAATCAGCAAAGAAAGATTTAAAATAAATATTGTCGGTCTTCTTGCATCCGAAGATCCTGCCTCCATAACCTATTCCAATTATGCACGTAATGGATGCGAAGATGTCGGCATTGCCTTTAACTTGATCATGGTGGACCCCGGTTCGATCAAGCGGATACTTTCAGAGGCAAATAGTGATGAAACCATTCACGGAATATTTATCTATTACCCGATCTGGAATGACTCTCGGGATGCGGAAATTCGAAACATGGTCTCTCCGCATAAGGATGTAGAAGGGCTTACCTCGTATTGGATAAGCAAACTTTATGCGAATGATCGTTTTGATGATACAGAAAAACGAAACAAGGCTATTCTTCCCTGCACCCCGCTGGCAATAACTAAATTGCTGCAGGAAACGGAAGCTTATATGCCTTATGGACTTCCGTTCAAAGGGCAGACTATAACTATTTTTAATCGTTCAGAAGTTGTTGGAAGACCACTTGCCTATATGCTTTCCAATGACGGTGCCAGAGTATTTTCCTTTGACGTCAATGGGGGTGTTGTCGTTGATATTTCTGTCAATCAAAAGGAAGAAATCGCTGTGACTCGCCGAGAGGCGTTAAGAAATTCTGATATTGTAATTACAGGAGTGCCATCAAAAAACTTCGAAAAGATCAGTGCAGATGAATTGAAACCTGGAGCCATCTGCCTCAATTTTTCTTCTGTGCAGAATTTTGAACGGGATGCAAAGGAGGCGGCAAGTCTCTTCATTCCTCGCGTTGGAACTATGACCGTCGCCATGTGTATGCGTAATGCCTTACAGCTCTATCAGAATTATCATCACATATAGCCCAATAGCAGAATACATGGAACAAGGTAGTTGTCTGATATGCAGACTGCCTCTGCCACATCAGAAGCCCGCTTGTAGCGGGCTTCTGTGAGTTTAAATCCTGATGGTCAAACGGGTTTTCATTACGAGCTAAACATGATAAACGTATTTTCCTCCCTTGAACTGAACAAGTTTGACCGATGTGCCAATCGGGTTTTGATTGTCAAGCCACTTCAGGCAACTGCTGTCAAGCCAAGCCTGGCGTGTCCCTGTAAATCCCGAATTGGCTGGATATATGTCGATAAATTCTTTAAAAAGTTTTGCTGTAAAGTCGCTCTCCTTACCGACCGGTTTGTATTTTTTCTTATCCTTGCAGCGCGTGCAGTTGGAATCGTTGTCTGCCGTAGAGCAGAATGCATTGGGCTCAGTCAGGTATCCACAGTGGCTGCCGTTTTCAACATTGGCGACAACCGCCCATGCTTCACTCCCTGCGGGAGCCATCTGACTGTACTCAGTCGTCACGGCTGAATCGCTCGACCATGCAGGCGGCTGAGATGAATCAAGGCATGCACAATCGCACTCCCCGACAATCATAAGGTTTGGAATCTCTATCTTCGCCAGTTCTGTGCGGTAAGGTTCCATCCCGCCGAAAAGCGGATTTTTCATATCTACAGGGGAGAGCTGAACAAGGCCGACGGGATTGGCCCGGCTTTCCTCCCCCCATGTTGAGAGCTTTTCGGTAACCCTTGGAAGGACAATTCTGTCGTACACAATTGGGTCAAACCGTTTGCCTGTTTTTTTCCCGATATCCTGCAGGTTATCAAATCCGGTTGCAGCTACCTGTGCATGAGCACCACCTACTGAGTGACCGGCAAAAATGACATTGTTGGACTTCATGAACTGAAACTGCTTTGAGCGGCTTGCATTATAAAATGTGCTGGTCGCGCCGAAACAGGTAAGATAGGAGGCTGCCATAAACGCTTCCTGGCCGACTCTGGGATTACCGCCAAAATCAGTTGTTGGAGTGAATTCGTTCTGCTTGTGCGTCGAAGTGGCAAAAGCCATTGCCCAGTTCTTTTCTACAATTGCAGAGGTATAGTTGTAGTAGTAGGATGGGTAGTTTCCAAACAGCGGAGCCTGTTCCTTGTTGAAAAAGCCTGCAAGAAGTCGTTGTGGAAGATAGAACAGATCAGGGCCGATCATGAATCCATGATTGAACATGACAAGGCCATTGGCTTGCCGGTCTTTTGGATAATAGACATCAATGGCTATTTCCGTAAAATTCAGATCTTCCGGAGTATACTGCATCCAGAAGTAGACCCTTTTGAAGCAGTAGTCATTAATGATTATCGGTTCCATGATAAGTGAATTTAATTGTTGAGAAAATACCTATTTAGTTTTCCAGACAGTTTTAAATTCCTGAGCCATATTAACAAGCTTCCACCTGTTTACTGCCAGAGAATCTCTCCAGGCAGGAACTGAACTCCCATGATATGGCTCGTATGCATACTCGCGAATTGCATCATCATGATTGAGTAACAATTCAATATTGGGGTATTTGTTTGTTGCTGTTAAATGAAACATTCCAAAGTCGCCATTGGTATTTCCAAAAGCGAATACAGGCTTTTTACCTATTTGTGAATAAATATTTATGCTTTTCCCCTCTTTATCATCCTTTGCCGGAAAAATGCCTTTATTGATAATGAATAATGTTTTATAATCGCCCGGTTTATAAACAGGGTTTAAAATCTGACGGGTCCCGATAAGATGGGCCCTGTCCAGATTGATTATTTGAGGACAAACGCTCCAGATAACGCCCTGCATCGAGCCGGATACAATGTAGACTGTGAATTTATTCTGCTTCAAATACCTTATCAACTCAAGCATTGGTTGATAAAACATATTTGCAAGAATGATGTTATATTTTTTGTCTTTCGTTTTTGATAAATACGAACGGGCAGAATCCACGTAGGTTTCATGGTCAACTCCTTCATAAGCTTTCCAGACCATCGAGTCGATGTAGTTATAGTAAGGAGCTTTAGTGAAGTTTGTCCAGTTGTTTGTAACCGATGTATCAGCAGGGTCTACTGCAAGTTTTTTCGCATACTGATATTCGGGATATTTTAATAGTGCGGGATTCTTTGCCGATTTCCCGTTTAAGCCGTCAATTGCAGCATACATCTCAAACCACAATGGAGCTTCGCAGGCAATCGTGCCATCCATATCGAAAACCGCAATACGATCTTCAACAGGGATTTTCTTTGCTGCCAGGCTGACAAAATCTAAAATGGATTTCTTGATCGGAGTATTATTCCATGATGGAATTGGGTCGCAGCTTGCCTTTTCGACTTGGAATAAACAGCAAAGCATTAATGCTGCAAAGAATATTACATGGGGAGATCTATTAATATTCATCGCTGTAATTTAAATGGCTCTTTGCGGAAGTTACTGTAACGATTGTAAAATAGTTATCTCTTTGATTAAAATGAGGTCTAAGGCTTCGCCGCCTCCTGAAATGTAATCGAAGGGAGGCGGCAGAAGCAGGATGACAATCGTAACTGCTCAAGCCCCGTAGATGAGGACATCCACACCATCTGAACCGCTGCCGCCAAGTGCATCAGCAAAGATAGTCAGTTTTGCACCTGGAACTTCGTAGACCTTGGTTACTTGAGTATGCGGTGTCAATGTCAGCACATCCAGCTGAGCCACTAATTCATTTCCTTCCGTGATCGTCAGGCGGATGTTAACGCCAGTGCCTGAACCCACACGCTCATCGGCAACAACCCTGATCGACGAAAAGGGACTAACGTCTACCACACCCAATTGCTTCGATTGTCCGGCAGGAATGCTGACCGATCCGGGAGGTGTTCTGAATGCAAGCTTTGTTCCCATAAGAGTTGACTCCTTTTTATGTTTTATGAAGCGCACAAAATCTGACCATTTCCCTTTCGCCGCGCTTCTTGGCGACAGGTTTCAAAATCAACCTTTGCAATGACGGAGCTTCGCCAGCTATTTCACGTAAACAAGAGGTACTGATAAGTAGCTACTGATGAACAGCGAGGGTATCGAAAGGACTACCGGAGTTAAACTTGGTGACTATTGTGCCATAGGTTGAAGAGAATAAAGCTATAGGTATAGAACACCTGTGAAAAAATTCCGCAAAGAAAATGTATATATTATTTGTCACTAGTGTCCGGTTATAAGT
>Ga0073936_10011079_pt1 | contig 10978 bp, 7 predicted proteins | sample AliMusrvi5mmetaG_FD_87041 | JGI IMG/M metagenome (GOLD analysis project Ga0073936, IMG submission 87041) | Freshwater lake bacterial and archeal communities from Alinen Mustajarvi, Finland, to study Microbial Dark Matter (Phase II) - Alinen... | ecosystem: Environmental > Aquatic > Freshwater >... | reverse complement strand
GGACAACATCGCCTCAATGCTGGAAGTGATCAAGCGCCACCGCAGCCATGTTGCCAACATCCAAGCCAGCGACCGCTTCGGCTACCTCAAGGAAGAAGCGCTGCGTTGCTGGGATAACGCGCTCGCGCTTGGCAAAAAACACGGCTATCGCAACGCCCAAGTCACTGTGCTAGCTCCCACTGGCACCATCGGGTTCCTGATGGACTGCGACACCACGGGGATCGAACCCGACATCGCGCTTGTAAAATACAAACTGCTCGCCGGGGGCGGTATGCTCAAGATCGTTAACCAAACCGTCGCTTCCGCCCTGCGCGTGTTGGGCTATTCGGAAGAGGAAAACGCAAAAATCATCGCCCACATCGACCAATTCGACACCATCGAAGACGTCACGGACGAAAAAACCGGAGAGGTCATCGCCTCCGGACTCAAGCCGGAACATCTCTCCGTATTCGATTGCGCCTTCAAGCCGCATCGCGGCACGCGCAGCCTCGGCTACCAAGGACACATCCGCATGATGGCCGCCGCGCAGCCATTCCTGAGTGGTGCCATCTCCAAGACCGTCAACATGCCCGAAACCGCAACGGTCGAGGACATCATGAACACCTACATCGAAGGGTGGCAACTCGGCCTCAAAGCCATCGCCATCTACCGCGATGGCTCCAAGCGTTCCGCGCCGCTCAACACCAAGAAGACTGGTGGCGATGCCGAACTCTCCGACAAGGACATCTTGGAAAACCGCATCATCGAATTGGAATCGGAAATCGGTCAACTCCGCGAGAAAGTCAACAAACCCGTACGGATGCGGATGCCCGACACGCGCGTCTCCATCACACATAAATTCGACATCGCCGGACACGAAGGCTACATCACCGTCGGCCTCTACGAGAACCACCAACCCGGCGAACTCTTCATTCAGATGGCCAAGGAAGGATCCACCATCGGCGGCCTCATGGACACTGTGGCGACCCTCACCTCCATCTCCCTCCAATACGGCGTGCCGCTGGAAAGCTTGGTAAAGAAATTCGCTCACCAGCGTTTCGAACCGTCCGGATTCACCAAAAATCCCGACATCCGCAACGCCTCCTCCATCACCGACTACGTCTTCCGCTGGCTCGGCTGCCAATTCATCAAAGGCTACAGAGACGCCACTTCCGCCAAGAAAACCCAGCCCGAGCTGCCGATGAAGGAACTCCCGGAAATCGACAAGAAAGTGGTCAACCGCCCCGTCACCGACCTTTCGCGAACGGGGGAAAAAGAAGTCGTGGACATCCTCGTCAGCAAAGAGAACACCGACGGCACCCGAATGAACGGCAATGGAAACCACGCCGAAAATGGCCACGCCGAGCGCGTCAAAATAGCCTTGGGCAACATGTATATGGACATCACCTGCTCCAACTGCGGCAGCAACAAAGTAATCCGCGCCGGAGCCTGCGGCTGCTGCACCGAATGCGGCACCAGCCAGGGGTGCTCCTAGCGCGATCCATCGTGACTACGGATTAACCCTTGCCGAAAGCTCCCGCCCAAGGCTAGATTACCGCCCTTTCCGGAAGAAAACGCCAGCATAGCTCAGTTGGTAGAGCATCTGATTTGTAATCAGACGGTCGTCGGTTCGAGTCCGACTGCTGGCTGTTCCTTGGCGAGAGGGACTTACGACAGACTAAAGCCTCATTATTGGTTGGCTTTATCATCGAGGTGTCCTATCCCGAACCTGAATCGGGCAGGTTTTTTCTGGCATTCGGATTTTCGTTGTCCATGATTCTGGAGAATGACGAAGAAGCCGTCCCCCAAAGGCAAGCCATCTGCGGCGGCATGGAGGAATACACGTGCGGAGCCATTATTCTGGCCGGGCGTGGTGTGAGTGAACTGAGCATGAACTTACCGAGCATTGCAGCCATTAAAGCGCGGCTGCGCGGGATTTCGATTGCGCAAGCCGAGACCTTCGCGGCTAGGGCGCTTGCATGCAAAAACGCAGACGAAGTCTGTGAACTTTTGCTTCCTCAATTTTTCCTCTCTACTCCTCCTTATTTATGAGTCTCATCTCGCCTCCCTTCGATGTTGTCACCATCACGCTCAATCCAGCGATTGATCGCACGATCACCATTTCCAACTTCACCCCCGGAGCCGTCAACCGCGTCGAGGAGGTCCACGACACCCCCGGAGGCAAAGGGGTTAACGTCGCTTCTTCACTCGCGGATGTCGGGCACAGAATCGCTGTAACGGGCTTTCTGGGTCGTGAGAATGCAGCGTTGTTCGAGGTGCTTTTCACGGAGAAAAATATCTCAGATCAGTTTGTCCGCATCGCTGGGAAAACGCGCATCGGGATTAAAATTACCGACCCCGTTGCACACAATACCACCGACATCAATTTTCCCGGGGCGTCCCCAATGCCTGATGCCATTGCAAGCCTTCAGGAACAAATCGCAGCTCTACACGCCCCATGGTTTGTCCTTGCTGGCAGCCTTCCGCCGGGAGTCAACCCCTCCCTCTACCGCGACCTCGTCACTACGCTCAACGTCCGTGGGCACAAAGTCGTCGTGGATACGAGCGATGAGCCGTTGCGTCTGGCGCTCCAGGCGGCTCCGGCGATCATCAAGCCGAACATCCACGAACTGGAAGCGCTGCTGGGCACACCGCTCCACAGCCAAGAGGCCATCATCAATGCAGCCCGCTCCCTCCTCGCTTTGGGAATCCAACTCGTGGTCGTTTCCATGGGCAAAGACGGCGCCTGTTTTGTCACAGCCGACCGCGTGGTGATTGCGCACCCGCCAGAGGTGACTGTCCGCAGCACCGTGGGGGCAGGCGATACCATGGTCGCGGGGATTGTCTTTGCGCAGATTCGCAACCTGTCACTTGAGGACTGCGCGCTGCTCGGAACCGCCTTTTCCCTTGAAGCCCTCACACGGGCTGAGGGAAGCCCAAGCTCCCTTGCTGGCATCAAGGATGCCATGCAGCAAGTCACTCTCCGCTAAAATAACCCAACAGGCCGCCAACAAGCGCAACACCTGGCCAAGCGCTTGAGCGGCCAATCCATTGCCGCCGTCTATGCCTCGTCACTCCTGCGCACCTTGGAGACCGCGCGCATCTTGGCCCAGCCCCACGGACTGAAAGTGCAGCCACGCGACAGACTACGCGAGATTTCTCATGGCCGCAGGGCTCATTGCCCAGCGGATGTTTAGAATAAAGAACCAGCTTTGCAGCGGGAGTTTTTGACATCAGCGATCAGCGTATTCGCTTTTCAATCCACACCCTCGCGAAGGGAGGCATCCTTGTCATTACCTCTGATCGGAACCTCTAGAACTGGGTTTCTTGCCGCCCTTGGCAAAAAATCCCGTTTATCCAGCCATAACTCTATTCCTTTATTCGGTAACCGAATCCGCGCACGGTTTGAATGCAATCGGCGTCGGTTCCGAGTTTTTCCCTGAGCCGCCGGATATGCGTATCCACCGTACGGGTATCAATCACACTTTCATAACCCCAAACGTCGTTCAGTAGGGTAGAGCGGGATTGCACCAAACCTCTACGCTCGATGAGCACTTTGAGGAGATTGAGCTCCGTCGCAGTAAAATCGATCAATTTGCCACAAACTGTCACCTCCAAGCGCACCCGGTCTAAAACAATATCACCCACAGTCAGACAATTGGAATTTTCATCGGGAACGCCGATCCGCTTCAAGACGTTGCGGACTCGCAAGATCAACTCGCGGGGGCTGAACGGCTTGGTGATATAATCGTCAGCACCCAATTCCAAGCCCACAATCCGGTCCACCTCCTCGACCTTGGCTGTCAGCATGATGATCGGGATGGATGCTGTGCGCGGATCCGCCTTGAGCGTCCGGCATACATCCAATCCGGACATGCCGGGAAGCATTAAATCGAGAACCAGAAGATGTGGTGAACGCGACTTTGCTATGGAAAGCGCGGACGGTCCGTCCTCGGCCTTCAAGACATCGAATCCCGCATAGCAGAGATTAGAAACGATGAGGTTCAGCACATCGGGCTCGTCATCGGCAACTAAAATTTTCTGCTTCATAACGTCAGGCAAGCGACGAGTAACCCTTGAAGAACAAAGATGAGTCAAGAAACAATCCTTTGTTTATCCGCCTCAATGGGGCAATGGATGATAATGTTACATGTTTGCAATATTTCTGACACATAAACGTAACATAAGCAACGATTGTGCAAATATAGTATTAGATAATTCTTATTGTTTGGAAACGGAAATCCAACAGGAAAAATGGGGCGGAGAGCCCATTTCATCAGCAATGGCATGGAGCGCCGATGAATTTCGCAACGAGATCAGCTTCAATAGCCACCCATCCATCGGCTTATGCTTAATCGCAACACGGTTGACTCCCTTGGCTGGCAGCGTGTTTTCAGAGAGATATAGTTTCGTCATCGAATCGTAACAATCAATGGCTTGTGGACATAACAATTCAAAGGCAATACATCCGCCTCGATATTTGCCTTCGAATGACATTTTCTTCTTCAACGCATTCTGCCAGCGCACGGCAGCTCCGCCTCTGTGAAGGCAGGGCATTGCCAGTCCTGATGCTTTTGGCTCTCTTGGGCATCCTTTGCGTGTCGGATGCGCGAGCGCAATCCGCGACTGCCCAGCATGCCCAGCAAAGCGGGTCGGACGTGCCGAGCCCGACGCCGCATCCTGGGGCTGGGCCTTTGTATATTCGGGAGTATCGAGTGGAAGGGGCCAGGCATTTGCCGCGGGGGTTGGTGGAGCGGGCGGTGTATCCGTATTTGGGGCCGGGGCGTTCACGGGAGGACGTGGAAGGAGCGCGTGCGGCGTTGGAAAAGGCGTATCGAGCGGCGGGTTATCAGACGGTCGTGGTGCAAATTCCCGAGCAATCGGAGCAGGCCGTGCGAGGGGGGGTGGTGGCGTTGCAGGTGGTGGAGACCACGGTGGGGCGGTTGCGGGTGCGAGGGGCGCGCTATTTCCTGCCCAGCGAGATTGTGAAACAAGCGCCGTCGTTGAAGGAGGGAGGCGTGGTGGATTTCAATGAAGTGACGCGCGACATCGTGGCGCTCAATCAAAATCCGGATCGCCGGGTTACGCCGTCGCTGCATCCGGGAGTGGAGCCCAACACCGTTGATATTGACCTGGATGTGAAGGACACGGTACCGTTGCACGGGAGTTTGGAGTTGAACAACCGATACGGAGCGGACACGAGCCATCTGCGATTGAACGGCGCGATCAACTACAACAACCTGTGGCAGCTTCAGCATTCGGTGGGATTGAGCTTTCAGGTGGCCCCGGAGAATGTGAGTGAGGTCAACGTATTTTCGGGCTACTACACAGCCCGTTTTGAAAGCGTGCCGTGGTTGGCGCTGATGATGCAGGGGACCAAACAGAACAGCAACGTCTCCACATTGGGTGGAGCTGACGTTACGGGCCGCGGGGAGTATTTTGGGCCGCACGCAGTCATCACGTTGCCCAACGGGAAGGATTTCTTTCACTCCATCAACGTGGGGATTGATTACAAGCATTTTGACCAGAACATCGTGGTTGCTGGTGGCACAACGACCACGCCCATCAGCTATTACCCCGTTAGTGCTTCGTATAGCGCGACGTGGATGGGCAAGGGGGCTGTGACCGAGTTCACCGGGGCGGTCAATTTGCATTTGCGGGGCATGGGGAGCGGGCAGGATCAATTCGATGCGAGCCGGTACGATGCGCAGGGCGACTACATTTACTTCCGAGGGGATCTGGCGCATACACACGACCTGCCGGGAGGAATTCAGATTTTTGGCAAGGTGCAGGGGCAGATATCCGATCAACCGCTCATCAACAGCGAGCAATTTTCAGCGGGCGGATTGGATACCGTGCGCGGGTATATTGAATCCACCGCGCTAGCGGACAACGGGTTGTGCGGCACGTTGGAGTTTCGCAGCCCGTCGCTGGGAACGTGGTTGGGGCACCGCATGAATGAGTGGCGTTTCTTTGTATTCACCGACGGTGGCGTGCTGACCCTGCGCGACGCGCTGCCCGAGCAGACCGCGTATTTCAAGCTGGCCAGCTACGGAGTGGGAAGCCGGGTGCGATTTGGGGATCACTTCAGCGGAGCGTTCAACCTGGGCGTGCCGTTGATCAGCCAGGGGTCGGTGAGCGCCCACGACCTTCTTATCACCTTCCGTCTGAGCGCGGATTTCTAAGAACTTCGATAAACGAGAAAAATGGATATGAAACGAGCGAAAACAACCTTCCTAAAGAGCCTCCTCTTCGGCCTGCTGGCCGTTGCCCTCCTCTCCGGCAGCGCCAATGCATGGTGGAACGACGAATGGTCCATCCGCAAAAAAGTCACCTTGGACACCACCGACAAGGGGGTGGCGTTACCCGATGCGACAGGCGCAGTCCCGGTGCTCATCCGGCTCCATGATGGCAACTTCAAGTTTGATAACGCCAAGGAAGACGGGAGCGACCTGCGCTTCGTGGCAGCGGACGATAAAACCCTGCTCACCTTCCACATCGAAAAATGGGACGCGCTTATGGGGGAGGCATTTGTGTGGGTGAAGCTCCCCGAGGTGAAGCCCGGAGCGCAGACCACCTTCTGGCTCTACTACGGCAACAGCGGGCCGAAGGCCGTGAAGGTCGATGACGGGAAAGGGACTTTCGACGCAGACACCGCGTTGGTTTACCATTTTAGCGAACACGGCACACCAGCCATCGACTCATCGGCTTCTGGAGCCAATGCACAGGGCACAGGTGTCGCGGCGGACAGTTCCATGATCGGCACGGGCTTGCGGCTCGACGGCAAGACCGCCCTCATCGTTCCCACCGCTCCGTCACTTTTCTGGGGCGATGGAGCGGCGATGACATGGTCTGCGTGGATCAAATCTGCTGCGCCCCAACCGAACGCGGTGATCTATATTCGCCGCGAAGACCGTAAAACCTTCATTATAGGAGCAGACAACGGCATTCCGTATGTTGAGGTGACAGCGGCCAACGGCGCAACCCAGCGCAGTCCGGCTGGGGCAGTGATTGCGCCCAATTCTTGGCACCATCTTGCAGTGGTCGCATCGGGATCGAAGATCACCCTTTATCTCGACGGCGAATCTTACTCCATCCTGAACGCCTCGCTACCCGGCATGAACAGCGCCGCAATGATTGGCGGAGACGTTGAGGCAGGTTCATCGGACGCTGCCGCAGGAGAGGCCGGATTCAAGGGGGAAATCGATGAATTGCAAATTTCAAAAATCGCCCGTTCTACCGGTTTCATCAAACTCGCAGCAGCAACCCAGGGTGGATCAGAGAAGACCGCAGGTGCGCTGGTGTTTGGTGAAGAAGAGCAGACATCGAGCGTGTTTAGCGGCGGTTACTTTGGCGTCATCATCAAGAACCTCTCCGTGGACGGCTGGGTAGTCATCGGCATCCTTGCCGTCATGGCCTGCATCAGCTGGTATGTCATGGTCACCAAGGTTTCCTACCTCAACGCCATCGCTGCGGGCAATGCGCTCTTCCTCAAGGAATGGCAGCACATGGCGGCGGATCTTACTGTGTTGGATGACCCGGACACCGACGCAGCCAGGAACATTGGAGCCGGAGCGGGCAAAGCCGACCAGCGCTCCATCCGGCGCTCGCCCATCTACCACATTTACCACATCGGCGTGGACGAAATTCACAAGCGCATGGCGGCCGACAAGTGCGAAGAAAAACGCAAGGGTTTATCGGGCCGTTCCATCCAAGCCATCCGTGCCAGCCTTGATGGCGGGCTTGTGCGCGAGACCCAGCGCATCAACAACAAAATCGTGCTCCTGACCATCTGCATCTCGGGCGGCCCGTTCTTGGGGCTGCTGGGGACTGTAGTGGGCGTCATGATCACCTTCGCCGCGGTGGCCGCCGCGGGAGAAGTCAACGTCAACGCCATCGCGCCCGGTATTGCCGCCGCGCTGCTCGCGACGGTGGCCGGTCTGGCCGTCGCGATCCCCTCGCTCTTCGGCTACAACTACATCCTCACGCGGGTCAAGGAAACGACGAGCGACATGCACGTCTTCATTGATGAATTTGTGACAAGGATGGCCGAGTTCTACCGCGAATAGCCTCTCGAACACACGCCATGCAAATCAACGACGACAAGCCCTACGACGACATCAACATCACGCCGATGCTTGATCTGGCCTACGTGCTGTTGGTCATCTTCATCCTGATGTGCACGGCCTCCGTGCAGGGGATCAAGGTCAACCTGCCCAAGGCGAGTCAGGCTCCGGCAATGAACAAGCCTAAGACCCAGGCAATCACCATCAACAACCAGGGCAAGATCACGCTGGGCACCGTACCGGTGACCTTGCAGGAGCTGGAACAGAAGCTCGGCGCGGCCAAGGCGGCCACGCCGGAACTGCCCGTGGTGGTAAAAGGAGACAGTCTCACGCAATACCAGGGCGTCATGGATGTCCTTGATGTGCTCGGTCGTCTGGGCATCACCCAGGTCGGCCTGGCAACCAAACCGCAGAGCAAATAGGAACCCTCGGCATCGCACTCATGAACCTCAACGACAACTACGACGAAAAGGACGACATGACGTTTATGGAACGTCACAAGGTCGTGCTGAGCGTTGTCGCGGTTTCTGTCATCGCCGTGGGCGTGTTCACGCTCCAGAGCAAGTTTTCCAAACCCGGTTCCTCGCAGAGCAAGGCTCAAACGATTGTCTCCGTCCGGCTTCCCCCGATGCCCACGCCACCACCTCCCGCACCCACTCCGCCTCCTCCTCAGGAGGTCAAGCAGGAGGAGAAGATGGTGATGCAGGAAAAGGTGGACGACAAGGAGGAGAAGCCCGACGACAAGCCGCCGGATGCGGCTCCCGTCACGACAAGCATCGTAGGCAACGGTCCCGACGCCTTCGGCCTGAGTCACGGCAACGGCAGCGGCAATTACTTCAACAGCGGCAGCGGCTCACACTCGAAGTTCGGCTGGTACGCCGCGCAGGTGCAGGCGACCATCGGCGACGCCCTGCGCAAGAACGCGAATACGCGCAGCGCCAATTTTAATGCTAAGGTTCGCATCTGGTCGGACATCACAGGTCGCGTAACACGCGCCAAACTTTCGGATTCCACCAGCGACCCGAAAGTGGATGAGGCAATCAATCAAGCCCTCACCGGCATCCAACTCAAAGAGGCTCCGCCTGCCGGAATGCCCATGCCCATCGTCATGCGTCTTAGTGCGCAGCGCCCGAACTAACCCTTTGAAGAAACGTCATCCTATGCTCCACGAAAAATACCTTCTCCACCGGCGGCTCGCCCTCGTGCTCACCTCCTTCCTGTACGCCGCCTGCACTCTGCCTGTGGTTGCCGATGATCTCATTGCTGCGGCTCCGTTGCCAGCCGCAGAGCCGTTCGCCGTCTCCACGCCGCCCGTTGCCGAACCCCAACTCGCTCCGGATGCTGGTAATGTCGGAGCCCCATCGCAGAACGTCACCATCAACCTGATCAACCGGCTGGTGCAACGGGGCGTCCTGACCAAGGAAGACGCCGCCGATCTGATTCGGCAGGCCGAGGCGGATGCCGCCGCTGCCCGCGTCCAAGCGGCAGCAGCGCAGGCCGCTCCACCTTCCGAGGACACCGTTCGCGTCACCTACATCCCGGAAGTCGTCAAGGACCAGATTCGCGACGACCTCCGCTCGGAGGTCATGAAGCAGGCCTATGAAGAAAAATGGGCTTCGCCGCGCGCCTTCCCAACCTGGGTCACCAACCTCCGCCTCTTTGGGGATGTGCGCATGCGCTACCAAAACGATTCCTTTCCTCCGGGCAACGATACCACTGGTGGATTGCCCAATTTTAATGCCATCAACACAGGCAACCCCTTTGATCTTGCTGGCAACAACTACCCTGCCGAAACCAATGCGAACAAAGATCGCAACCGTTTGCGTCTGCGCGCGCGCGCCGGGGCGGAAGTGGATTTGGACGAGGGGTTTACCCTCGGGTTGCGCCTTGGTACAGGGGACACCAACTCGCCAGTGACTGAAAATCAGACGATGGGCGGTGTGAACTCGACCACAGCCAACCAGGGCGGCAATTTCAGCAAATACTCCATCTGGCTCGACCGGGCTTTCATCAAGTATGAAACGAACCTCCCGCTGGATACCAGCCTGAGCGCCACGGTGGGTCGCTTCGACAATCCCTTCTTTGCCACCAAGATGATTTGGGCCGATGACCTCGGCTTCGATGGCGGAGTTCTCCAAGCCAAATACAAAGGCCTGGATTGCGTGACACCGTTCTTCACGGCCGGCGCTTTCCCGGTTTACAACACCGACTTTAACTTCGCCTCCAACCAGCCCTCAAAGTTCAACAGCCAGGACAAATGGCTCGAAGGATTCCAACTTGGCAGCGACCTGAAAATTACCCACGACTGGAGCGCCAAGGCCGCCGTCGCCTACTACATGTATCAAAACGTCAAGGGCCAGCTCTCCAGTCCCTTCACGCCGTTGAGCACCGCGGATGTCGGAGACACCGACAATCTGCGCCCCTCCTTTGCCCAAAAAGGTAATACCTACATGGCGCTCCGCGACATCGTAGCCACCTCCGCCAATAGTTACGGCACAACAAACCAATACCAGTATTTCGGCCTCGCCGCGCCTTTCCGCGACCTCGCTCTCACCGGACAGCTGGATTACAGCGGCTTCGATCCCTGTCACATCGCCCTCACCGGCGAATTCGTGCAGAACACCGCTTTTAACGGAAGCGCTATCAATAAAATTGCCGTCAATAACCGCGGCCCGGATGTGTCCAGCACGGTGCTGGGCGCTTTCGCCGGAGGCGATACCGGCTGGCTGGTCAACCTGAACTTCGGCGCTCCAAAACTCCAAAAACGCTGGGACTGGAATGCCAGCATCGGCTACCGCTACGTCGAAAGTGACGCGGTCATCGACGGTTTCTGCGACTCGGACTTCGGCGGCGGCGGCACCAACTTGAAAGGCTTCACTCTCGGCGGCGGCCTCGGCCTCTCCTCCCGCGTATGGCTCGCCGCCCGCTGGATG
>Ga0073936_10011078_pt1 | contig 10979 bp, 6 predicted proteins | sample AliMusrvi5mmetaG_FD_87041 | JGI IMG/M metagenome (GOLD analysis project Ga0073936, IMG submission 87041) | Freshwater lake bacterial and archeal communities from Alinen Mustajarvi, Finland, to study Microbial Dark Matter (Phase II) - Alinen... | ecosystem: Environmental > Aquatic > Freshwater >... | reverse complement strand
CATGAACGCGAGCGGGCCCGACGACACGCCCTTGGTGCTGAGCACGACGTCGTTGTGCGGGCGCACGCGCGAGAAGGAGAAGCCGGTGCCGCCGCCGCTCTTGTGGATGAGCGCCGTGTTCTTGATGGCCTCGAAGATCGACTCCATGGAGTCGCCGACCGGCAGCACGAAGCAGGCCGAGAGCTGGCCCAGCTCGCGCCCGGCGTTCATGAGCGTGGGGCTGTTGGGGAGGAACTCGAGGGAGGTCATGAGCTCGTAGAAGGTGGACTCCCACTCCTCCACGGGCGCGGCCGGATTGTAGAGACGCTCGGCCTTGGCCACCGCCTTCGCGACGCGCTCGAACATCTCCTCGGGCGTCTCCAGCACCTCGCCGGTCTCGCCCTTCTTGAGATAGCGCCGCTGGAGCACCTTGAGTGCGTTGGCGGAGAGCTCGATCACTGCCTTCCCTGATTCAGTCATGCCCCTTGTTCCCTCCTGCTGACGACCGCCTTGAGCGGCTCGATGATGATGCGATTGCGCGCGGCCTCGCCGTTCTCGTCCAGGCCCGGCAAGGGCTCCTCGCCGGGCAACGGCTCCGACCCGGCGAGCTCGAGGCGGGAGAGCTCCTGCTCGAACTCCTCGATGTCCTCGAACTGGCGGTAAACGGACGCGAAACGGACGTAGGCCACTTTGTCGATGTCCCGCAGACGCCGCAGGGCGCGCTCCCCCACCATCTGCGTGGTGACCCGCTGGCCGGGGCCGCGCCGCAGCTCGTTCTCGATGTCGTCGACGGCGCGCTCCAGCGTCTCGAGCGGGATGTCGCGCTTCTCCGTGGCGCGCAGCAGGCCGTTGAGCACCTTGCGGCGCGTGAAGAGCTCCTCGCCGCCGCTGCGCTTGACCACGACGAGCGGGACTTCGTCGAGGCGCTCGTAGGTGGTGTAGCGGCGCTCGCAGGCCAGGCACTCCCGCCGGCGGCGGATCGCGTCGCCCGCCTCCGAGTCGCGGGAGTCGACGACTTTGCTCTCTTCGCTGCTGCAGAACGGGCAATGCAAGGCTAGCTCCTCACCACAAGATGTAGTGCCCCGACGGGACGCAGACACCACTATAGTGTATTCAGCGGGCGAGACAAGCCTTCCTTCACCCGTGTCGCCGCCGGACTCAGGCACAAGAGTCTAACGCTTAACTCGAGGGTGAGACATCCGGTACCTTGGGGCCCTGCCGCACATGAGCAGCGCAGTGTAGCACGGAGCCGGGACGGAGCAAGCCGGGCCGCCGACGAAGGCGGGCGCGCAACGATATACTGTCTCCTCGATGAACGTCATCGTCCTCCCCACCTACAACGAGCGCGAGAACCTGCGCCACGCGCTCGCCCGCATCCGCGAGGTCGCGGACGGCCACGGCGTGCAGTTGCACACGCTGATCGTCGACGACAACTCGCCGGACGGCACGGGGGAGCTCGCCGACCAGTACGCCGCCGAGCTGCCGGACGTGTCGGTGATGCACCGCGCCGGCAAGGAGGGCCTCGGCAAGGCCTACGTCGCCGGCTTCCGCGAGGCCCTCGGCATGGGCGCCGAGCGCATCTTCGAGATGGACGCCGACCTCAGCCACGACGCCAGCTACCTGCCCCACTTCCTGCGCCTCGTCGACCAGGGCGCCGACCTCGTGCTGGGGTCGCGCTACGTCAAGGGCGGCGGCGTCGAGAACTGGGGCATCTCGCGCAAGGTCATCAGTCGCGGCGGCTGCCTCTACGCGCAGGCCATCCTCGGCCTGCCGCTGCACGACCTCACCGGCGGCTTCAAGTGCTTCCGCCGCCGCGTGCTCGAGGCCATCGACCTCGACGCCATCGACACCGCCGGCTACGGCTTCCAGATCGAGATGACCTACCGCGTGTACAAGATGGGCTTCAAGGTCGTGGAGCTGCCGATCATCTTCGTCGACCGCAAGGTCGGCGAGAGCAAGATGAGCAACGACATCGTCCTCGAGGCGATGAAGAACGTGTGGAAGCTCCGCTTCAGCAGCGTCCCGACGCGGCCGGCGTGACGGGCGGCGCCGGAGGCGCCGCCCGCATCCTCGCCGTCGACGTGGGCACCGGCACCGCCGACATCCTGCTCACCCTGCCCGGCGAGCCCCTCGAGAACTCGGTCAAGCTCGTCGTCCCGTCCCGCACCCAGGTGGTGGGCGCGCAGATCGCGCAGGCGACGGGCCGCGGCCAGACGGTGATCTTCAGCGGCCCGACGATGGGCGGCGGGGCCTGCGGCGCGGCGATGAAGCGTCACCTCGCCGCCGGCCAGGCCTTTGTGGCCACCGAGGAGGCCGCGCTCACGTTCGCCGACGACCTCGACAAGGTGCGCGCCCTCGGCGCGCGCATCGTCGGCGCCGAGGCCGCCGCCGCGCTCGCGGCGCGCCTGCCCGCGGATTCGGTGGCTCAGGTCAGGTGCGGCGACCTCGACCCCGGCGCCCTGCGCGACGCGCTCTGCCTGCTGGGCGCCGACGCGCGCTTCGACGCCGTCGCCATCGCGGTGCAGGACCACGGCTTCAGCCCGCAGAGCTCCAACCGCGTCTTCCGCTTCGCCTTCTGGGAGGCGGCGGTACGGGCGGGGCGCCCGATCAGCGGGCTCTTCTACGACGCGGCGGAGGCGCCGGCCGAGTTCACGCGCCTGCGCGCCGCGGCCGCCCTCGCCGCGGGACTGGCGTGCGGCGGGCCGGCGCTCGTCGCCGACACCGGCCCGGCCGCACTGTACGGGGCCTTGCCGCCCGGCGTCGCCGACGCCGTCCTCGTCAACGTCGGCAACGGCCACACCATCTGCGTGCTCACGCTCGGCGGCCGGCTCGCCGGCGTCTTCGAGCACCACACCTCGGCCCTCGACGGCCCGCGGCTCGAGGACTTCCTGCAGCGCTTCCTCGCCGGCGGCCTCGACAACGACGAGGTGCGCGGCGACGGGGGCCACGGCGCGGTGATGAGCCCGGATGCGGCGGCAGGGCCCGGTGCCGGCCGGCTGGCCCGGCTGCCGATGTACGCCACCGGCCCGCGCCGCGCGCTGCTCGCCGGCAGCACACTGCCGCTCCAGTACGCGGCGCCGCACGGCGACATGATGCTCACCGGCTGCTTCGGCCTGCTGCGCGCCTTCGCCGACCGCGGCGTGGCGCCGGATCGCGAGGGCTAGCACGCCTGCATAGGCGCGCTGCCTCCTACGCGCCCCGCAGGGCGCTGCGCACGGCCGCGAACTCGTCGTCCCGGGCGGCAAAGGCATCCACGACCGCGGGATCGAAATGCGCGCCGCGGCCTTCGAGGATGATCTCCCTCGCCGCGGCGTGCGGCAGGGCCGGCTTGTAGCTGCGCCGCGACCTCACGGCGTCGTACACGTCGGCGACCGCCACGATGCGCGCCGCCACGGGGATCGCCTCGCCGGCCAGTCCCTGCTCATACCCGCTGCCATCCCATTTCTCGTGATGGGACTCGGCGATCTCGATGCCCATCTGGAGGAAGGCGTTGCCCGGATACTGGGCCTGCACCGCCCTGAGCGTGTCCGCGCCGATCGTCGTGTGGCGTTTCATCTGCTCGAACTCCACGACCGAGAGCTTGCCCGGCTTGAGGAGGATCGCGTCCGGGACCGCCACCTTGCCGATGTCGTGGAGCGGCGCGGCGCGCGCGAGGGTGTCGGCGTACTGCTCGGTGAAGACCGCCGCGAAGCGCGGCGTCTGCGCCATCTCCACGGCCAGGATGCGGCAGTAGGCCGCGGCGCGCTCCAGATGCCGGCCGGTGTCGTCGTCGCGATACTCCGCCAGCTTCGCGAGCGCGAAGATGGTCGCCGCCTGCGCGCTGCCGATCTCCTCGACCTTCTCCTGCACAAGGCCCTCGAGGTCGCGGTTGTGCCGCTCCACCTCGACCTGCAGGCTGCGCAGGCGCAGGTGGGTCTCGACGCGGGCGTACACCTCTTCGGCCTGGAACGGCTTGGTGACGTAGTCCACGGCCCCCAGGGAGAGCGCCTTCACCTTGTCCTCGGCCTGCGTGAAGATGGCGCTGACGAAGATCACGGGGATGTCCTGCAGCTGCTCGTCCGCCTTGAAGCGCTGGCAGACCTCGTAGCCGTCCATGTCCGGCGTGTCGACGTCCAGAAGGACGAGGTCGGGCGGGTCGGCCTGGGCGGCCATCAGGGCATGCGCGCCGCTGAGCGCCGGACGCGGTTCGTAGCCCCGCGCTCCGAGCAGCTCGGACAGCAGCTCCAGATTGGCCACGGCGTCATCCACGATGAGGATGCTGGCCGCGGCGGCCGCGGGAGACGCATCCGGCGTCATGGGTGCCCCTGCTCCAGCACTCCAAGCACAGCCGCGTAGTCGAAGCCCGCGACGGCCTTCCGGAGCACCTCACCCGTCTCGGCGTCGATGGCGGCGACCTGACCGGCAAGGCTGAGCAGGCGGCCATGGCGAGCGCGCACCGCCGCCTCACGGATCTGCTCCCTGAGCTCCGCGGGCAGCGCGTCCATCATCTCGCGAGTCAGGGCGGGCGGCGCTGCGATGCCCGCCACCTCAGGCGGAGCCGCCGCGGCATACACGTAGCGCACCCCCGTCAGCAGGCGGATCTGCTCGAACAGCTCCGGCGCGCGGAAGGGCTTGGCCATGAAGGCGTCGGCGCCGGCCTCCAGCGCGTTGTTGCGGACCTCGTCCGTAGCGCTGGCGGTGAGCGCGATGATCTTTGCCTCGGCGCCTCCCGGGCACGAGCGGATGCGGCGGGTCGCGGCGACGCTGTCCATGTCGGCGACCCGGTATGCCATGATCACGAGCCGCGGGTGCCGCTGCGCGAACGCCGACAGGGCCTCGACGCCGTCGCCGGCGGCGAAGACGTCAAAACCGACCTCGCGCAGCATGTCGACGAGAAGGGTACGGCCGTCCGCGTCGTCCACGACCAGCACCCCGCAACGCGGCTGGTCGGCCTCGAGCCGCAGCACGAGGCGAGCCGTGGTCCTGGATTCGACGACCTCCGCGGTGACCGTCTCAAGAGGGATCTCGAGACGGAAGACGCTGCCCCGACCCACCTCGCTGGTGACGCTCAGGTCGCCGCTCATGATGCGCGCGAACTCGCGGCTGATGGTGAGGCCGAGACCTGTGCCGGAGCCACGCTGGCGGCCTGCCGTGGCCTGCTCGAAGGGCGCGAACAGAGCCTTCATATCCGCGGCCGCGATGCCCGGGCCGTTGTCCTCGACGAGGAACACGAGACGCGACACTTCCGCCCCTGCCTCCGAGGCCGAGGCGCGCAGCCAGACGCCGCCGGTGTCGGCGAACTTCACGGCATTGCCGAGCAGATTCGTGAGGATCTGGCGCAGCTTGAGCTGGTCGGCGACGACAAAACGCGGTACCCGGTCAAGCCCTTCCGCAGCGAAGGTCAGGTCCTTGGTTTCGGCGCGCAGGCGGTACACCAGGGCCAGATCCTCGAGCAGTTCGCGCAGGTCGAAGGCGGTCGGGTCCAGGTCCTGCCGTCCGGCCTCGACCTTGGACAGCTCGAGGATGTCGGTGAGGAGCGCCAGCAGGTGCTCTCCGCTGCGGTTGATGATCGCCACCCGGTCGAATTGCTGCGCGCTGAGCTGCGGGTCATGCTGCAGGAGCTGCGCGAAACCGATGATGGCGTTCAGCGGCGTGCGGATCTCGTGGCTCATGTTGGCCAGGAAGCGGCTCTTGGCGTTTGTGGCGGCCTGCGCCTGCAGCGCCAGGTCAGAGGCCAGCACGGCGGCCTCTTCCAGTCGGTGATTGGCGTTGCGCAGGCGCACCTCGATGTGCTTGCGCTCGGTGATGTCCCAGTTGGTGCCGATCATGTGCGTCGGCTGCCCGGCCTCGTCGCGCTCCACGCGGGCGAGGGCGCGGAGCGTGCGGATGGTGCCGTCCGGCCAGAGCACGCGGAACTCGGTGTCGAACTCCTTCTCGCCGCGCAGCGCCGCCTGGATCTCGTCGTCGCCGCGCTGCCGGTCGTCGGGATGGACCCCCGCCTGCCAGGCCTCGTAGGCGCCGCCGAACTGCTCGGCCGTGATCCCGTAGAGGGCGAACATCTGCTCGTCCCAGGTGAGCGTGTCGTTGACGGGGTCGTAGTCCCAGACGCCGACGCCGCCGGCGCGCGTGGCCAGCGAGAGACGGGCGGCGGCCTGCTGCAACGCCTCCTCGGCCCCCTTGCGTTCCGTGATGTCGAGCTCAGTGCCAGTCATGCGCAGCGGGCGCCCGTCAGCGGCCCATTCGGAGACCTTGCCCTGGTCCAGGACCCAGACCCAGTGCCCGTCCTTGTGACGGACGCGCGCCTCACAGGCGTAGATCGCCGACTCCCCGCGGAAGTGCGCTTCGAGGAGCTCGTCGGCGCGCTGCAGGTCGTCGGGGTGGGTGAGGCGCCTCCAGGTCTCGATGGAGGTCGGGGCGAGCTCGGCGAGCGTGTAGCCGGCGATGTCGGCCCAGCGCTCGCTGAAGATCTCCTCGCCGCTCTGCACCTGCCAGTCCCAGAGCCCGACGCCGGAGCCTTCGACGGCGCGGGCGAGGAGCTCTTCGCTCTCGCGCATGCGGTCCGCCGCCTGTTTGTTCGCGGTGACGTCGCGGTTACTCACGCGGCGGCCGAGCCACTGCCCGTCTTCACCATAGGCGGCGATGCTCCATTGGCTGATCCAGCGGATCTCGCCGTCGGGCCTGACGATGCGAAACTCAAGCTCCAGGGGGTGCTCCTGGGCGTGATGAGCGAGCCTGTCATGTTGTGCGCGTACTCTTGCCCGGTCGTCCGGATGCACGATCCGCAAGGGGAGGTCGGGGTCGGCCAGGAACTCGGCCATCGTGTGCCCCGAGATGCGCTCGCAGGAAGGGGAGACGTAGCGATACGCGCCGTCGGGACCCCGCCACGTCTCCCAGTTGTACGTGAAGTCCGCCACCGTGCGGTACTTCTCCTCGCTCACCCGCAGCGCTTCCTGCGCCTGCTTGCGCTCGGTCTGGTCGAGCATGACCGTGAGGAAGAACTGCTGCTCGCCGCTCTCGATGATCTCCCCGGAGAAGACGCCGTCGAGGACGGCGCCGTCCTTGCGCCTGACCTGGAGCTCGACATTGGCCACGCCGCCCTGCTCCAGCAGCTGGCCCGCCACGCCCTGCTGCTCTTCCGATTCGACGAAGAGCCCCAGCTCCCGGCTGGTCTGGCCGATGACCTCGTCGCGCGCGTAGCCGAGCATGGTGAGGAACGCAGCGTTGACGTCGATGAAGCGCCGCTCCGGCAGGCTGGCCACCGCCATCGCCGCCGGGTTGCTGCGGAACAGGCGGTCGAACTTCTCTTCCGACATCGCCAGCGCCGACACGTCCTTGGTCACGCCGAACAACGCCGGCGCGCCGTCCCACATGCCGGCCACCACGCGGGTCTCGACGGGGATCTCGGCGCCGCCCTTGGCGACCACGGGGACCGGGCAGTAGGCGGCCTCCCCGGCGAGCATGGCGGCGACGATCGCCCCCGCCTCCTCGCGGCGCGCCGCTGGATGCACGTCGAGGACCGGCAGGCCGAGGAGCTCGTCCTCGGTGTATCCGAGGCGGCGACAGACCGTCTCGTTGACGTGGATCATGTTGCCGGCGCCGTCGAGCACGAAGAGCAGATCGTCGATCGTGTTGAAGAAGGTGTCGAAGTTCTGCCGCCAGCGCGTCGCCTCGGCGGCCCCTTGCGCGAGGGTGCGGTTGGCCACGCCGAGCTCCTCGGTACGCGCGGCCACCAGTTCCTCCAGCTCAAGGCGGTGCTGCGCGAGCTCCTCCTCGAGCACGACCTTCTCGTGGACATCGGCGATCGTCATCAGGTAGACCGAGGGCACGTCGTCGCCGGCGTCCTGCGGCAGTCCCACAAGGTGCGCCCAGAAGTGGCCGGCGCCGGAGGAGCGGCCCGCGGCGGAGCCGGCGCGCTGCAGCCGCAGCTCGCAGCTCAGCAGCTCGCCGCTGCGCTGCAGCGCCCGCTGGCGCAGGTAGTACTCGTCGCGATCGGCGGCGAAGACGAAGACGCTGAACGGCTCCCCGACGAGCAGCTCGCGCTCCACCCCCAGCAGATGCGCGGCCGTGAGGTTGGCGTCGGCGACGATGCCCTTGTCGTTCAGGGTGAGGTAGCCGACCGGCGCCAGGTCGAACAGCTGGAAGTACTTCTCGCGCTGCTCCTGCAGCTCGAGCCGGCCGTGACGCACTTCCTCGTTCTGCATCTCGAGCTCGATCTGGTGCACGCGCAGCTCGTGGACGAGGGCGGAGAGCTCTTCGGGCACAGGTGCGGCGGCGGCGGCGGCGGCGGCGGCGGCGGCGGCGGCGGCGGCAGAGAGCCCGCCGAGGAGCCCCTCGGCCCGGCGGCGCAGGTCAAGGCCCGGAGCCGGAGTGAGCCCTTCGCCGTCTGTGCTGTCGTTCTTCACGGGCAACTCCTTTCCGGCCACGCCGGACCAGCGCCCGTGGGCGCCGCCGTCGCTGTCGAGAGATACGCACGGTCAGGACTCGCCCCAGGCACAGGGCGAAAGCGTCCTGCACGTATCATCGGCAGCGGGGCGTGGCAACTGGAGCTTCGGGCGAGGCGACGAGCACGGCTCGCGAGGTCCGCCGGAGTATACTCTGTCCGTGCGTAGGTGAGCCGGGAAGTCTGGTCGGCACCGGCGCTCGCCTGCACCGAGGGCGCCGGAGATGGCAACTGCCGGAGTCGCCCTCTTCTCGCGAGGGCCCGCCGGCTCGAGCGGAAGGGGCGAAGCGCCCGATGCCGACACCCACGGACTCCCCCAGCGCACGCTCTTCCCTCGCGCCCGGTCGCGCCACCCGCGCGAGGCAGTGGCTGGCGCACCACAAGTCCGTCCTCCTCATCGCGTTCGCGTTCACGGTGATGGCCGACCCGGTCTCGTCGGTCGCCTACGCCGTAGAGGCGGCGCTGCGCGCCCTGGGCGGGAACCTCTCGCTGCTGCTGCCCACGATGGCCGTGGTCATCGGCATCATCGCCGTCGTGATCGCCAACTACCACGACCTCGTGGGCCGCTTCCCGCAGGGCGGGGGAGCGGCCGCCGCCTCGGGCACGGCCTTCGGCGAGGGCTTCGCCTTCCTGCCGCTGGGCGCCCTCGTCGTCGACTTCGTGCTCACCATCGCCGTGAGCATCGCCGCCGGGGCGTCCGCGATCATCGCCTACTTCCCGGTGGCGCACACGATCCGCGTGCCGCTCGCGATCGGGCTGCTGCTGCTGGTCGCCGCGCTCACCTGGTTCGGCCACTGGGGCCGGATCCTCTTCGCGCTCATGACCCTGTCGTTCGTCGGCATCGGGACGGCGCTGCTGGTATCGGGCTTCGCCAAGCCCCAGGTCACCCTGCCGCCTTTCAGCGGCCACTCCTCCGGCATCGCCGCCGTCGCGGTGATGCTGGCGTTCCCGGTGGGCATGGCGCTGGCCACCGGCGTCGAAGCGCCCTCGTCGGCGATCGCCCAGCTGGGGCAGCTCGACGACGCCGGCCGCCGGTTTTTCGGCAGGGCGACCCTCTGGCTCACCCTGCTGATCGTCGGCGGCCTGACGATGGGCATCACGGCGCTCGCCGTGCGCCTCGGCATCGGCATCCCGCCGGCCAACAGCACGCAGATCGGCGACGTGGCGCGGGCGGCCGGCAGCCCCGGCCTCTTCGCCGCGTTCCAGGCGGCCAGCGCCGTCCTCCTGCTGGCCGCCGCGAGCTCGTCGTTCCAGGCCGGGCCCGGCCTGCTCAAGGCGCTCGCCCGCGCCGACCGCCTCGACGGCGCGCGGCTCGGCATCCTGCCGGCCTGGATGGGCCGCACCAACCGGCACCACACGCCCTACTGGGCCGGGCTCGTCTACCTGCTGGTGTCGGCCGCCGTGATCGTCGCCGCCGGCGCCCGCGACCAGGAGCTCGTGCTCTTCTACGCCGTCGCCGTCTTCCTGAGCTTCCTCGCCGGGCTGCTGGCAATGCTCAAGTTCTCGCTCGCCGAGCACAGGTGGAGGTGGGTCGTGGTCAACGGGCTGGGCGCCGTCCTCGTGGGGTTCACGCTCGTCGTCAACCTGCTGCGCGGCTACCCGCTGGTCTCGTTCGCCGCCGCGCTGCTCATCGCCGGCGCCTTCTACTGGCTCTGGGTGCGCGCCGGGCGGCCGCGCGGCGTCTCGCAGATCGAGCGCATCGTGGAGGCCGAGGTCGGCGAAGAGGAGTGACGCCCGACGGCCGCACGGAACGCGGGCCGCGTCACGAGGCCCCACCTTCCAGAGCGCGGAGCAGCGCTGCGTAGTCGAAGCTCGTGACGACCGCGTGCAGCCGCGCGGCCGTCTCGGCATCGATGGCGGCGACCTGCTCGGTCAGGCCGAGCAGGCGGCCATGGCGGGCACGGATCGCGGCATCACGGATCGCGTGCCTGAGCTCGTCCGGCAGCGCGTCCATCTGCGCGCGCGTGAGCGCCGGCGGCGACTCCGCGGTGGCCGTCTCGCGTTCGGCGGCCTCGGCGAGCACGTAGCGCACCCCGGTGAACAGTCTGATCTGCTCGAGCAGCTCGGCCTGGCGGAACGGCTTGGTCATGAAGGCGTCGGCGCCGGCGGCGAGGACGCTCTCCCTGACCTCGGCGGTCGCCTCGGCGGTGAGGGCGATGATCCTGGTGTCGGCCCCCTGGGGGCTCAGGCGAATATGGCGCACGATGTCGGCGCCCGCCAGATTGCGCGGATCGGCGCCGGTGACGACGACCTGCGGGCGCCACTTCGCCAGCGCCGCCGCGGCCGCGAACCCGTCGGCGGCCTCGACCACCTGGAAGCCCACGTCGGTCAGCACGTCCTGCAGGAGCCTGCGGCCGTCCGCGTCGTCGACCACGAGGACCGTGCACGGCGCCTGGTCGGGCTCGATGCGCAGCACGCGACGAGCACAGGTCGCCGCTGCCGCCGCCGCTGCCGCCTCGGTCCCGGTGGCCACCGGGACCTCGAAGCGGAAGACGCTGCCGGCGCCGACCTCGCTGGTCACGTCCAGCGTGCCGCCCATGGCCTCCGCGAACTGGCGGCTGATGGCCAACCCAAGCCCGGT
>Ga0073936_10011076_pt1 | contig 10982 bp, 9 predicted proteins | sample AliMusrvi5mmetaG_FD_87041 | JGI IMG/M metagenome (GOLD analysis project Ga0073936, IMG submission 87041) | Freshwater lake bacterial and archeal communities from Alinen Mustajarvi, Finland, to study Microbial Dark Matter (Phase II) - Alinen... | ecosystem: Environmental > Aquatic > Freshwater >... | reverse complement strand
GCCATAAACCCAATCATGCCCGTGAAGAATTCGAGCACGGGGACGGATGATCAGGCCAGCCATGCCGTTCAGTAGCTGAGGATCTCCTCGGGAAGCGGTTCAACCTTAGGCGTCGAAGCGGAGGGACCGACCTCTGGATATTCAAACACGCGGCCTTCAAAGTTACGGAACACCACCTTCTCCTTGTCATGAAAGAGCACGTAACCGGGATTGACCGGCACTTTGCCACCTCCCCCGGGTGCATCGATCACAAATTGGGGAATCGCATATCCGCTGGTATGTCCGCGCAACCCGTCAATAATCTCGATTCCCTTGTAAACAGGGGTTCGGAGATGCGCAGATCCCTGAATCAGATCGCACTGGTAGAGGTAGTACGGCCTGACACGACACCGGAGCAGCTTCTGGACAAGAGACTTCATGACCGGCAATGTGTCGTTCACACCCGCAAGAAGGACGCTTTGGTTGCCCAAAGGAACTCCATGGTCGGCCAACCTTGCCAGTGCATCGCGGACCTCAGAGGTCAACTCGCGAGGATGATTCGTGTGGACGCTCATCCAAAGCGGATGATGCTTCTGAAGCATGCGACAGAATTCCGGAGTGATCCTCTGAGGGAGAAAAATGGGCACCCTCGTGCCTATGCGCAGGAATTCCAGATGAGGAATGGCTCGGAGGCGAGTCAGCAGGGCATCGAGCCTGTCGTCGGAAAAAAGGAGGGGATCCCCGCCTGAAAGAAGTACGTCTCGAACCTCGGTGTGCTTCTCCAGATAGGCCAATGCCTGCTCAAAGTCGGTTTGGAGTTCTTGTTCCCCGGCTCCGCTCACAACCCTCGAACGAGTGCAATAACGGCAGTAAGAAGCACAGCGATCCGTGACTAGAAAAAGCACCCGGTCCGGATAACGGTGGACCAGACCGGGTACCGGCATGTGATCGTCCTCGCCGCAAGGATCGGCCATTTCGCCTGTAGTAACAACCCCCTCGCCCGTGTGCGGGATGACCTGTCGGCGGATCGGACAGGAAGGATTATTACGTTCAATGAGGTTGAAGTAGTGAGGGGTGACCGCCAGGGCGAGTTTGTTCCCAGAAAGAATCACGCCGGCCCTCTCATCAGGAGTCAGAACGAGATGCTTCTCCAGTCCCTCAAGGGTGGTGATCCTGTTTTTGAGCTGCCACTTCCAATCATTCCACTGGGCAGCAGCTACATCAGGCCATCGGCCGGGGGCGTAAGTCAAAAACTCCGACTCAGGTAACGTTTCGTATGTTGGTGAATCCATGTATGGATAGGGAAGCGAGGGTAAGTTGGGATGTTTAAATGTCAACGGTGCTCAGGGGTCGGATCCTTAAACGGCACCGACCTCCAGGCCTCCCAGCACACCAAGGTGTTGAGGAAACTCTTTGAAAACTTCCCTCAAGCGCTCCCTTGTTGCTCGTAGGTTCATGATTTCACGTGTTATAAATACCGGGTGAAACATTGTTGGGTTCTGATTATCATGGTCGTCTCCTTGCTGACAGTCCCTCTTTCAAAAGCCATTACAGAGGCAAACTACGAGCAGGGTTACCGGGAACGGGTTATTCCCTTTATGAAGGAGGGTGAGGAGTTCACCTTTCAAAGCGCCGATTACAAATTCAACCTGAGTGCAATCCGCTTTGGTCATCGGGACGATAAGGGAGTGATTGTGATCCTAAACGGCCGGGCCGAATCATGGCTCAAGTACGGAGAGCTCTTTTACGACCTCCATCTCAGGGGATACACTCTTTACTCCTATGATCATCGGGGGCAGGGACTTTCACCTCACCTCGGCGGAAAAAACACTCAGATGGGACATGTAGACGACTTTAGAGAATATGCCCGCGACTTGGACGCATTCCTAAAAGAAGTAACGAGAAAGGAACGAAGCCGGGGAAAAAATCTCTTTTTGATCGCTCACTCCATGGGCGGGGCGGTATCGCTTGAGTATCTTGGGGAACATTCCTCACCTTTCCAAGGCATCGTCCTTTGCTCCCCGATGATTGAGATCAACACCAGTCCTTATCCAAATTGGCTGGCTCATGGGATCGTCGGCATACTAAAAGGGATCGGATTGGGCCGAAGCTATGCCATCGGTGAGCATGATTATGATCCTGACCCGTCAGGCTACCAGTCAAACAAGGTGACCAGCTCCCACTCGCGCTGGAATCAGGGCAGGGAGATCTGGAAGGAGCATCCGGAGGCGGTTATCGGGGGCGCTTCCAATGGATGGGTCGATGAATCCCTCTCTATGACGAAGAAAATCCGCAAAACAAGTCACTCGATCGGCTCTGCCAATACAAAAATCCTGCTTCTCATGGCGGGCAAGGATCGCCTAGTCCGCAATCCTTCGGAGTCAACAATCTCTTCACTCATCACGAACCCAAGAATGGTCGCCTATCCAGACTCCAAGCATGAAATCCTTATGGAAAGGGATTCCATTCGGCTCCCCGCGCTTGATCTTATAGACAGGTTTTTTAAGAACGTCTGCCGGTCAGATGGGTAATCCGGGGCGGTTATTTCTATGGAATCCACCTTGACCAAGTGCTTGGGAAAGGTCACATCTCCCACGACAATCAAATCACCCTCCACCCATGGCACTCTCCCCCCAGCCTCGGACTATCCATTAAAATGAACGTTCTCTCCATTGATGTAGGCGGAACCAACGTGAAGATTCTTCTGAGTGGCGAGAAGGAACCGCGTAAGATGCCCTCAGGTCCAGAGTTTACCCCGGCAATGATGGTCACGGATGTCCGGAAACTTGCTGCCGAATGGAAATTCGACGTGGTCTCCATCGGTTTCCCTGCTCCAGTACAAAACAATAAACCCGTGGCTGAACCCTACAATCTGGGCGGAGGTTGGGTTGGGTTCGACTATGAAAAGTCTTTCGGGTGCCCGGTTAAAATGATCAATGATGCCGCCATGCAGGCCATGGGAAGCTACAACGGGGGGAAAATGCTGTTTCTGGGTCTTGGTACTGGCCTTGGGAGCGCAATCGTCGCCGATGGGGTGCTTCTTCCCCTTGAACTGGGCCATCTTCCTTACAGGAAAAAAACCTTTGAAGATTACGTTGGCATCAAGGGACTCAAAAAAAATGGAACTTCCAAATGGCAAAAGCATGTATTTGATGCCGTGAAAATTCTGACAGCAGCCATTCTTCCCGATTATCTAGTCTTGGGGGGAGGCAATGTGAAAAAATTGAAAGAACTTCCCCCTGCGTGTGTCGAAGGAAATAACTCGAACGCGTTCCTTGGCGGTTTCAGAATGTGGGAGGGACCCGCTGACAGAAAAAAGGAACATGCTCAGCGAGCGCCCAGAGCGTCTCGAGTGATACAGCGTAAAAAGGTTTCCCGCATCGGGTAAAACCTTTCGCCCCATTTTCTACCCGTGGAATTCCGCTGCTCCAACAGCGGGACGGTTTTTAAAATCCTGGGAAGCCCCTTTTCTGCCTTGACCGGTTGCAAGTGCGGCTGATTTGATTAATGTCATTAAGTAATTTTGATGTTCACTCCAACTCCATGACCGACCTGATTCCATCCGGGGCTTCCGAGCAAAATTCCATTACTCAAAGCAAACCCGATTGCTTCGTCCTTCCGGAGGAGTCATTACCCCCCAGACATCCTCGCGGTATACTCATCATTTCGGTCATCGGAATGCTTCTCTTTATCATTGCGATCGGAGGCTGGAAGGCTGCCCAGATTTCGCAGGCAATTGCGAAGGGAAAAACTTTCAAAATGCCTCCCGACGCCGTGACGTCACTTGCAGTGGTGGAAGAGACGGTGTCCCCGGTACTTGAAACGGTGGCCTCTCTGTCCTCACCCCAGGGGGTGATGCTTAGCGCAGACCTACCGGGAATCGTCAAGGCGATCCGCTTTGAATCGGGAAGTGAAGCATCGAACGCCCAAGTTCTTGTGCAACTCGATACCAGACAGGAGGAGGCCCAGTTGAGGACCGCCAAGGCCAAGCTAGAGCTTGCACGGCAGAATCTCGAACGGGCTCAGGATCTGGGGGCAAAACACGTGATCGCCCAATCGGCCTATGATGAGGCAAAGAGCGGTTATGACGCTGCCACGGCTTCCGTGGATGAAACTCAGGCGACTATCGACAGGAAAACAATCCTCGCTCCCTTCGCGGGTGAGCTTGGCATTCGACAGATCAATGTAGGTCAGTATCTCAAGAGCGGAGATCCCATCGTGGAGCTCGAGTCGCTTGATCCGATTTACGTCAATTTTTCCCTGCCGCAGCAGAATCTCTCGCAGTTGAAGCTGGGGCAAACTGTGCGTGTCCAGGCGGACGGACTTCCCGGCAAGATTTTTGAAGGGACCATCACCGCCATCAACTCGATGGTTGACACCTCAACCCGCAATATCCAACTGCAGGCCACAATACGGAACCCTGAACATCTGATCCGCTCCGGCATGTTCGCCGCTGTCCAGGTTCTGCTCCCGGAAAAAACGAAGGTTGTCATGATCCCGGCATCATCCATCCAGTATGCTCCGTACGGGGATTCTGTGTTCGTGATCGAGAACATGAAGGATGCGGATGGAAATGCCTATCTCGGTGCACGCGAACAGGTTGTTAAACTCGGCAATACCAAGGGCGATCAGGTCGAGGTGCTTGAGGGACTCAGACAGGGAGACCAAATAGCAACCTCTGGCATTTTCAAACTGCGTCAGGGCGGGGCCGTGAAAATTAATAACGCCGTCCAGCCTGGTAATAATCCCCTTCCCAAGCCATCTGACAGCTAGGGAAGCACTGCACTCAGGCAAGCACGTCCAGACATCGGATCATTGATGAAAATCACCGACCTCTTCATAAAGCGACCCGTTTTGGCATTGGTCGTCAACATGGTCATCCTTCTGGCAGGGTTCCAGTCTATCAATGTCTTGAATGTCCGCCAGTATCCGCGCAGCGACATCGCAGTCATCAAGGTCACTACCAATTATGTCGGGGCGAATGCTGACTTGGTGCGTGGTTACATCACAACCCCGTTGGAGCGTGTCATCGCTGCAGCAGAGGGGATTGATTACATCGAGAGCAGCAGCCAGCAGGGGGTAAGTACCATCACGATCCATCTCAAGCTGAATTACGACCCCAACGCCGCCCTTACCCAGATTCAGGCAAAACTTGCTCAGGTTCGCAACGATCTGCCGCCCGAGTCGGAAATCCCCATTATCGAGCTCCAGAACGCGGATGAGTTGCGTGCGGCCATGTATATCGGCTTCTCCGCTCCCCAAATGCAACCCAATCAGGTGACTGACTTCTTGACGAGAGTCATCCAGCCAAAGTTGACAGCAATCAACGGAGTTCAGCGTGCGGACATCCTCGGCGCCCGCGTCTTCGCCATGAGAATCTGGCTCAAGCCCGATCGTCTCGCCGCCCTTGGCATCTCCGCTTCCGATGTTCGTAAGGCCCTTCAGGCCAACAACTACCTTGCCGCCGTCGGCAAGACCAAGGGGACCATGACGTCCATCAATCTGATTGCCAATACCAACCTGACCAACCCAGAGGAGTTCCGACAGCTCGTGGTGAAGCAAAAAGGAGGCATCTTGGTGCGCCTTCAGGATATTGCGGATGTGGAACTCGGGGCTGAGGATTACGATTCTGATGTCCGATTTGACGGTCAAAATGCCAAATTCATCGGCATCTGGTGCCTGCCCACGGCGAACACTCTTGATGTGTGCAAAAGCGTGCGGGATCAACTGCCGGAACTTCGCAAGCTCCTCCCTCCGGGAATGACTCTCGCGGTTCCCTATGATTCCACCGACTTCATCCGTGAGTCCATCCGGGAAGTGTTCAAGACCCTCAGCGAGACGTTGGGCATTGTTGTTCTGGTGATCTTCCTCTTCCTCGGATCGGTTCGTTCCGTGCTCATCCCTGTTGTCGCCATACCGATCTCGCTTATAGGGGCGGCCTTCGTGATGGCTCTCTGCGGCTTCACGGTAAATCTTCTGACCCTGCTTGCCATTGTGTTGGCCGTTGGCCTCGTTGTCGATGATGCCATCGTTGTTGTCGAGAACGTCGAGCGCCATCTGCACAGCGGCCTTACACCCATGGAGTCCGCATTGAAGAGCGGGCGCGAACTTTTCGGTCCGATCATCGCCATGACCATCACTCTGGCTGCCGTCTACACCCCCATAGGCATTCAGGGGGGGCTCACCGGAGCGCTATTCCGGGAGTTTGCCTTCACTCTGGCGGGAGCGGTCATCATCTCGGGTATCGTTGCCCTAACACTTTCGCCGATGATGTCCTCCCGGTTGCTGCGTCGTGGAGACGACACTCGGGGATATGCGGGCTGGGTCAATCGCCGCTTCACCTCAATTCAACACGGCTATGTTCGTCTTCTGGCCTCCATGCTTCGGCACCGGGGCGCTGTCCTATCGGTCGCAGGCCTGTGGATGTTGATCCTGCCAGTGTTGTATCTATTTTCCCCAAAGGAGCTTTCTCCAAAGGAGGATCAAGGGATCGTTTTCACGATCTTTCAAGCTTCCCCCTTCTCCACGCTCGACCAGACGCTTCTCTATTCAGACCTAGTACGAGGCACCTTCCTTTCGATGCCTGAAACGTGGCACACCTTCCAGATCATGAACCCGAGCGGAGGATTCGGAGGTATCAGGACAAAACCGTGGAGCGAGCGCACCCGCAGTTGTGACCAGATCGCGGCCGAACTTGGCCAGAAGACGGCTGTCATCCCCGGCTTGAGAGTCATTGCCACAACCCCTCCTGCACTGCCGGGAGGGAGTAATTTCCCCATCGAGTTTGTGATTTCCTCCACCGTGGAACCACGACAACTGCTAGAGGCCGCAAACGACCTCGTAAAAACAGCGTTTGCGAGCGGCATTTTTATCTTCGCAGACAGTGACTTAAAATATGACCAGCCTCAGGTCGAAATAGCCTTCGACCGAAACAAGGTCTCCGCTCTCGGTCTCGACCTTCAACAGGTGGGTGCGGATCTCTCCACCCTGTTGGGCGGCAACTATGTAAACCGCTTCAGTATTCAGGGACGTAGCTACAAGGTCATCCCTCAACTAAAGCGCGAGAACCGCCTCGATCCGGACTCCCTTGGGGAGATCCATGTCAGCGGTCCCGGCGGCCAGCTTGTCCAACTCTCCACTTTTGCAGAGCTCAAACGAAGTACCGAACCGCGTCAGATCAACAGGTTCCAACAGCTCAATTCCGCCAAGATCTCCGGGATTCTCCCCCCTGGGATCACAGTTGACCAGGCGCTCAAGGTTCTGGAAAACCGCGCTGCACAAATTCTTCCCCGCGGTTATGTCATCGATTACGCAGGAGAGTCACGCCAGCTCCGTCATGAGGGCAACTCGCTCGTGTTGACCATGATGCTTTCCTGCATCCTTATCTTCTTGGTCCTGGCTGCCCAATTCGAAAGCTTTCGGGATCCCTTCATCATTCTGTTTGGTTCGGTTCCCCTGGCTCTTTCGGGGGCTTTGCTTTTCAGCTTCCTTGGAGCAACGACCATCAATATCTACAGTCAGGTGGGGCTCATCACCCTCGTAGGCCTCGTGGCCAAGAACGGCATTCTCATTGTGGAGTTTGCCAATAATCTGCAGGAAGGGGGCATGGACAAGTGGAATGCCATCCTGGGCGCCGCAGGCACCCGTCTGAGACCTGTCCTTATGACAACAGTGGCCACTGTTGTTGGACACACACCCTTGATCCTTGCAAGCGGTCCTGGGGCGGGAGCACGTAATAGCATTGGAATCGTTTTGGTCTCAGGCATGATCATTGGAACCGTGTTCACCCTGTTCGTGGTCCCTTCAATTTACATGCTCGTTTCACGGCCCAAACGGCTCAATCCCTCCAAGCACCATCCTCTCCTTGGAGCCATGCCTCAGAAACTTGCTTTAGCCTGATTCTTCACTCTGGGTGACCTTCAAGTCGGAACTTGATGACCACTTTGAGCACAGGTGAGGGTTGGTCTATCATCACTCCAGGTTGATGGGCGTCCTGGGGGAAAAATATGGCGAAGGAACCTGCTTCGAGAACGAGTTTTGAAAAGTGAGAGGCGGGAGGCTCGTAGAACTCTGCATCCTTATCCGGGCTGTATGGGTGCCTAACCTTGAGTCCATTACACCTTGAATGACCGATGCTTTCCCTGCCTGAAACGAGATATTGGATGTCACCATACAAATGGTGTGCCTCCCATTTTTTTTCTCCTGAGGGAGCAGTGACATAATGTTGGACAAGAGCGAAAAGTCTTGGACCGTTGATCTCGTAACGGCCATCGGCAATCGAAGGGTCGATGGAGGCAAGCCATGCAAAGGCAACCGAAAAAGCGGGGTGAAGCCCGTGATAAAGCGGGGAGCGATCGAGAGTGTCGAGGATCATGCTGCCGAATAGATCAGGATCTAAGCAGCTGGAAAAGCCCCCGAGGGGCATGCAGTCGCACAAGAGCCGCAGCTAGGGATGGAAGATCCGAGTGCCGCTCATAGACAAGCCAACGCCCTCGCCAGTCGGGATGATACTTCTTTTTGAACTCGAAGAGAGGTTTGTAGCCGTAAATGCGATTCAAGTGATCAAAGAGATATTTCACCACATGATCCCCAGGCCCGGACTTTTCACCCTCGGCGGTTACGCGCGCAAGCGGTGCGTTGCCAAGGGACACCTCTTCAACGCCCTCTGCTTTGAAACGGGCGATACTTTCTAGAATAAGGAAATCCATGGCACCGCGGATTCCCTCTGCGCTTCTCATCAGATCAATAACCCGGCCTTTACCCCTCTCATATGCCGGCCAGGTGGCAAAAGCCAGAAGTCGCCCATCGTCATCCAGCACACAGGCGGCACCGAGACGGCGGATTTCCAGCAGGGAAAAGGTTCCAAGGTCGAATCCCATTTCCGTCCCTCCCCTTGCCGCGATCCATCCGTCGGAAAGCACTTTCATCTGGGCCTCCAGACCATGATCAATCTGTCCGCCGTCATACCAACGGAAACTCCAACTCTCTTTTCTGGCATGGTTCAGGTTGGTCCGGAGGCTTTGGAAAGCGCCCCCCTTGAGTTCAAAGTTGCCAAGCGAGAGCCGGGCATCCTCTGCAATCTGGATGCAACGCCAACCGGAAGACTCCCAAAAAGGTCTGTTTGTCTCAGGGCAACAATAGAAGGAGGCGTGCCAATCCTGCTGGTTGCAAAAATCCCGGAATGAATCCATTGCCTGCGAGCGGCTTGCCTCCGGTCCGATCGGTTCAGCCAACGCGACGGCATAGTTTCTCCAGAGACCAAAGGCAACCACGCATCGTTCGCCTTCGGATGACCCGTGAAAATACCACCTCTTGTCATTCATGAGTGCAAAACCATCCATCGGATCCCGTCCGTATCGTGCAATCAACTCCCCAACCTGAGCAAGTTCCTCCTCCGATGATTTGATGCGACTTCCCAGAACGGGACGCAGCACAAGGGCCAGTGTTCCCAAGAGCACAAGGAGGGAACCGAGTTGCACGCCTTGAAAGGCCCTTTGCGCCTTCTTGGAATGGTGTCCCTCAGCGGCAATGCTCTGGAAAAGGATCAGGCCGGACGCCGCTCGGAAAACGACATCGGGATCACGGCGCAGTCGCGCCTCGGGGGCATAATGCCAGACTGTGCTATAGGCATAGACCATCAGTGCAGCCATTGATGCTCCCCCGATCAGGAACCCAAGGAAAGAAGACGAGGCATCGGAAGCGGCCTTAAAATCATGACGATTCCAGAGAAGGACCCCAAGTAAGGCAAGGGAACAGGCCGAGTGTTCCCAATCCCACGCACGACCGAGATGGAGGATCACCGTGAAGGATAGGGCCGCCGATGCCACCATCCATGCTGAACGCTTCCCCCGGAAAAGTCCGCGACTCACCACGATCTGGACTAATCCGAAGAAAAATATCAGCAGACGGCTTCCCTGTGAGACTTCGAAGGGCACCCACTGCTCCATCCAGTCCACGACGGTCTGACCTTTGGGGATCACAGCATCGATCAGATTTGCCGCCCCAGAGAAGAACAGAAGAGCTCCGAGCAAATATCGGGCGGGTTTTGAAAGACGGGCGTTGTGATGGATCGGCTTCATTCCTCAATGACTGGAACTGGATTGCCGAACCAGCCATTCCGCATCTTCGACAAGTGTCTTTCTGAGGTCGGTTCCAGCATCCCCAAAAAAATGCCCAAATCCGGAAAGAGTGTTAAGGCGATGGGGACCCTTTAGGAATTGGAGCCACTCCGTGGAGTCTAGCGGATCAAGAGAGCCATGAATCTGTGCAACCGGAATAGTTCCCAATATGGGTGCAAGTTCCTTCAATGCGAAACTTGTTGGTCCTCTGGGAGTTCTACCCAACAGATCAGCAAGTGTGATGCCGTAACGTCCACGCTCTCCGGGGGCTACGAGTAAAAGACCTGATGGGCAATACTGTGAGATTTCCTCCTTAGCCCCTCCCACTGAACTCTCCCTATGTTGAAGATTCGATGCAGCAGCGCCAACAGCCTGCTCAGCACCAGTCGAATAACCGCCATAGAACAACGGGATGGGGACCTTTTCGCCGGTAATGCCGTCACGAGCAGCCCTTTTTAAGCCTTCCTTTGCCATTTGGGCTACATCGGCGCCAAGTCCGGAGGCGTCGTATGGCTTGGCTGCATAGGCTCGACAATCCCAGCCGATAACCTTGAACCCCGCTGATGCCAGCCCCCGCGCAGCCTTTTCCTCCCAGGATTTCCATCCTCCGTCTCCAGATCCGAAGACAAGAATAGCCTTGGGAGCTCCTTGCGGCTCGTAACATCGGACGGGAAATTTTCCGCGTTTTAAATCAAGGGAAATGATTACAGCCGAGGCGCTACTGACAGCGAACTGACTATCCGCTTCAGCCTTTCCTGCATTCGCTCTCCAAGCCCAGATCGTCAGGGTTGCCAGAATGATAAGAAAGATCGCGCTAACAATCCTGACACGGGGGTTCATCTGCTCTGATCAACTACAAGCCGCGGTAACTGCAACGTGCCGTCG
>Ga0073936_10011075_pt1 | contig 10982 bp, 6 predicted proteins | sample AliMusrvi5mmetaG_FD_87041 | JGI IMG/M metagenome (GOLD analysis project Ga0073936, IMG submission 87041) | Freshwater lake bacterial and archeal communities from Alinen Mustajarvi, Finland, to study Microbial Dark Matter (Phase II) - Alinen... | ecosystem: Environmental > Aquatic > Freshwater >... | reverse complement strand
GATTGGGAGAGGGGAGGCGGGGAACGTGAAACGTGAAGCGTGAAGCGTGAAACGTGAAACGTGATGCGTGATGCGTGATGCGTGATGCGTGATGCGTGATGCGTGATGCGTGATGCGTGATGCGTGATGCGTGATGCGTGATGCGTGATGCGTGAAGAAGTAGTTGAGCAATAACGCGATGGTAGGACGAAGAGATGGAGTGACGGAGCAATAGTGAAATTGGCGGCTGGAGTGGAAGGCTGCGTGTGGATTCAGTCCAATGCTCTATTACTCCACCACTCCACCAACCCGTTTGTTTTTTATGATGGAATTGCGGAAGACATTTCAGTTCGAGGCGGCGCATTTGCTGCCGCGGTTGCCCAAGTCGCATAAATGCCGACGGCTGCATGGACATAGCTTCAAGGTGGACGTGGTCGTGGCCGGCGAATGCGACCCCCGGCTTGGCTGGGTGATGGACTATGCGGACATCTCCCGGGCATTCAAGCCCATCTGGGAGAAGCTCGACCATTTCTACTTGAACGAAGTCCCGGGCCTGGAGAACCCTACCAGCGAGAACATCGCCGCTTGGATTTGGAAGAAGCTTAAGCCCAGACTGCCGTTATTGACGGAAATAGTCGTGGCCGAGACCTGCACCGCGAAATGTGTTTATCGGGGGCAGGGAGGGATAATGGGAGACCGCTGCATGGGGGTCTGCTAACCAGGCGGGGACCCAGAGCGGGGATAGCCAAGTTGCCCAAGGCTGAACGCGGTTAAAGCAGGTTGACTAGCGGGGGGTGGCCACTTAATCATGCCGACAGCACCGGCACAGGATGCCATGAATACATTTGATCTCCTACGATTCCGATTTCTCTCACTTTTGACGGTTGCGGCGATATGGTGCGATGGCTCCAGCATCGCCCACGCCGACGCGGTCAAAAGCTCCGAACAGGACCTGGCCATTCCGACCTATCTGGCCGGAGATCCCGAGCCAAACCCGATGTTCTACTTCGGGCAGGGCTCGCAAGGAGCGGAAGGCCGGGTTTACCCGTACCCGCTCTACGACACGCTCACCAACATCAAATCCAACAAGCTTTATTGCATTGTTTACCTGGAAAACGAATATGTGCGCATCGGTATCCTGCCGGAGATCGGCGGGCGCTTGTTTGAGGCGGTCGATAAGAGCAACGGCTACGACTTCATTTACCGGCAACATGTGATTAAACCGGCGCTGATTGGGTTGATCGGAGCGTGGATCTCCGGCGGCATCGAATGGAACATCCCGCATCATCACCGGGCGACCACCTTCCTGCCCGTGCAGTATCGGCTGGTCTCGAATGCCGACGGCAGCAAGACGGTCTGGGTGGGGGAACTCGAAGTGCGGCACCGGATGCGTTGGGCGGTGGGTTATACGCTGCGCCCGGGCAAGTCGTACCTTGAATGCTCGGTCCGCATCGTGAACCGCACACCCGTCGCGAACACGATGCTCTGTTTTGCCAACGTGGCGGTGCACGTGAACGAGAACTACCAGGTGATCTATCCACCGGGCACGCGCTATGTCACCTTCCACGGCAAGCGCGAGTTCACGACCTGGCCACTGGCCACCACGCGATACGCGGGTGCTGATTTCACGCGCGGAGTGGATGTGAGCTGGTACACCAATCATACCGAGGCTAACTCGATGTTCGCTTGGAACTACGAAGACGACTTCTTCGCCGGTTACGACCACGGCAAACAGGCTGGCATCATGAGCTTTGCCGATCACCATGACATCCCGGGCAAGAAGTTCTGGACCTGGGGCAATGGCCCGCGCGGCCGGATGTGGGACAAGATCCTGACGGACGAGGATGGCCCGTACATCGAGCTGATGGTAGGGGCCTACTCTGATAACCAGCCCGACTATAGCTGGCTGCAGCCTTACGAGACCAAGGCGTTTGAAATGTACTGGTATCCGTTCCGGGACATTGGAGGGGTCAAGAAGGCCAACCTCGAAGCCGCCGTCAACCTCGAGGTGAAGACCAATGGCCCAGCGCGCGTGGGCTTTTGCACTACCAGCGCACACCGGTCGGCCCGGATGCTCTTGCAGTCCGGGACAAAGGTGCTCCTGGACGAGACCACGTCCATCAGCCCGGCGAAAGCCTTTGTCAAGACAGTTACGGCCCCGGCTGGACTCGACGAGCACGAACTGCGTGCGTCCATATCGGTTGAGGGAAGGGAACTAATTGCCTACTCTCCGGTGCGGTTGGAGCCTGCCGAAATGCCTGAGCCGGTCAAAGGGCCGCCTTCGCCCAAAGACATCAAGACTATCGAAGAGCTGTATTTGGCCGGGCAGCGCATCGAGCAGTTCCATAGCCCGGGACAGGACCCCGGGCCTTATTGGGAAGAGGCACTGAGTCGAGACCCGGGCGACGCGCGCGTCAATACCGCGCTGGGCATTCGCCTGTTCAAGCAAGCCAAGTTTGCCGAAGCTGAGGAGCATTTCCGCCACGCCATCGCGCGGCTGACACTGAACTATACGTCTCCCAAAGACGGCGAAGCGTTCTACTACCTTGGATTGACCCTCCAGGCACGGTCGTGGGAACCCGGCGCGAAAGATCCCGGGCCGGCTGCGAAGGCAGTAGAGAACTGGCTGCTCAAACAGGCAGCCGACGCTTTTGCCAAAGCTGCTTGGAGCCAGGCCTGGCGGTCGCCTGCCTATTACGGTTTGGCCGAGATCGCCTCCCGAAAGGGCGAATCGACCGCCGCTCTCTCGTATGCGGACCGCGCGCTGGAGGCCAACGCATTGAATCTGCGGGCGCTGACGCTCAAGGCCTCGCTGCTGAGGGACCAGGGTCAGCGTCGTGAGGCTTTGGCGCTCCTGGCCACCGCGGCGCAAAAGACCGATCCGCTGGACGTGCGGCTCATGGCTGAACGATGGCTGGCTGGCGATAAGCAGGCCCTTGCTGAGCTGGTTAGGACGGAACAACTTCACCCGGCGACGGCCCTGGAAACTGCCGCCGAATACTTTGACGCGGGCAGATGGCGCGACGGGGCCGCTTTGATAAGGGAACTGGAGCGCGCCTGTCCGTCTGGGGACTCGCACGGCAAGCTTTCCCCCCTGGCCTATTACTACGCCGCGGAATTCAACGAGCGACTGGGGAATACCGCGCAAGTCGTGGAATATCGCCGCCAGGGCCACGTCAATCCACCCGATACTGTGTTTCCGTTCCAATGGGAAATGATGCCGATACTGCGCCGGGCCATGGCTGCCGACCCGCGCGATGCCCGCGCTCCCTATTACCTGGGCGACTTTCTGTTTGATAGCCAGCCCGAGGAGGGACTCAAGCTTTGGGAGCTGTCGATCGCACTGGACCCCTCGTTTCCGCTGGCGCACAGGAATCTCGCGCTGGCTTATGCGCACCGCAAATCCGGTAAGGACCCGCAGCGTGCCATCGCCGAACTCGAGCTGGCAGTCTCTGGACCGCAAAAATACGCGCGGCATTTCACCGAGCTGGATGAGCTCTACGCCCCTCAGGGGGTGCCGCCGGAAAAACGGCTCGCGCTGTTTGAGCGGAACGATCGTGTCGTTGCCCAGCGCGATGACGCCCTCTCCCGCGAAATCGGGCTGAAGGTCTTTTGCGGGAAGTATGATGAAGCCATCCAGTTGATGACCGGCCGCAAGTTTTCGGTCTGGGAAGGCGGCGAACTCGCTGTCGCCGATCATTGGATGGACGCGCACCTCCTGCGAGGCCGGCAGCGGCTCCAGGCGGGCGACGCTGCATCGGCCTTGGCCGATTTCAAAGCCGCCAAGGCCATCCCGGCGAACCTGCCGACCGAGCGCGAACTGGGACGTGACGCCGAGTTGGCCTGGTGGCTCGGCTTAGGTTATGAGGCAGCGGGTAACCCGGGCAAAGCCAGGGAGAGTTGGGAGCAGGCGGCCAAAGCCCAAGGGAAAGGGCGCGGCAGGCGCGAGGGGTCGGTTTCGCCGTTATCGGCTCAGATCTTCTATCAGGCTTCGGCCAACCGCAAACTGGGCAACTCGAGCGCTGCCGAAGACGCTTTGAAGAAACTCCTGGAAGCTGCCAAAGCGGACCTGGCAAAAGAAGAAACCGCGGACCATAATGTGCAGGCGGCGAAAAGAGCTCGCAAAGCAGGACCTGCGTTTAGTCATTACCTGGCAGGGCTTGCCCATTTGGGGTTGGGCGAAAACGAAGCGGCCAAAGAACAACTCACGGCCGCGCTCGCGGCCAGCCCGGATCTCCTCGGAGCCAAAGCCGCCCAGAGCGAGCTGCGCTGAGTAAAAGGGCTGACAAAAGAGAGCCGGTACTATTTGCCCCCTTCGGGGATCTTCCTGACGCAACGAAAACCGTAGATGTCGTAACCGAAACAGACATCCGCATATCCAGGATTCTCATTGTAGCGATAGCCTGACCGGCACCGTTGCGGGCTGAACCTCCACGCACCGCCCCGAACTACTTTCGTCTGCCCGGCGTCCGGTCCTTTGGGGTCCGTCAAGGGAGATTCGCTGTAGTAATCCACCTTGTAGAAGTCGTTGCACCATTCCCAGAGGTTGCCGCACATATCGAAGAGCCCCCAGGCATTGGGCTGCTTCTGGCCAACAGGCCGAGGATGTCCGCCTGAGTTCTTGTCGAACCAGCCGTAATCGCCCAACTTCGAGGGGTCATCCCCAAAGAAATACGCTGTCGAAGTTCCTGCTCGGCACGCGTATTCCCATTCAGCTTCCGTCGGCAGCCTGTATCCAGCGGCATCGAAGTCGCACTTCCAGGTTTTCAGATCATAGCAAGGTCGTAAGCCTTCCAGCTCAGAGCGTTTGTTGCAGAACCTCACCGCGTCTGACCAGCGCACTTGTTCGACCGGATTACTAGCCCCCATCCAACGAGACGGATTCTCGCCCATCGCCTTTTCGTATTGGTCCTGGGTAACCAAGGTCTTATCCATGAAGAAAGCACTTACAGAGACCGGGTGAGGCTTGGCGTCCACCTCCTGGTTGTCTCCCATCTGGAGCTGGCCCCCGGGAATCCGAATCGTTGCCATTGGCGTGTTTGGCACATTTGGGCTCACCGAAGCACTCTGCCCCGGGCCGTCCTTCGTCGGTTTCGGCACATCCGTTCCCGGGGTGCGTTCACAGCCTGGCAACAAGAGCAGCCCCACGGACATCGAGATGGCGGCGGTGGTCTTAGGCTTCATGACTCAGTAGTCAGCCCAGATTTCATAGCCATCCGGGTTCCGCAGGGTTTGTCGGCATCGTGCGCGGATTTCCTCGGCCAGAGACACGGCGCCAGGCAGGACGGCACAACCATAGCCGGACGTCTGGTAGAGGTTCCGCGTGATCGTATGGCATTTCGCCACGACGTAATCCTGAGCGCCGCCCATCTCTCTCCAGGCTTTGAGCAGCTCCATGTAGGCCTTCACGTTGTTCGGGTCCTTCCTCGCGGTCAAAGCGATTGTCTTGCGGGACAGATCATCCGCGTAACCGAACGTCTTCATGTTCTCTTTCTGCACCTCGCATTCCTGCGGGATTTGCCGCGCGACTTCCTCAAGACTGTCGAGGAAAGGCTTCAGTCCCGGGGAAGCCTGCCTTCTCTCCTGAAGCGTTTTCAGTAACGCACCCGCGAACTGTTGGTACTCGTTGATTCTTTCCACATGGCAATGGACGAAGTAGATCATATCGTCCAGCTCTCCCTGGATGTCTTCCTTTCGGCTGACCTCTTCGCCCGCTTCAAAAACTGCCTGGATGGCCTCAGTGCAGCCGCAGGTGCAGGCGCGGCGAACTCCCGCAGCCCCTCTTCGGTGGTGGGTGCGGAGTTTTCGGCCTGCGACGTCAAGGATGGGCTCAGCTGCCCGCCTCCCCAGCGTTTGTTTAAGAATGTCCGCCGGCGTCGAAACCGTCAGCGGCGTGTCTCGCCCCTCCAGGCAATAAATGAGCGATTCGCCCTTAGGGGGAACCTTTTTGCTGAAGTGGTAGAATGCGTCATCTCCGCTAAACCAGGCCGGGTAGTCGTAAGAACCAGGAACCCCCCGCCAAATTCCCCCCTTGAAGTCCCGGAAAACGAAGGTCGTCTTCAGATCCTCTTCATATAATTGCGTTTTCCACCGCGCCGGGAAAGGGCTCTTCCAACGAATTCTCACGTCCTTCTCCAGGTAATCCGGTGCCAGAGCTTCTTTGTGCCAGATGCCAGGCGCAGTTATTGCCGCCAGATAGAAGCTCTGTGCGTCATTATCGAGATCGATCGATTGAATCAGGGACTTCCCGTTTTCCTCCCCTGTGCGCAGGCTGACGCGCTGCTTACCCTTCGGCCAGGTCACCACCAACTCCTTGCTTTCTCCTGTTAGCAGCCCAAGGAATATGTTCTCGGCCGGAACACTAAGCACGTTCGTAGCGGCCCGTTCCGCTGCGCCATAAATGAGGTCGTCGCCAACGAAACTGGGCACGACCCCGTACTCGATCGGACTCGTCAGGCGGACATGTTTCATCTGCTCCGACGGTTTGACCTCGACGATTCCCGTCCTATCAAACGAAAAAATGCCAACCACCTGGGGCGAACCCGGAGGGGAGAAACTGACCTTCAGGACGATTTCATCGTTAGCATTCCGCAGCACTTCGACGTGGCTGATGGTCGAGGACCCATTCTCGGCACGGATAGGGGACACCTCCACGACTTTGCTACCGGTCCAATCGGCAGCTTCAGAACCTTTATCCTTCCCTGACGAGTCCGGCTTGGAGTAAAGGGTCACACGTCCTTTGGCCGACCCGAACACCATGGTCAGCCCGGGCGTCTCCACGACCGCGTCACCCGCAAAGGAATAATCTCGGCCGTAATAACCTGGGTCCGAGCTGGCTTTAAGCGGATCCTTTTCCAACCGCAACAAATCGTTGGGAACCGCTTTCCAGCCAGAGCGGTCCTCAGGCTTGAGCCTGTCCCCGACCGGCAACAAGCTGTCCCAAAGCACGAGGTTTCGGGAAGCCTCGGATCGCGCAATCTCCGCTATTACGGTGGTTGTGGCTACAGCGATAAGCAAAGCGGCGATTCCCATGCGGCCCGCACGTTGCCCCGTGGATCGAGGTGAGTCCAAAATCTGCATGCCGCCAGATTATTCAGGCTGGTGCAAAAAGGCCAGCCCGCCATTTGGCCAGCGGTGCTTCCGGGCGCAACTCACAGTTCCGGGGGGAGCATCGGTCCGCCGGCTCAGGAAGTAGTTCGAAGGGCAGGGGATATGGACCCTCGCCCCGGCCGAGGACCGGACCCGACTACTGATGCAAGTGCGCTGTCTCAGAATTACCTTTACGATTCGGGCGAACTAAAAGCGGCTGTCCTCTGCCGCTTTCGCGCGCAAAGGCATATGCAATTCTGAGACACTACACTAGCCGCTGACTTCGCCCGCGCCTGCCAGAGGCGCGAGGGGTAACGGCACTGAGGATTGCGTTCTGCGAGGTTCTTCAAGCCCCGCGTCCACCATCCTGGCTGGCAGCTCAGGCTTGAGCGTCAAATTCCTTCGGCGAAACGGACTGGCGAGCAACTTCATAATATCAGCCGCCTTCATGTGCCGGCCAAAATCGCGCAGGAGTTTATAGGTTCCCAGCGGGCGTTTGAACAGGCGGCAGGCAAACAAAAGCGCGTAACCCTTCATTCGCAGACGGTTGACCTCCGGACCCGAAAGAGCGGTCGGGTCAATGTCGGTGCACTTGAACCACTTTTGCCAATCCCGCTCGTCGTCGATGATCCCGCGGTCCACATATTCCTGCCAGAGCGGGGTGCCACGGTAAACGCATAGGCGATTGAAGCCAAACGTGTCCAACTCCAGTCGTGCGGCAAAGCGAAAGCTCGCCATGACATCTGCCGGCGTTTCGCCGGGCGATCCGACCACAAGAAAGCCGTGGACCCGTTCGATTCCCTGCCGCTTGGCTGAGCTGATCGCCTGCTCGACTTGCTCAAGGGTCTGCTTCTTATTCAGGCGATCCAGCACCTTTTGCGTGCCTGCCTCCACGCCAAAGGCCAGAAAATTGCAGTTGGCCTCTCGCATGAGTCCAAGTTGATCCACGGCGGCAGAATCCACCCGCCCCTCGCAACCCCAGCGAAACTCCAGTTTCCGTTCAATAATGCCGTGGCAAATCGCGCTAATGCGCTCCCGCTTGATCAAGAAATGATCATCGGTCAGATAGATTGAGCGATATCCCAGCTTGTTCAGTTCCTCCATTTCTCCCAAGACGTTGGCTGGAGACCGGCAACGCCACTTGCCCTCCGACAGGGATGGGATGTCACAGTAGATGCAGGAATAGGGGCAGCCTCGCGAAGTCTGCATCGTGCAGAACTTGTCCAGGGAGAGGACCGCAGGGACATCCAGCGGCAAGGATTCAATATAGTCAATGGGCAGACTGGACCGGTCGGGATACGGAAAGCGATCCAGGTCCCGAAGGAGCGGTCGTGGGGTGTTCTGAACGATTTCCTCGCCATTCCGCCAGACTAAGCCGGCGACCGAACCCGGATCGTCAAGGTTGCGCAGGTAATCCGGAAGTAACTCTTCGCCCTCGCCGACGCCCACGCAGTCGATTTGCGGGCAATTCCTCAGAATGCGGTCCGAGTTAATCGAGGCAAACGGGCCACCAACGATAATTGGAATGCCCGGCGCCACCGACTTCAGCCGCTCAGCCAGACTCTTCGCCGCCGGGTAGGTGGTAGTCGAGAGGAAGGAAATTCCAATAACATCTGGCCGCTCCGCTTGCACCAATTCAGCCAGTTGCGCCGCTTTCATCTCGGGATGGCAAGTATCAAACATCCGCACTACGTGCCCGTGTTGTCGCAGGACCGGAGCGAGCGTTTGGATCCCGAGCGGAGGGAACGCCATGATCTTAACGCGCTTCCTGTCAGACGGGGATTTATCCAGTTCCTTGGGCAGTACACGGCTGAAGTCGTCATCCCCAACATGCACCAGAAAGACATTCATAAATATTGCGTTTGCAGGCTGTGGCCCCTCTAGGTGGCAGACGTGACAGCTTAGCCTACCCCTTCTAATGCCAGCTTTGCTGTGCTTTGTCGATGGGGGAAAACCCTACCTGGCGATTTGCTCGGTCACGAGCTGAGTTTCATCTCAACGAAATCAAGAATAGCTTCGGACCTGGCATGCGATCGTGTGGGGACAACGGCACGTCTCGGGTTCCTTGCGCGCTTGATCAAGGTCTTTGACAACGTCCGCGAAACTAAATATGACATGTTCGTATGCAGCGAAACCTCCGCTTACTCACCCTACTGTTTTGTGGCCTTGCCTTCTTCGCCCAAGGCTTCCCGAGCGCAGCAGCAAATACGCGCGTCGATGTGATTCTCTGGTTCGACACGGAGGATTACCTCTTGCCGGCTGATGACGATGCTTGCAAGCGCCTGGCCCAGATGCTCACCGAGCGTCACATCCGTGCCACATTCAAGGTGGTTGGCGAGAAAGCACGAGTGCTGGAGCGACGCGGGAGGCAGGATGTCATCGCTGCGCTCAAAAACCACGACATCGCCTATCATGCGAATTACCACTCCGTGCACCCGACTCCCTCGGAGTATCTTGCCGAATGCGGTCTGCTGGATGGAGTGGAAGAATTCGCCCGCCGCGAAGGCCCAGGCGCGGTCGATGTGCGGCGGATCTTCTCGGTCCCCACATTGAGTTGCTACGGCCAGCCGGGTTCCTCCTGGGCCCCACAAGCCATCGTTGCCCTCAAGAGCATCGGCGTCGCCCCGCACGGCGTGCCGTGTTACGTGGACGAAGGCGACCATGTCGGGCTGGACCAACAGCCGTTTTGGTACGCCGGCGCCATAAACGTTTATCACATGGGCCAGAACTACACGCGGATGGAATTGCACAGCCCAGCAGCAGTCGAGCCAGCCAAACAGAACGTCACTGCCATTGCTGAGCGCCTGCAAAAACAGCCGCGCGGGGGCTTGATCAGCATCTTTTATCATCCCTGCGAGTGGGTCCATCAGGAGTTCTGGGACGGCGTGAACTTCCGGCGCGGGGCCAACCCGCCTCGCGAACAGTGGAAAGCTCCACCGCAGCTTCCCGCAGCCGAAACCGAGGCCGCCTTCCGCCGTTTCGGGGAGTACATGGACTATATCTGCTCCATCCCTGGCGTGCGATTTGTCACTGCCGGCGATTTGCCGACCATTTACCCGGACCCGCTTCGCTCGCAGGGCGCCTCAGAACAGGATGTGGCCGAACTTGCTTCAGGGCTTCTTTCCGGTGAATCCAAAGGCGTGGATTATCGAGTCATTGGGAACCGTTCGTACTCTGCCGCCGATCAATTCGAATTGCTGACGACAGCGCTCGCCAAGCTGATCGCTGGCGAAAACCTGCCTTTTCCATTGGTTTCCAAAGGATTATTGGGACCTGATAGCCCTCCGCCGGCGGCCTGTGACTTGAATCGCATCTCGTGGCCTGCTTTCCGCGATACTGTCCGCGACCTCGCGAGTTTCATCGAAACCGAGCGGCGAGTGCCCGCACGCGTGTTCATCGGTGCGGATGCAGTCCCGCCGGCTGACTTTCTCAAGGCGCTTGCCGCGGCTTACGATTTCCACAAGAAATCGGGCCGGCTTCCTTTGGAACAAGGAGTTGAGATGAGGAAACACCTCGAACTGCTGCCCGCCCGCCACGTTGCCGAGGATACGCCGGGCCTCTTTGGCGGCTGGATCATCCACCGGGAGGGCTTTCGGGCGCCGAAGATTCTCGAACAAGCCCGGCTGCAAGCCTGGACGCTCAAGCCTGCTGTCCGAGGGGATTGAGCCGAGGGTACGGTCAACCGGCGGCCGGCTCTCGACGCGGGTGGCGCTCCCCCTTGTGCGAAACCCGAATCCAGAGCCGCCCCGGCAGACAAAAACGCGTTCGACAGCCAGCAGGCATCGAAGCATCCTTCCCGGTTGCGCATCTCGATTGTCACATCGAGTTACCGCCGCTCGGCCTGGCTGCAGCTTTGCATTGCCTCCGTGGCCGATCAGCGGATCTAGGTCGAGCATATCGTCCAGGATGCCGAG
>Ga0073936_10011073_pt1 | contig 10983 bp, 7 predicted proteins | sample AliMusrvi5mmetaG_FD_87041 | JGI IMG/M metagenome (GOLD analysis project Ga0073936, IMG submission 87041) | Freshwater lake bacterial and archeal communities from Alinen Mustajarvi, Finland, to study Microbial Dark Matter (Phase II) - Alinen... | ecosystem: Environmental > Aquatic > Freshwater >... | reverse complement strand
GCTCCGAGCAGAAGGTGCATGCCCGTTAGCGCATGAGGAATAGCGATCAGCGCAGGCTCAGTCAGTCCGCGGTCGTTGGGAATGATGACGACGGTCGATGTTCCCGTCATCTCGACCGCGATTCCTGGTTCGGCAACGCCAGCCTCCAGCGCAGCTGCGGGACTGTCTACGGTTCCGGCCATTACTGGAGTTCCAGCCCGCAAACCACTTGCCTCGGCGGCTGCGGCGCTGACTACACCCTGAACCTGGTGAGCATCCAGCACCTCGGGAAACTGCTTCGGATCGACTCCGCAGGCGGAGCAGAGTGCCTCGGACCATTCTCCCGTGGAGTAGTGGAGCATTTGCAGCAGTACGGCGTGTGCTGGATCCATCGCAATTCGCCCGGTAAGCCGGTAATTGATGTACCCGTTCACCTGGACGAACTTCCATGAACGCTTGAGGATTTCAGGCTCATGATCGCGCCTCCAAAGCAATCGCGCGGCCACATAGAATGCATCGGGCCGGTTGCCGGTGATGCGATAGATATTGTCCGCGCCCAGCAGCTCGGTCAGGCGAACCGCCTCTGCTTCCGCGCGACGGTCCATCCATATCATCGCCGGGCGAAGTGGACGTCCGGAGCGGTCCAGAGGAAGCAGAGCTGGAGCCTGGGAACTCACAGCCATTCCCAGCACCCGTTCCGGCCCCTGCTCGACCTTCGTCAACGCCCCGCGAATGGCCTGACAAGTCGACTCCCACCAGTCTTCAGGGTCCTGTTCTACCCACCCGGAGAGAAGGTGATGCAATGGATACTCCGCCTGGCAGATAGCGCAGATGTTTCCATGAAGGTCCAGCAGGACCGCCTTTACGGAACTGGTTCCAGCATCGACTCCAAGCAGCAGTGATTCCACGTTGTCCTTTCGACCTTGGCTCTAGTGGGCTGCGTAGAGTGGCGCGATGGAGACCACTCCAAGTCCAGTGACAAAAAGGAGGAACATGAGTACAAGCAGCCGATTTACCTTCGCTCCGCCTCCCGCGAACTCGCGCCACACCAGGACGCCCCAAAGCGCTCCCACCATGGTTGAGCCTTGCCCGATGGCGTAGCTGATCGCCGGTCCAACCTGCAAAGCTCGCGGCGCGCTGGCGGCTACGAAATTCGAGAGCGATCCCACGATCCAGACGATGCCGCCGACGATCCCGAGGAAGTGCACCCACCAGTTTCCTCTCAGGTAATCGGCAAATTTCAGTTGCGTACCTGCGATTGGGTAGCGCATGAAGTAGAGGTTGTAGACAAAGACCGAGGCAAGCACACCCAAGGCAAAGACAAAGCCGACCGCGTATGGACCAAGTCCTCGCGGTCCCGACTTGCCTATCTCGACCAGAGGGTAAAACATTCCCATCAGAATTCCGCCGATGGCGCTCAACCGGATGCCCTTCCATGTTGCCGCTCGCTTTGTTGCAGCATCCACCTTGTCTCCGGCGGCGCTCTGGCTGACGGCGTGAGCTCGGTATGCGATGGCGTCTACGATGATGGCAGCTACAACTAGAGCGACACCCACGAACAGCAACCATGGATTGCCTTGAGGATTGACAAAGTAGTTCCAGATCACCCCGACCACCAGCGCCAGACCCACGCCGATGGGAAATGCCACTCCCATTCCAGCAACGGAAATCGCGCCCACCACCAGAATGTTGGAGAGGTTGTAAATGACACCGCCCGCAAAGCCGCAGAGAAGATTGACGGCGCCTGCGTGCGCCAGATCGTCCACGAAACGGAGGCCATCCGACCCCCACGTGCCAAAGGTTAGCCCAGCCAGAGCTGCACCTAGAGCCACTCCAATGGAGTAGTCGTAGTAGAGGAGTTCAAAGCGCCAGCCCTTTGCGATCTTGAGTACGTTGGCCCAGGAGCCCCAGCAGAGCATGGTCAAAATAGTGAGCGCCAATACAAGTCCGTATGAGTGCGGCAGAATCATGAGAACCCCTTTCACTGCCGTGGCTTCGATTTATACAGCTTCGGAAAGTCGTGAGAATAGTACCACCTTGTGCAAGCAGGACAGTAGGTAAATCCAAGAAACCAGAGGACGGAGGATGACAAGTATCACACTCATTGGAAAACCCCATGCTAGTCTTGAGCGAAATATAACCTGCACTGAGATTGCGACGAACAATGACAGCTTTAGATCCGAATAGCGCGGATGAGGGGCCAGCCAAAAATGGAGTCCCTGTGGGCGTTATCGCTACAGAAACTCTGCGAGCAACGGGTAAATCTATAATTCCGGCAAAAGTTTTTGCAAAAGCGAAGGATCGCAATATCCTGGTTTCACCAGCAGTGCTGGATGCGGCAACGAAGGACGGCGATGGATTACTTCACTCCCTGCATACGACCTCCGAAGGTCTGACGCAGACGGAGGCCGAGGCGAGAGCGCGCAGCATAGGGCCAAACGAGGTAGCACAGGAGCGGTCTCGCGGCTGGTTCATACGCCTGTTGATCATTGTGCGCAACCCGCTGGTGATTCTGTTGGCTGTGCTCTCGTCGATCTCATACGCCACTGGCGACTTGCGCGCCGGAACCGTGATGGCGTGCATGATAATACTCAGCGTTTCGCTAAGATTCATTCAGGAAGCGCGCGCGGATGCGGCAGCAGAAAAGCTGAAGGCCATGATCCATATAACCGCGACGGTACTGCGCGATGGCAGCGCAAGAGAGATTCCGCTGCGTGATCTAGTCCCTGGAGATGTGGTCAAGCTTTCGGCTGGCGACATGATCCCCGGTGACGTTCGGCTGCTCACCACGAAGGACCTGTTTGTCAGCCAGGGAACACTAACCGGCGAATCGCTGCCTGTCGAGAAGTTTCACGATCCCGTACAGCAAGCCTCTAGCTCGCCGACTGAGCTAAAGAACATCTGCTTTTTGGGAACAAGCGTGCAAAGCGGCACGGCCACTGCGGTGGTGGTTGTGACTGGAATTAGCACATACCTCGGCAGCATGGCAGGGTCGATCACGGAGGAGGAGCCGCCGACCAGCTTCGACCGCGGGCTGAGCCGCTTTACCTGGCTGATGATCCAATTGATGGCGGTGATGGTGCCGTTGGTCTTCCTCATCAACGGCTTCACCAAGCACGATTGGAAGAGTGCCTTCTTCTTCGCAATGGCGGTGGCCGTGGGGTTGACACCAGAGATGCTGCCCATGATTGTCTCTGTGTGTCTTGCTAAGGGTGCAATCGCGATGTGCCGCAAGAAGGTGATTGTCAAGCGGCTGAACGCGATCCAGAACTTCGGTGGCATGGACGTGCTATGTACCGACAAGACCGGAACGCTGACCGAAGACCGCGTGGTGCTACAGCGGCACTGCAACGTGGCGGGACGTGAGACCGACGAGGTGCTGCTGGACGGTTACCTTATCAGCCACTTCCAGACCGGGCTGAAGAACCTGCTGGACACGGCGATCCTGAACAGCTCGGATTTTCATCAGCAGGAGCTGATTGAAAAATTCAAAAAGCTGGACGAGATTCCCTTTGATTTCACACGCCGCATGATGTCGGTGCTGGTGGAAGATCCCGACGGGCATGCAATTCTGCTGACCAAGGGCGCGCCAGAGGAAATCTTCCACCAGTGCACGCAGTTCGGACTTGATGGCAAGCTCTCGTCGATGGATCCAGCGCTGATTCAGGGGTTGAAGGATGAGTACGCAAGCCTCAGCGGAGACGGCTTTCGGGTCTGGCTGTGGCGAAGAAGGACCTCGATGGAAAAAAGATCTGCTCCAAAGAGGACGAGCACGATCTGATTCTTAAAGGCTATGTCGCATTTCTCGACCCTCCTAAACCGAGCGCGGCAACCGCAATTGACTCGCTGCATAAGCATGGTGTGGGCGTAAAGATTCTTACCGGCGATAACGACTTGATCAGCCGCAAGGTGTGTTGCGACGTGGGACTGGCGCCTGACCCCATGCTTCTGGGTGACGACGTAGAGAAGATGTCAGATGCCGAACTGGCGGAGGCGGCGGATAAGACAACGCTCTTTGCGCGCCTCTCGCCGGCTCACAAGCAGCGGATAGTTCGCGCGTTGCAGGGCAAAGGACACGTTGTCGGATTCATGGGAGACGGGATCAACGACGCGCCTGCGTTGCACGCCGCGGACATCGGCATCTCGGTGGATACGGCGGTGGACATTGCCAAAGAGTCGGCGGACCTGATTCTGCTGGAGAAGAACCTCAATGTGCTGGAAGGCGGTGTGATCGAAGGACGAAAGGTCTTCGCCAACATTCTCAAATATATCCGCATGGGCGCCAGTTCTAACTTTGGCAATATGTTCAGCGTTCTGGGAGCAAGCGCGTTTCTGCCGTTCATTCCGATGGCCCCGATCCAGATTCTGACCAATAACATGCTCTACGATGTTTCGCAGATTCCGATACCCACCGATGCAGTGGACGAAGATCTAGTGGCAAAGCCACGGCCATGGAACATCGATGAGATCAGGCGGTTCATCCTGTTTGTAGGTCCAATCAGCTCGATCTTCGACTACACGACCTTCTTCGTGATGCTCACTTTGTTCAAATGTTGGCATCCACCCAACGCCTCTTTGTTTCAGACGGGTTGGTTCGTCGAGTCGCTAATGACGCAGACGCTGATCATCCACATCATCCGCACCAACAAGATTCCGTTCCTGCAGAGCCGCGCTAGCTGGTCGCTGACTCTGACGACGATTGCCGTCATGGCCTTTGGATCGTGGCTCCCTTTCTCTCCGTTGGCATCTTCGCTAGGTCTGGTGCATCTGCCGGTACTTTATTGGCCAATTCTGCTGCTAACGCTGCTTGCCTATGCTGGCCTAACGCAAACAGTGAAGGTCTGGTTGTTATGGAAGAGATGGATATAGTCCACATGTCTCTGTAATCCCATATGTAATCGTGAGCCGGGGTGATAGTAGACGCGATGCGAAAACTGCAAATCAACCAGCAAGAATCACAGATAAGTCACGAAATTGGTTGCGTTGCCCAACGAATCAAGTTGACGCTACACCCAACAGTGCCAACTAAGCTTTGTAATCGATGCTTTATGGTGCCCGGAGGGAGACTTGAACTCCCACGACCGGTTAAGGTCTGCGGATTTTAAGTCCGCTGTGTCTGCCGATTCCACCATCCGGGCGTTGGGGTTTCCTTCCACATCGTAACCTACGCACGCGACGAATGAGCGACCCGAGGGAGTCTTTGTCTGAGGGGATCGAAGGGTCTTCTTCCCAAGTGGTATCTAACGAGCTGGATATAGCGCACGATACATCTCGCGGTTACGAAGGATGGCCTGAACGTATTCGCGTGTCTCGGAGTAGGGGATCGACTCGACAAACTCAGGGACGTCCTTGTAGTCGTTGCTGGCGAGCCACTGGCGGACCGGCGTATCTCCTGCATTGTAAGCAGCGAGTGCGTACTCCACTTGGCCTCCATAGCGGTCGATCGCCTGCTTCAGATTAATCGTGCCCAACTCGAGGTTGATGGTTGGGTCCAGCAGTTGGCTGGTCGTGAATCCCTTGAGCCCATGCTTCTTGGCCAGCGATTTCCCCACTGACGGAAGCAATTGCATAAGGCCATACGCATTTGCAGGGCTTACGGCACCGGCGTTGAATTCCGACTCCTGCCGGATCAACGAAGCTACCAAATAGGGATCGAGGCCATTGCTCCCCGCGTCCGCCACCAGTTCCTTCCAGTACGGCTGGGGGAAGAGGAGCTGCCAGTAGATTGCGGGTACCTGATTCATAGGCATGGTGAAGAACGAAATGCCGCTGTGCTTCATGGATTGCAGAGCACGAGTGTACTCACCGTAGGAGACGTAGATTTCGGCCTGCGCCAGCGCGCCCCACTCGTCCGAAGAGGTGCCGGCGTGGATCTCTGGTCCGATGTACTCGTTGAGAGCGGCATTGGCGAGCAGACGCGCTTTGATGAGGTGGGTGTCATTCTCCGGCAACTCGCCGGTCAAATCCGGATGCGTTCCCCTGTTAGCTGCATTCAGTGCATGGGTCGGCGATGTGGCGGGCTGCGCGCCCAGCACGGTAAGGCGCTGTAGTGCGAGATTCGCATAGTAGTAGTCGGGGAAGAGGTCGGCCAGTCTACGATAGTAGTTCACAGCCTGGGGAAAATTATGTTCCTCGTCCTCGTAGATACGACCACGCCAGTAGAGTGCGTCTGGAATCTCAATGCCGCCAGCGTATTGTTCGATTTGCTCGTCCATAAGGCGCGCCGCTTCGACATAGTTGCGCGTACGGTAGTTCATCCATGCCGCGCGCCAATGCGCTGATGGCGCATAGGTGCTGTTTGGAAAGAGCTTGACCAGGGTGGAATAGTGATAGATTGCCTGTCCAGGGTCGTGCTTGAGAAGATACATGTTGCCGCCAGAGTAAAGTGCCTCTTCCAGCCAGCGACTGCTTGGATAACGCTCCACCAACTGGGCGATGAGAGCATCGTGGCCAGCGCGGTCGTCCTCGTCTCGCGAGAGTTCGGCCAACATGTAGAGCTTGAGTGCTGCGGTGTCGTCGTTGGTGTCGGGTAGTTTTTCGATATCTCGCCGGCTCAACTGTTTCAACTTGAACTCGCAGAGTGCAGCATAGAGGGACAGCGCATCGCGGTCGGCTGGACTGAGTTGGGGATTATTTTTTCCGATGGCGCTATACTCCGCGCCTGCCTCCCCATATCGTTTGGCGTTGAACAGCGCATCGGCGTGAGTTTTACGCTCAGCGGCGCTCAGCGGCGCTCCGATGGCCTGCAACTGCGCGGCAGACTGCGATGCCTCATACACAAATGGCTGGGCTGTATAGATGGCACGGAAGATGGGCGCAGCGTGAGTGCTGTCCCCTGCCAGTTGATAGGCTCGTGCCAGGGCGTAGCGGAAGTTCACCGGTTGCGATTGCGGCGAATTGACGAGCGGCGTAAGCACCTGCAGTGCGCCCTGCGCATCGTTCTGCTGCAGGTGCGCGCTGGCCAGAAGCACGGGTGCGGTTGCGGCAAAGATGCTATCCGGATAATGATCGGCGAAGTGGTCGAGTAGAGAATATGAATCGCCTGCATGGCCAGACTGAATGGCCGCCTGTGCGCCTAGATAGTCCGCGTAGTCGTCCAGAGCGTTGCCGGACCGCTTGGCCTGATTGAAGTTGCTGATTGCATCGGTGTAGCGATGATCCTGCATATATGCGTGCCCAAGGGCAAGATAGGCCGCTGCTGCGCCCTCGCCGGGATGGATCTGCGCGTAGTGCAATACGCCAGTGAAGGCAGCGGTTGAAGCGGAGGTAGCAAGCTGCTGAGCCATGGGCCGCAACTGCTCGGAGGCCAGAAATGCCTTGGTGAGCTTGATGCTGCGCGCAGTCGGCTGCTTGTAGTGCGCTCGCCTGCGGGCAGCGGGCTTCGCCGTCTTTGACTTTGATGAAGCGGTTGCGGTTACTTTCTTGTGGTCACTGGTGGCATTGACCGAGTGCTGCGTTGAGTTGGCCGTAGCTTTCTTTTGGGAGGCATGCTTCGCAGCGGGTTTGTTTGTTGCCGAGACTGAAACAGCGGGCTTAGCCATCTTCTTAGCGGCTAGCGTAGGCGATGCAGCGCTTGCGCCAGGTGCAGCAGAAGGCTGTGCCAGCAGGCCGCCCCAGGGCAACAGCAGACAAGTCGAAATTACAGCCACTCTATATAAGCTTCTACTGTCCAGCATTGCTTTACGCTCCAACCATGCGCTACCCATCAAAATACGGCGTGTGATGCTCCCCGGCATCGAACCCGTCAAAGCTTACACTTCAACTCTAAGCTGCGTTCCGCCCTTCTTGCGAGGCATGCTCAAGGATGAACCACCTCAGGCACATCTGATTTTCACGTTTTGGAGCATCGATCGCGAGGAACGAAAGGGAAGAGGCGCGCGTTTTGGCATGCCTAATTCCGTTTCTTTCCTCCCAAAAGCAATGTCCCATTGCCCGCAACATGGCAGCGCATTTACACTTGTTCCAGTTGCGGAGCCTGTGCCCGCTCGTACTCCGATCCAGCAATACGTAGGCAGTATTGATTTAGACGGTACAATTGCAACTTTTATATATGCCAGCCATCCAATCACCAGCCACGGAAGAGATTCACCCCGACGTTGCGCTGGTAGCGCGCGCCAAGCAGGGTGACACGGCGGCGTTTGAGCAATTGGTACGGCAGTACGAACGACAAATATTCAGGGTAGCGCATCACATCACTCAAAACCGCGAAGACGCGGAAGATATCACGCAGGACGCATTCTTCAAGGCCTACGAGAAGCTAGACCAGTTTCAGGGCAACTCCAAGTTTTCCACCTGGCTGGTACGCATTGCCGTGAATGAAAGCCTGATGCGTCTGCGCAAGCGTAAGACTAGCAAGACCGTTTCCATGGACGAAGACGTGCAGACGGAAGACGGCTCCATTCCGCGCGATTTTGCCGAATGGAGACCAAACCCGGAGCAGCTATATGGTCAAAGTGAACTCGGCGAAATTCTGCGTAAGACCATCCAGGGACTTCCTCCAGGATTCCGTACGGTATTTACCCTGCGGGACGTGGAGAATCTTTCGACCGAAGAGACGGCGGAGGCACTCGGCTTGAGCGTTCCAGCGGTTAAATCGAGATTACTGCGCGCACGGTTGCAATTGCGCGAGCGGCTAAGCCGCTACTTCCGACAGACGAATGAGGGGGCGAGGGCGTGACCTGCACCGAGTTTCTGAGCAAGCTGGATGACTACTTCGACGGACAGATGGACGCCGACCTCATCACCGAGGTCAGGGTGCATGTGAAGAAGTGCAGCCACTGCGAGGTGGTGATGGACACCACTCGCAAGACGATTGCCATCTATCGCGAGAACGAAGTCTACGAGTTTCCGGATGATCTGCGTGAACGCCTGCATGCGGCGATCATGAAGAAGTGCACCAAAGCAAGTGCCTGAACCTGGGTTCGACATTCCTTCAGCGGCTCAAGCCATTTTGCGAATGCTACGCGCTTCAGCAAGCTCCAACGATGAGGTTTTTATGCATCTGTTTGTACGCAGGCTTTCACTCGCAGTATTATGCTGCACCTCCATTTCCATTTTGGCTCAGATACCCGCAACTCCACCCGCGCCGGCCCAGAACAACGCAACGGCACCGATGCAGACTGCCGTGGCCGCGCCAGCGCAGGTTGCGATCCAGGTTGATCTGGCCAAGTCGCTGGGAACGTACAAGCCCGTTGGGCGATGGTTCGGATACGACGAGTCCGACTACACATTCATGCAGTACGGAAAGCAACTGCTGGGCGAGCTGCATGACATGTCTCCAGTGCCGGTATATATTCGCGCCCATCATCTGTTCACCTCGGGGGATGGAGTTCCCAGCCTGAAGTGGAGCTCCAGCAACGTGTTTACGCTGGACGCCAATGGCATGCCTGTGTACGACTTCACAATTCTGGACAAGATCTTCGATGCCTACCACGAAGCTGGGGTCCGACCGTTTGTAGAGCTGGGATTCATGCCGAAGGACCTGGCCAGCGGCGACGGGCCGTACATGCTGCCCTATCCGAAGACGGTGACCGGCTCGGTGCAGAGTCCGCCCAAGGACTATGCGATGTGGGGCGAGCTGGTGCGGCGCTTTACCGAACACCTGGTGCAGCGATACGGCAAAGCTGAAGTTGCGACGTGGTACTTCGAAGTGTGGAACGAACCGGACATCGGTTACTGGAAGGGCACGCCTGCGGAATACTACAAACTGTACGATTACTCTGTTGCGGGCGTTCGCAAGGCGCTGCCAAATGCTATGGTGGGCGGACCTGCCGTCACTGGTCCGGGATCGACACGCGCCACGACCTTTCTGAATAATTTTTTCAAACACTGCGAGCATGACAAGAACGCCTGGACCGGAGAGCCGATCCCGCTGGACTTTGTCACGTTTCATCCCAAGGGCCAAGCCCGATTTGTGGATGGGCATGTACGCATGGGACTCAGCAACGAGTTGAGCACGGCGGCCAGCGGATTCCGCACGGTTGCCGCGTCGACGAAGTACCACAACCTGCCGATCATCCTGTCGGAGGCAGATCCCGAGGGCTGCGCAGCATGCTCCGCCAAGGAGAACCCTGCCAACGGCTACCGCAACGGGCTGATGTATCCCGCGTACACTGCGGTGGCGATGAAGGCGCTGATCGACCTGGCGGCACAATCGCATGCGAATCTGGCAGGCATGCTCAACTGGGAGTTCGAGTTCGAAGGCAAGCAGTACTTCGAGGGCTTCCGTACTTTGGCGACCAATGGGATAGACAAGCCCGAGCTGAATATCTTCCGTATGGCTGCCATGTTCTCCGGCGATCGGGTGGAAACGACAAGCTCGGCGCAGATAGCATCCGGCGAAATTGCGAAGACCGGAGTGCGCGCGCAGCCGGACATCGATGCGTTTGCTACGAAGAGCCTTCACGAAGCTGCGGTGATGCTGTGGAACTATCATGACGACGACCTTCCTGCTGTCGATACCAAGATCACGGTGAAGATCGCAGGCATTCCTGTTGGCATAAAACGGGTGCGGTTGGAACACTTCCGCATCGACAACAACCACTCCAACGCGTTCACGGTGTGGAAGGCTATGGGATCGCCCCAAGAGCCGACACCGGAGCAGTATGCGCAACTGAAGGCAGCAGGACAGCTAGAGCTGCTGACATCGCCGGAGTGGATGGATGTCAAGGGTGGAAGTGTGACCATTGATACGCCGATGCCACGGCAGGCGACATCGCTGCTGCATCTGGAGTGGTAAGTCGGATGTGCGCCAAACTACGCTAGGATGACAGGCTATTTTTCACCTCCGTTGAGGATGACGAATTGCTTTCGTCGTGGCGGATGAGAAGGATGTTGTTGGGGTCGGTGCCAAGGGGGATGGCATTCTGCGCGAATGCCTGCAAGATGCGGCGGCGGAGTTCGCGCAGAACCGTATCTTTCTGGTTGATGGCGACCCGAATGCTAACCGGGTAAGTTACGATGCGGCCCTGGATTGCGTCGACGCCGGGAACGATGGGGTCGGCG
>Ga0073936_10011065_pt1 | contig 10990 bp, 15 predicted proteins | sample AliMusrvi5mmetaG_FD_87041 | JGI IMG/M metagenome (GOLD analysis project Ga0073936, IMG submission 87041) | Freshwater lake bacterial and archeal communities from Alinen Mustajarvi, Finland, to study Microbial Dark Matter (Phase II) - Alinen... | ecosystem: Environmental > Aquatic > Freshwater >... | reverse complement strand
CCTTGGAAGCCCTCGGCCTCGACGACAATTTCCCCATTTGGGGAAACGCGGACGTGGATGCGGCGGTTCATAGCGAACCTCCTTCCAAGGTGAGCAGGATGGAGCCATCGGCCTCAACCCGGCGGGTTGTGCGCAATCCGCGCAAGTTTGCTTCGCGGAGGGTCTTGTGGACGCCGTAGGATTGGAGCAGGCGGCCGCAATTGGCACCGACTTCCTTGGCAACGTGACCGTCCCACCAATCGGTGGTCAGGCCGAAGGTGCCGTCCTTGGCCGGCGAGGGATCGACGGCGATGTCATAGGGGCCGCGGAGTTTGATCGCATACGCGGCCCGGCGGACAGCGCCCCCGTAACCGCGGCAGGTTGAGTCACGGAGGAGCCTGAGGCCAAGCTCGTCGCAGGCGCATCCGAGGGCTGTAATGTCCTTGATTTGAGTCTGGATGGTGGCGAAATGTGACATGGGATTGTTGGTTGGGTTGTTGGTTAGGGGTTTTCCGGCGTTGCTGGGGCTATGCCGGGACAGGTGGTTCATCGGTTTCCGGTTGGGGCCGGAAGAGGGATGGGCCGCCAAGGGGATCGGAACGTGATTCCCCATGGCGGCCCAGTGATGCCCCGACCGTGTGGCACACGTGGGGCGGGCAATGCCGAGTCGAACGCAGGCGGTGGCGTGTTCTAACTGTTTCACGTCGCCAGCCTGTGGTGTGATGGAAGCGGCGGGTCATGAAGTGCCTCCTTCCGTCGTTGGCAGGATCGGGCCGTTGGCGTCAATGTCGATTTCCCGGGCCTCGCGCTGGCGGCGGGTCCTGTGGAAGGCGTATGCTTCCAGCAGGTCACGGCAGCCGACGCCGACCTCCCTCGCGACATGGCCGTCACGCCAGTCGGTGGTCAGCACATAGCCGCCGCCCTCGCTCAGTGGATCGACGGCGATGTCGTGGGGGCCGCGCAGTCTGATGACGTATTCCGCCTCGCGAACCGTCCCCCCGTGGGCGCGGCACCTGGCGTCCGGGACGAGGTCGAGGTTAAGCCCGACGCAGGCATAGACCAGGGCCACGATATCGCGGATTGGGGTTTCAATGGTGGTGAAGTTGTGCATTTGTTCTTTTTCGGTTGTTGGTTGTTTTTTGTTGGAGATGTGAGTTCAAGGTGGATGGATGCGAAAAGGGCGGCCCGTTGGAACAGGCCGCCCTTTCTGCGGTGCGTGGGTTGGAGTTGTTGGAGTGTGGTTGGGAGTGGTGGAATCGAGTGATGGGAGTGGTTGAAGTATTGGGAGTGGTGGTGGTTGAAAATCAGTCTGATGGGGCGAGATATGCGTGACGGGTGTTTATTGAATGGCTGGTGTGGGAGATGGGAGGCTTCCGGGCATCCATTCATGGACACCCGGAAGCTGGTTGGTTAGCTTTCAATCAACTGGCAGCCGCCAGCTTGCGCACGCCCATCTGGCCGAAGCGGGCCAGCACCTCGCGCGCGTCGCCCTGGGCGAGTTGTACGGCGCTCGCACGCAAACGGGCCAGGCCGTCGGTAAGGCTGGCCATGGCGCCCTTGTCCTTGCGGTAGTCCTCGGCGCTGCGACTGAGCAACTCCCGGCGGAACTTTTCGAGGGTGTTCTCCAGTTGTTGGTCACCGGCGAAGTTCAGGGTGCGGAAGCTGTCGATGAACGTGGTGAGCCGGTTCAGCGTCCGCTGATGGACCCCGTTGTCGCTGCCGTCGATGGTGGCCAAAACCTCGGTGGCAAGCCGGGCGGTCTCCTCGCGCATGGATGCCACGCTCTCGCGGATGAACCCGTCGAGGTCGGCCTTCATGCGCCTGGACGCCTCGTCGGCGATGCGGCGGCGGTCGTCCGCCACCGCGACTTCCTCCATGCCCTCGGCCATTTCAAGGCGGATGTTTTCGGGGGCCGCGATCTGGCACAGATGGGTCTCGAAGGCGAACCGCTTGCTGAGTTCGCCCTGGGGCGGGAACGACTGCTCGATGGTGGCGATGAGTTTTTCCGCGTCACCGTTGAGGTTGCGCGCGGCCTCGCGCCACTCCGCCAGTGCTTTCTGGCGCAAGGGTCCGTAGCCGGCAACGAAGTCCAGGGTGGCGTGGGTGAACTCCTTCTCCAGCGCGTCGAGCTTGTCCTTCAGATCGGCCAGGCGCGGGTTGGGGACAAAGCGTCCGATGCCTCCCAGGAACGGGAAGCTGGAGCTTTCAACGATGGACTGGACGCGCGACTCGATCAGCGAGAATGCGCTGAGGGCGTCGCGCGGGATCAGGTGCTTGTGGCCGAGCTGGATGAGCCGCTCGCTGACTTTGGCCGGGTCAAGCCCAAGGTCTTCGGGCGTGAGGCGTTTGCAACCCCGCCAGAACCTGACGGAGGTTGCGACCAGCACTCCACGGCGGCACACGGCGTCGAGGAGCGAGGTGTTGTTTAACTGGCTGTTGGTATTCATGATATATGTGTTGGTTGTTGGTTGTTGGTTGTTGGTTGTTGGTTTGTGTTTTGAGTGGAAACGGAAACGCCCGCCGGTCCGGATGAACTGGCGGGCGTGCAATTGGTTGTGATGTGCCGCGGGGCCGTTGCATCTTTCAATGGGTATGGCCCATCAACCAAATGGCGGCGGCCACCCCGGCAGCGACGATTACCCAGGGGTGGCCTTCAGTGATCTCCAGCAGGAGGCCGACGATACCCATCACGATGAGGATTTCAGCGATCATTCGGGGTCTCATTGTCGTCTTGGTTTCTACGGTTTCGGCTATGGTGGCGATGCCTGCGCCTCGGTGCCCTGCGGCGTGGAGGCTCGGTTTCGCCTTCGACTCGCGCGTCAAGTGGCGCGCGTTGAGCGGGTTGCGGCAGATCAAGGACGCGGGTTGACGGAATCGCCCAATAATCGCGCCAGCTTGGCATTTGCAAATGGCGTTCCTGGGGTTGGGGCGGGAAGTACGAGTGGTTGCGTTGCAGCCAGACGAGTCCGCACAGCGCACCGCCCGCGAGCAGGATGAAGCCCACGAGGCGGATGGTTTTGAGGCGGCTCTTCTCTACTTTCATCTCTTCCTTGGCAACCGCGACCCGCGTCGCCACTTCCTTTTCGATCCGGGCTTGTTCGGCCCTGGATGGCTTGGAGTCCGATTCGTCCTTGGGACAGCCGCACAACAGGAGCAGGGCCGCCAGCATCAGGGTTCTTTTGCACATTACGGCACCCTCCTTTCCGTTGGCAGCCGGCCGGGCAGCCAGGCCATGCACTCGGTCCTGAACTGGCACCACGAGCAGTGCATCCTCGGTTGCGGGTGATAGCGCTGCGCTGCGATGCCCTGGACGGCGGTTTCCAACAGCCCGATTACGCGGAGCTTGCGATGCGTGTCGGCCGGCGGCGATGAAACCCGGATGACCTGCGGCTTCTTGGTCTTCACCAGAAACACCAGGTCCAGCGAGGGCGGGGATTGGCCGGTGCCCAGTTCCATCAGCAGTTGATAGCTGACGAGCTGGATCTCATGGTCGAAGGCCGCGTTCTCCCGGTCGGGCTTGGCGGCAGCCGATTTGAAATCCACCGGCACATAGTTGGCCTCGACCAGATCCATCGCCCCGGTCAGGGGTACGGACAGGCCGGGGACGTTCTCCTTCATCAGGACCTCGACCGCGCGCGGCTTTCCCTTTAGCGATTCCGAGGAATCGAGGTAGGCCGCGACCACGCGCTGCCCGTCGAGCCGTGCTTTCTCACGCTCCGCACCGTCCTCGAAATCCACCGGCCCCTCGTCGCGTTCGAGATCCGTGAAGGACTGCTCGTACGCGGTGGCAATGGCTTCCGGCGAATCGTCCCCTCCGCGCCACCGTGCGAGGTGGAACACTTGCAGTGCCGCGTGAACGGCCTTGCCGAGGTGGAGCGCCACCGGGGTGCTTTTCCGGATACGGGCGACGCGCTCGAAATAGAACTGCAGCGAGCAGCCCAGATAGGACTTGGCCGCCGACGGGCTGATGTGATCCGGCAGGGTGCCGGGCCGGCGTGTGGGTTCGGTGAATCGCTGGTCCGTGACGGTGGCGATCATGGCGGCCTCCTTTCACTGGCTCCCTTGTAGGCGGAGCCGTTGCCGCGTCTGGCGCCGCCCTGGCCTTGGTCGGTACGGCCATAGGTGTCGAGCAGTTCGTCAATGAGCCCGGACGCCTCCATCTTGTCCAGCAGACTGACGCCGTGGCCGAAGCGTTCGACCGCGAGGGCCTCAATGGTGCGTTTGTCCAGTTGGTGTTCGGCAACGAGCTTGAGGATCAGTTCGCGTTGTTTGTCCGTGCACTTCCATGCCGGGCCGCGTTGCCAATTGGCACCGTTGCCGTTGGGGGCGGCGTTGGCGTTGGGGCGGTTGTTGGCGGATGCGGCGGCAGAACCATTTGGAGGTGCGCCGACAGGTCCGTTGACCGCTGCGATGGCGGCCGCGATGGCCGCTGCGAGGGCGGTCGCGCTGGTCGGTCCGCTTGGCGCCGGATTGGCGCCGTTGGCTTCTCCGGCCGGATCCATGCCGTAATCGTACGGCGGGACAAAGCCGACCTTTTGAATCTGCCTGTCCACGTTGGACTGGAGCAGATCATAGAGGCGCTCGGTTTCGGCCGGCACGTCGTCCTTGGTACTGAGTTCGGTCTCGATGGAGACGCTGAACATGTGCGACGAGTAGCCGGGTAGGCCGAGCTTCTTGCTGTAATTCGAAGTCATTCTGATAGCCATGGTGTGATATGGGTTGGTTGTTGGTTGTGGATTTGTTGGCGGGTGGAAACACGAAGGCCCGGCTTTGGGGCCGGGCCTTCGTGTGTTCCGCTTGTTGTTGCGCGAGCGATGCTCAGGCGGCATCGCCCTCGCTGAGCGGAGGCTCCGCGGGCTCCTCCTCACAAAGGCGGAGCACGGGAGCAACTTCGGCAAGGCTGCCGAACGACTGCCGGAGCAGGTCGTCGGCAAGCCTGGTCATGGGCATCCGGCGGCGTTGTCCCTCGCGGTAGAGCGCGCGGACCACGTCGTCGGAAAGCCGGGGGGAATAGAGGGTGCGTGACATGATGGTGATTGTTGAGTTTGAAGCAGGTGCTAAACTTCCGTCACCTATATATAACGCGGCATCGCCATATATTTCACGACGCCGGGAATGTGCCCATTGCCGCAGATTGGCCTTGAACAAGGCTGACATATATGTAAGGGTTTCACGACCACGATCCGCAGCAACACTCTCCTGACCACGCTTACCCAGCACCGCCATGATCTATGAACCCTTCGCCAAGCTGGTTCGCTGTCTTCCCCTCCGTCCCAAGCCGCGCTCGGGCGCTTCGGCCCGGTCAAGCGACAATCCTTTCGCGGATTATGGAGGACGGTTCGAGGGATACATGAGACCCGATTTCGGGTGGTATGCCGTGGAGCGCCTGTGCGCGGCCGGGGTTGAATTCCCGATCTTCCCGGAAGGGAAAATCAATTGGCTCTTTCGGGCATGGTTGTGGAAGAATGATCCTGACGAATACAAGAATCACCCGTCAATCATCCCCCTCCGCAACGCCCTGGACATCCATGCCGACGCATCGAACCGCCCGACCCGGGCACTCCTCAACGCGGCGCTGATTTCCAGCGACGCCACGATCGAGGCGGTGGCGTCCGCGCTGGGTCTTCCCTGCGATGTTGTCGCGGCCTATGAGGCGCTGTTCTTCAACGTCCTCGACCGCAGGGATGACCAAACGTACTTGGCGAACATCGTCTATCCAAACACCCGGCTTGAGGAGCAGTTGGAGGATTACCTGGAAGTGACATCCCTGGATGTGCTGCTGCTGCGGATTGGTTACAACGGGCAGCTCAAGGACGTTCTCTATGCCGGCGGCTTACGCGACAACCCGACCGCCGGCATGACGGGCGCCGAGGCGGCGGCGCGCCTGGAGGAGGCGTTCCTGGCAACGGGCTGCGTGCTCGCCACCAACGGCTTCCTCAATCAGGCAAAAATGCATCCGGCGATCGCGGCGACGTTGGAACTCATCAAGAATTCGAGATGCGCCGGGTATCCCCCCAGTGCTGGCGATGAGGACGAGAACATGGGTTCGGTTTGTGCCAGGGCGATGGGGCCGCCCTCTCATGGAGCGAATTGACCCCGTCTCGTATGTTGCGAAATTCATTGGCCAGAAGGGCGGGTATGCCGTCATGGGCAGCCTGCAAGTACAGAAACGGTTTGTTGGTCCAGTCCGGGAATCGGCGACGGTGAACGAGACTTGGGACGTTCAACAGGCCGCAATCACAAGTTGGCAGTCCTACACGAATGAAGCCGGTAAGTCCCTGCTCCGCCCAAACCTTCGAAGCAGCGCCAACTTCCTCCTCCACTCAATCCTTGCGTTCTCACCGTAGTCCAGGGTGGAGAGCCTGCGCAGGATCAGCCAGTAGCTGTCCCGGCCGAGGTTGCGGATTCTGGTCAGGCCCGTGCACCCGAAAAGATGGTTTCGAATCGGGTTTCGCAGCACCGCAAGATCCATGAACTCCTGAAGGCTGGTTTCCCTGACTTGGCGATCATGATAGTAAATGAACAGGCCCGAGCGCGTCCTTGTGTTCAACTGGAGGGAATCGATGACATTCACCACCGGCCATTTCCGGCCGAGGTCATTGCTCCCGCGCATCTCCAGCAGAACCTTTGCGCCCCGCGCATCGGACTGACCTGCCGTTTTGTCCCCGGCAACGATCGACATGACCTGGAACCATCCCGTGCCGAACTCCTCGGCGACGTCATCGAGGCATAGCACCGAGTAGTAGCGCTCAACGATGTCGCGCTTGAGGCGGCGTGTGTTCATGGATGCAATCTAACGACAAAGGCGAAATGGGCAAGGGGTGGCGGCCATTTTCCCGGCCCCCGATCCGCGCCTTGGTTTCCTCACGGGGCAACCCGAAGAGAGATTTTCCGGCAATCAGTCCTGACCGCGACCCGAATGGTCTTGTTTCTCCTGGCGATGCGAGTGAGAATGACCGGCGGGAAGGAAGGCGGAAACACGATGACACCACCATTCGGACTCACTATGCGACTGAGACCGTTGTTCTGGCTGCTCTTCTCCGCGGCCAGTTGCCGGGCTGCGGACTGGCCACAATTCCAGGGCGACGCCCAGCGGACTGGCCGCACCGCTGATTCGGTCGCCCCACCCTACCGTGCGCGCTGGATCTGGTGCGGCCCGTTGCTCACCCTTAACAATCAGGACAGTGTCCCCGGTTGGCCGCACGATCTGCGCTCCCGCGACGGCTACTCCCTGCCATTGCCAAAGTCGGTGGATTTCACCTTGGCCAACTCAACCCAGCCCATCGTGGCCGCCGGGCGCGTGTTCATCGGGTCATTGGAAGGAACCGCCTACGCGATCGACGCGGAGGGCGGCGCGACGCTTTGGACCAGCCCCATCCCCGGCGGAACAACGGTTGCCGCCGCCGCCACGACCGACACGGTTGTGTTCGTGACATTGCAAGGCGGTGTGCATGGACTGGAGCCCGGCACTGGAAAACCCCGCTGGACGCGCCAGACACGCAAAGCGATCACCAGCGCGCCCTGTGTCGTCGGCAATTCGATCTTTGTTGCCAGCCAGGACCGCCACGTTTACGCGATCAACGCAAGCGACGGGACGCAACTCTAGCAATCCCCCCGACTGGACGGCCCGGTGCAGGGCGGCCTTGCGGCGGACCAGGACAGCGTTTACGTCGGGGCTGAAAACCTAACCGCCTATGCGCTCCGCCAAACTGACGGCAGCATCCGTGCCACGCGGCGGCTGCGCGGCCAGAGCTTCCGCCTGACACATCCCGTCGTTCACGATGGCTTCGTGCTATTCACCAGCGGCATGACACCGATGATGGGCAGCGAGTACATCAATGACCCCTTGCTTGCCGAAGCACGGGACATCGCTGATGAAGAACGGATCTACACCCGTTGGCTCAGCGGCGATTCTAACAATGGTCGGTGGCCTCATGCCTCGGTGGATTTCCAGCATGTGTTCGCGCTGCGCACCGGCGACTTCGTAGCACCCTTCCTGATCCCGTGCGGGCCGAGTGAAGGCGTGGGACTGCCCCCCAATCCGCCTTGTGTCGATGCCGCCGGCCGCGTGCTTTGCTGGTGGCCGACGAAATTCCCAAAGTTCACCAAGGCCGGCGCGTTCGGCACCAAGTACTCGATGGACATCTGCGGCATCAACCTGGCCGACGGCAAGCGTGTGCCGCTCGACAATGGACGACTCTCGAACATGTGGCCCGGTCCCGAGAGTGACAACCTTTACGCGTTGAGCGTGGGCGGCGACTACCTGTGGCTGCGGCAGGCCTTCCGCGGCACCCAGAACATCCGTTTGAGTGACAGCCGCCACCATCACGTCTCGGCACGGGTGCGCCGTGAGGACGGCGGGACCTTCGGCGCGGACATCGTTTACTTCAACGCGCCCGAACAACAAACGGCCGCTCCGGGAAGCAATGTGGACGGTCAGACGCCAGTCGTCGTTTCGCAGAGCAATCTCGAAGGGCGCACCGCCGTCGTCATCTCCGGCAACCGTGTCTATATCGCCGAACGGTTCTGTGTCACCGCCATCGAACACCGTCCATGAAACCACCCGACCATTCCGTTGATGATAGGTTCATCGCCCGCCACTGCCGGTCAAGCGCCGTGCGCTTCATCCGGTTGTTGGTTCTCGTTCTGGCTGCGCTGCCACTTGGCAGTTCGGCGGAGGAAATCACGGTGGCCAAGTACGCCTGGGAATTCCCGGTGGTCACGGCCGTGCATGGCGCTGACGTCCTCATCGACGAACTGCGCCAGGAAATTCAGGCAGTTCTCGATGCCGGCCATCTGGCACCGCTCAACTGCCGCTACGCCGACCAGATGCCCTCCCCGGTGGAGTCACATTTTGTCTATCAGGAACCCGGACGCATCATCACCACCCTGGCGTGGGCCTATCCGCACCTTGGCCCGGAGCAGCAGGCGGGGTTGCGTCGCTACGTCGCGCGCGAACTCGCCGACGAGCGTTTCGCGCCATGGGGCAAGCACCCCATGCCCAATGATCTGGGCGCCCGCCGGGAATTGCACCCGATGGAGCGGGTCTGGGGTGCGGAGGTGGGCTTCGGCAAGGATCGGCCGAGCCTGCACACGCTTTACGGACTGTGGCTGTATGGGTTCCGGACCGGGGATTGGCCCCTCATCCAATCGAAATGGAGCGAGATCCGCGCCTGCTACACGGCCCGCGCCGCCGAGGGCAATCTCTACGGGACGCTGGGCGCGCACGTCGCCATGGCGCGACTCGCTGACCGGTTCGGGGATCCACTCACGCGGGAAAAAGCCGTGGGCAATCTCCAGGGCCAACTCCAGGCCGCGTGCGACTTCGCCGCGGTCGAACGTCTCTGCCAGACGAAATACTATCGGGAATACTACACGGCGAGGAACACCAGCAGCCATTCGCTCTACCACGGCGCCTGCTTTCTCAACGTCAGTCCGGAAATCGTTCGCTTTCTGGGCGACCACGTGCGCGAGGCGGCGCTGGCCCGGCACACGGAAGGCAAGCAACGCTTTCCATTGTGGTGGCTCGCCCAGGCACCGTACTTCTGCCGGTGGACCGGCGACGAGGGTGTTGGCCTCTCACCCGAGGTCATCGGGATGATCGCCCCGCTCGAACGCTGGCTGGTGCAGGCCGATGCCACCACGTTGCGCCGTCATACGCGCAGCGTGCCGACCGGCCGGGGCGATTGTTATTGGCTCGAGATGCTGGTCCAGGCCATCGAAGCCCACGGCTCCGCTCAATGGACCGACATCCGGAAGGTCGCTGTCTCACCTGCGGCCCGATAGCCGACGCCCGGATGACGTCCCATGCGGATGGCTTTCTCATGCGCCGGCACCCCAGGAACCAAGTTTATAGCAGCGAGAGCCAAGCGGAACGAGGCTGGGAGAAGAACGAACGAGGACACGGGGTGCGGGATTTCTTTTTCGGCTTCGTGCAACACGTGGCCCGGAGCACCCGCCCCTCCTGCTCACCTCCCGGGTCCGGATCGAGGTTGGAACGGTATCCCGACGTTGGCCGGGATGAACAACGCCCGTGTGGGTAAATCGGCCTGTTTAGGTGCCGCGCTAGACGCGGTGCGCTGGGATCTCTGAAATGGGGGAAATGGGTGCCCTGCGGGGGTTAGATGCTTCTGATATGAAAACAACTGCTAACCCGGAAGCTCGACCGGCAAAAACTGAGCGTTTTGAATTGCCCGCTCCACCCCTCGTGCTGGCCCCATTGGCCTCAGCATTCCCCCGTGCAGGTTTGCGGGTCCGGGCATCAACCATGATCGCGCGGCCCCAGCAATGGGTGATGGCGCCCTCGGGTGACGCCGTGGTCCCGTACTGGCACAGGTGGGTCTCGTATCTGTTGATCCTGCTCACCATGGGCATGATGGGCGGCGGTGCCTACGCGGTGGTGGCCAACATCAAGGAGGCCGACGCCCGCAACATCGCCGCCCTCGAACAGAGGGTTGAGGAAACCATGAAGGGCTGGGAACAGACCAAAGCGGAGCTGGCCGCAGAGAAGCGGTCGCCATGGTGGAAACACCTGCTCCATTGGTGGTAACCATGATCTCCCGGGTGCGGCCGGGAGTTCATGTCCCGGCCCAGCAGGCCGCATACCTGCTGGGCGCCTTATGGGTGAAACAACCCCACCTGTTGGGTTAGACGATCCCGTAATGAAGGGCGCATATTTCGTAGGGCTGTATGCGCAGCCCTGCGAACCTTTCGGGCGGGACCAGGTCCTCCAAAACAAAACACCTCGGGTGTGGCGACGCTGCCGCCCTAGAGCAGCGTGGGTGAAAAGGATATGGGAAATGTCGGCCAGCGGATTGACCGGCGGTGCCTTGATGTTTGTTGCCGGGTTCGAGGGGACCCCCTACTTGCACGCACGGCCCGCCACATCCAGCCGCTGCACGCCGTGGCCCAACGGGAAGGGCGGCTTCGAGGCCCCGCTCTGCCAGACGATTTTTTTCGCCCGCGACACTTCGAGAAAGGGCACCTTGCCGCCCGCGTTGCAGATGAAGAT
>Ga0073936_10011064_pt1 | contig 10991 bp, 10 predicted proteins | sample AliMusrvi5mmetaG_FD_87041 | JGI IMG/M metagenome (GOLD analysis project Ga0073936, IMG submission 87041) | Freshwater lake bacterial and archeal communities from Alinen Mustajarvi, Finland, to study Microbial Dark Matter (Phase II) - Alinen... | ecosystem: Environmental > Aquatic > Freshwater >... | reverse complement strand
GTCCGGGCATCCTGCCTGGAGCCATCATTTGCAAAACACTGGGCTAAACGAAATGTATTGGGCGGGCTGGCCCCTTTTCCCTGATGCTACGACTGACCGGCGAGGCTGCCAAGGCCGAAGCTGGGCCACCGTGGTCCGCGCGTCCTCTCCCCAGCCATGCCCATCAGCGGGCGCGGGATTGCAAACAAATTCCTTGGCACCGCGGCGCGGATCGGCTTTGTTGGCGGCACGCGGACTTTCCGCTGATTCCCACTTCCCACTTCCCACTTCCCACTTCCCACTTCCCACTTCCCACTTCCCACTTCCCACTTCCCACTTCCCACTTCCCACTTCCCGCACCCTCACCCTCGTCCGCCATGCGCCTCCTTGCCCTGCTGCTCGCCACCACCGCCCTCAGTGCCGCCCAAACTCCGCCCGCGGGATTCACCGCCCTTTTCAATGGCACCGACCTCACCGGCTGGCGCGGCGGCGACACGTCCGACCAACGCCGGCTGCTGGCCATGCCCGAGGACCAGCGCGTCGCACTGCTGAAAGCCTGGACCGCCGACATGCAACGACACTGGAAGGTCGTTGACGGCGAACTCCGTAACGACGGGAACGGCAAGTACGCCACTACTGAAAAGGACTACGGCGACATTGAATTGCTGGTGGAATATAACATGGCACCCATGGGCGACTCCGGCATCTATCTGCGCAACGTCCCTCAAGTCCAAATCTGGGACCATACGAACGAAAAGGAATTTCACAACGGCGCGCAAAAAGGCAGCGGCGGCCTGTGGAACAACAGTCCCGGCGCTCCGGGCAAGGACCCGCTCGTGATGGCCGACAAGCCCGCCGGCGAATGGAATACGGTGCGCGTGGTAATGGTCGGCGCCCGCGTCAGCGTCTGGCTCAATGGCCAGCTCACCGTCGATCACGCCATTCTCGAGAACTACTACGACCGCAAGGTTTCCATCCCCGCCAAGGGCCCGATCTGCTTGCAGACCCACGGCGCCCCAATCAAGTGGCGCAACCTCTATGTGCGTGAAATCGGTGGCACCGAGGCTAACAAACTGCTGGCGGACAAGGCCAACGATGGCTTCAAGTCGATTTTCAACGGCAAGGATTTCGACGGCTGGGCCGGCGATGTCGATAACTACGAGGTGGTCGATGGCGCCATCCGCTGCCGGCCGCAGAAGGGCGGCAATGTCTATCAAAAGGACGATCTGACAGACTTTGCCGCGCGCCTGGAATTCAAGCTACCCCCCGGCGGCAACAACGGCCTGTGCATCCGTTATCCGGGCTCGGGCGACACTGCCTATGTCGGCATGTGCGAAAGCCAGGTGCTCGATGACAACTACGAGGCGGCGACCAACAGCAAAATCGACCCGCGCCAGGCCCACGGATCGGCATACGGCATGGTCGCCGCCGAGCGCGGCTACCAGCGCCCGATCGGCGAATGGAACTTCGAGGAAGTCACCGTCGCCGGCCCGACCATCAAGGTGGAGTTGAACGGATATGTGATCCTCAATGCCGACCTCAGCAAGGTTGACATGGCGACCGTGATGGCTAACAGCGCCCACCCCGGCAAGGACCGCACCCACGGCTTCTTCGGCTTCGCCGGTCACAACGACCCGGTCGAATTCCGCAACATCGCCATTCGCAAGCTCGAAACCAAGTAGCATGCCGGCGTTTTTTGTTAGATAAGTTGCTCTGGAACCCGTAGGTTGGACTTCCATTAGTTGGACAGCCCTATATTACCACTGAGGACACTGAAACCCACTGAGAACACTGATTTCTTTCAGTGGTATCAGTGCTCCTCAGTGTCCTCAGTGGTTTCCTTTTTCCGATTACGCGATGTTCCACGGGTCGTCTAAACCAAGGACTGGTGCCCAAAGCGCTCCCTAGTCGCCCAGGCCTCGCGCATAGACCTCATCCTCGGTGAAGACTATCACCATCGGCCGGCAGCACACCTCGCAATCGTAGTCCACCTCCGTCGGCATCTCGTCCGGATGCGGCATGGCCACTTCAAACACCTCACAACAGGTCGGACAGGTCACTTCGGCTAACTCCATTCCACACCCTCGCACGATTCGGCGCTCTTTTCAAGTAGCGAGTGCGGAGGGGCGATCTCCGAATCGCCCTGGACCATGTGGTGACAATGGGAAGCGGTTTGCCTCTAGAGTCCTTGAAAAGCCAAAGATGGCGTCGTTAGGTCAAATTCTTCGTCTTGCGTCCTCAAGTCTTGCGTCTTGGGTCTGAGGCGAAGCCTCGCTAGGCAGTGGCTCGCCATGGGCATCGCTGGCTGAAGCCGGCGCTCCTCCACAGCGGATCGGAGTCCGCCGCCCCTTGAGCGCCGCCAGGTCAGTTCCGCCGCAACAACCCCGTTTCCGCGCTTGACCCGCCCACCACTCAGGCCGTTCAATACACCTTTCAAGCGACTCCAACATGAACAGAAAACTCCGCATTTGGTCATACTTTTCGATCACGCCTGACCTCGCTGCTGAGATGCGCGACTGGCCGGAGTTCGTGACTGGTACTGGCTATGATGTTGACGTGTGCAGTTCCACCACGGAGGAAGCGGTGGCTGTGAGATACGTTGAGAGACGAGAGGATGCACACGTTATCATTACATCAACCGGCAGCGGCTCACTTTTTGACCGCATAACTGGCAGAGTAATATACGCAATGTCAGCGCACACCGACTACCTAATGATTGATAGACATGTGGCGGGAGACTAACAATCCACTTCTCCGGACCAACCCATGCACCTCATGAATCTTTCCGCCGAGCCGCTTGGCAAACTGCATTCGTGGATTCCCTATATGGGGCACCTTTAGACAAGTGCCGATTGGTGAATGGCTTGCGAGACGGAAGAGCACGGAAATGGACCGGGCTAATGAGTAGCTTGGCGGCGGGCAAGATGCCCGCACCACGGTGGACCGAGCATCCTGCCCGGAGTGCTGCCGCATCAACAGCATTTTAACGCTTGACCTGCGCAACTCAAACGCCACATTCATGGCAACCGGAAACTCCCATGAAGATCCATCTTGCGTTAGTCATTGCCCTGTTATCAGTGATGCCGACCTTCGGCCAGAAAATCGAAGTCTCTCCACCCCGCAAGCCACACACCATCGATGCAACCGTGGGCTATGTTTCCACCGCGCTTGAGGCGGAGTTTGACGCCAAGAAGCCGGCTGACGTTGGCGGGGAGAACGGATTTGTCGCTGAGAAGCCAGGGACCCTTCACGGCTTCACCGGCAAACTGGTCGCTTGGTTCGGGGTGATTCGCGAGCTTCCAAGCAAGGAGGGCGACTCGTTCCTCATCGAAAACAAGTATTTTGACGGCCTCAATGACGCGCATATGCAGCTTGCGTCGTTGTTCGGAGCCGGTGACTTCCGCATGGAGGCTGCAGATCCCAAGGACGAGATCAAGCGGCTGAGTCTGGTCCGGGTCGTCGGCACGGTCACCGGCGAGAAGGACGGAGTCCCCACCGTCAAAGCGGAGTATGTGAGGGTTTGGCGCCTCGGACATTACGCTTTCATGGACTACGGCAAGGATGCGAGCAATTGGAAATGGACGAAGCTAAGACAGGAGGATGCTCCCACCTATTCCCCAGTCCCGGATGCTGAGTATTATGAGAAGTTGCTAGGAAAGTGATCGATTTTGTTGATGCTGTAATACCCCCAGGGCAATGGCGACAGCTTACATTGAAACAACGATCCCGAGCTATTATGTGGCGCGGCCGTCAAACAACCTGACCCAAGCGGCACGGCAGGCGAGCACCCGCGAGTGGTGGGACGGAGGATGCCCAGGGCTCGATCTGTTCACTTCCCTCGAGACTCTGGATGAAGCCGCCAAAGGCGACGAGGACATGGCAAACGCACGGCAGCAACTGCTTGCAGCCGTCCGGTTGCTTCCCGTGACCGAGGCAGTCATCGCGCTTGCGTCCACCCTCGTGGCGGCGGGTCTGGTTCCCGCCAAGGCGGCGTCGCATGCCATGCACATCGCGGTTGCCTCCGTTCTCGGAATGGCCTACCTTGTGACGTGGAACTTCAAGCACATTGCCAACCCGTTCTCGCGTGACCGCCTCCGGATCGCCGTGGCTGACGCTGGATTCGAGTTGCCGGTGATGTGCAGTCCCGACGAACTATTACAAAACGATGAAGCCGAATGACACAGTCCAACCGGTCACCGACCCGGTAATCCAGGAGGTCCGCCGACACAAGCGAGCCATCGCCGAGGAATTCGGCTTCGATGTGGTTGCCTTGGGCCGATCACTCCAAAAGCGTCAAGCCGGTGACCCACGCTTCTCCGCGACCAAGGGCGAGCCAGACGCGGATGGAAACCTCCCAGAAGCACCAGCAGCTCGTCCCTAACTCATCCCAGCCACGCGCTGCCATCGCCTAGCGTTTGCCAATCATGAAAGCATCTATCATCTCCCTCGCATTGACCCTTCTGAGCGCGCTTGCATGCGTGGCTGAGGCTCCAGGTGACGCGGTCGTAGCCCGACTCGATCGGATCGTGATTCCGATCATCGAGTTTCACGATATATCGGTGGAGGAAGCGGTTGATTTTATGAGGTTGCGGGGTGCTGAGTTGGATCCCGAGCCGGAGCCAGCGAAAAAGGGGTTTAACATTTTGATCAATCATCCCGAACGGAAGGAGAGGGTAGAACCCACTGAGCTAGTTGGCGGCGCCAACGAGAAAAGTATTAGAATCAACTACAGTGTCAAGTCGGTTCGCTTTACTGTTGCGTTGACCGAGATTGCAAGGCGGGCCCAATTGGACCTATATATCACATCGCTTGGCATCGAGTTGTGTCCGCGGGGTCAAGCGCCATTCCCGAGAGCAGACGGCGAGAAAAGTGAAATATGGAAAGCCCTATACAAGGCTGACGCCAAGCCGGATCATTTTTCTAACGGAGAACCCGGAGGCGTTGCCGGCAAGGACAAGCCTGCGGCCAAGCCCGCGTGGCAGGCACTGTTTGACGGCAAGACGCTGAAAGGCTGGAAACCCGCCGACTTCGGCGCCAAGGCCAGCATCGCGGTTACGGACGGCGAACTGCGCATCGGCCCGGGCGAGCCGGCGGCCGGCATCGTGCGCGACGGTGAGGTTCCCGCCCGCATGAACTACGAGATCGAGTTGGAAGCGATGCGCACGGAGGGCCACGATTTCTTCTGCGGCCTAACATTTCCGGTGAACCAGGATCCCTGCACTCTCATCTGCGGCGGCTGGGGCGGCACTCTGGTCGGCTTGTCCAGCATCGACGACTTGGACGCGTCGGAGAACCAGACGGCCACGCTCAAGGAGTTCAAGGAGAAGACCTGGTATAAGATCCGCCTGCGCGTCACCACGACCCACATCACCGCCTGGATCAACGACGAACAACTCATCGAGCAGGAACTCGCCGAGCACAAAATCTCCATCCGCACGGAAGTCGAACCCTGTGTCCCGCTCGGCATCTCGACCTGGCATACCGGCGCCGCCCTGCGCAACATCCGCCTCCGCAAGCTCGACTGATCCGCGTAAATCCGTCGCCGTGGCTCAAACGCCATCCGCATCCGCGCGATCCATGCAAACACAAGCGTTGCGAACTTTCCATGAGTTGACCGACATTTGGATTGAATGAATCAGCGGGCGAATCCGTCTGTAGGGTATCCTCAGGAAAACGGGGACACTCCATTATGAACCTCCGAAATGTTTCCATCTTCAGTGCCGTTTCAACTTTGCTGGCCTGCGGTGCCATGCTGCAACCCGTGGCAGCACCTGCCCAGTCTGCTGCGGCGTCAGACGTGCAAATCCTCACCCGCGGTCCCGTCCATGAGGCGTTTGCCGAGGCAGTGAGCTTCAATCCGCAAGCCGGCCTCATCGTGCATGCCGCACCGCCCAAGCCAATCGAGGAATTGCCGCCCGAGCAGCAACTCGTCGGCGACAACGTCACCTGGATTCCAGGTTACTGGGCCTGGGACGATGAGCGCAACGACTTCCTGTGGATCAGTGGCATCTGGCGCAATCTGCCTTCTGGAAGGCAGTGGATTCCGGGCTATTGGAGCGCCATCAGCGTCGGCCAATACCAGTGGACTTCCGGCTATTGGGCCGATTCGACGACCACCGAAGTCGCCTACCTTGCCACGCCGCCGCCCCGCAACATCGACGTGGGCCCCAACATCGCGGCGACGGCCAATGATCAGAGTTGGATCCCGGGTAACTGGGTCTGGAATCAAAACCGCTACCTCTGGCGCCCCGGCTATTGGATGGCCTTGCGCCCGAACTGGACCTGGGTGCCCTCGCGCTATAACTGGACCCACCGCGGTTATGTGTATGTGGACGGCTACTGGGACTATGCCGTGGCCAATCGCGGCGTTCTCTTCGCGCCTGTGTGTTTCAACCGCCCGGTCTATGACTCGCCGGATTACTACTACACGCCTAGTATCGTCATCGGCCTCAATGTGTTCGCCGATCACCTGTTCGTGCGGCCACGCTGCGGCCACTACTACTTCGGCGACTACTATGCGTCGCGTTATCGCGATGACGGCTATTACACCTCCGACGCCTGGTGCAGCAGCTATCTTGGCTATGACCCGATTTACGCCTACGACCGCTGGAGCCATCGCGCCGACCGCGGCTGGCAGGACCGCCGCAGCGCCAACTTCGCCTTCTTCAGCAGCCACGAGGACGTCCGCCCGCCGCACACCTGGGCCGCCATGCAGACAGCCGGCAGGAACCATTACAACGATGGCCGCAACCGCATCTTCGCCTCCACGCTCGCCAGTGTCGCCAGCACTCCGGCGGAGGGCCAACGCTTCCGCACTCTCGATCGGGTCCGCCGCGAGCAAATCGTCTCGCAAGTCCAGCAGGTCACCAAGTTCGGCCAGGCCCGGCACCATGTGGAAACCCGCGACACGGTCTTCGGTCCGGCTTCTAGCAATACTGCCGGACGCGAGTCGCTCACCCGCTCGCCAATTGTCGGCCGCCAGCCGGAGCACTTCGCGAGCCACGAAGCTCCACCGCAGCGTCCCGAGGCGCGCGGACCTAACATCAGTGTCACCCCTGCCACCAGCGCAAAGCTCCAATCTGGAATCGCCCACACCGACGCAACGCGCAATCTGGCTGGCCGCCAAAGTTCCGCTGCCGGAAGAACCGGCGAACGCGCCACTGCCGCCATTCCCCCGCAGGCCCGCACCAATCCCATGGCTTCTGCTTTCGGTGCGACCCGCAGTGGCAGCGAGTTCAATGCGGCTCGCCAAGCGCCCGCCCGGCAAACCGACTCTGGCAAGGGGCTCGCACCGAACCTAACAGCCAAACAATTCCCTGGCTACAAGGCGAATACCAGCCGCCAACTCCAGACGCAGGTGACGCCGCAACGCCAGACGCAAGCACAACCCCAACTCCGCCAAGCGCCGCAACGGCAAGTGTTGGCCGCGCCGCAGCACCAGGCAGCTCCGCTATCACAGGTCCGGCAAGCACCGCAGCGGCAGGTCCAAGCCGCAGTGCCACAGCGCCAAGCACCGCCGCAACCACAGGTCCGCCAAGCCCCGCAGCGCCAAGTCCAAGCCGCAGCGCCGCAGCGGCAGGCAGCGCCACAGCGGCAGGCACTGCCGCAACCGCAGGTCCGCCAGTCCCCGCAACGCCAGGTCCAAGCCGCAGCGCCACAGCGGCAGACCAAACCGGCCGCTCCGAGCCCGGCGGCGGATGATCGCGACAAGAAGAAGGATCATTCCAAAAACTGATCTGCAGTTTCACTCTGGCACCGGGCAGGATGCCCGGGCCACCGTGGACAAGATGTCGGGTGCACCTCACAAGCCCTTGACGTCCGCATACCCAACGGTTTTGTTCAAGCTGTCATGAACTCACCCATCCTAGGCTTGCGCGTGGCCTCCATCGTCTTCGGACTGATGTCCTTGGCACAACTCACGCGCGTGATCATTCGCCCCGAGGTGCTCGTCGCGGGTCACCTCATTCCGCTGTGGCCAAGCGTGCTGGCCTTCCTCCTGCTCGCCGCCCTGAGCGCCTGGCTCGCGTCGCTGGCGCGAAGAAAAAGCTGAGAAGCTGAAATAAGAAGAAGGGTGCGCTGAGTGCTTGCCCATTTCAGCGTTTCAGCCTTTTCGACCCTCCACCCACCAACGCGTTGTGACCAACGCGCCTGCTGAGATTTCTCAAGCACCAAAGGTGCGATCCACGACAGCCCAGGCCAACGGCCTGGGTAAAGGGTCCACCAGATTTTTCTGAGGGCTGAAGGCCCGATCTATCAGGGGGGCGGTGGGCAATCACGCACCGTTTAGACCGGGCATTCAGCCCTCAATGCGATGCGGTGACGGTTACCCAGGGCGCTGCCCTGGGCTGTCGTAGTTCAGGCCGTTGGCCTGGATGAAACCAGTGTCATCAGTGGGTTTCAGTGCCCTCAGTGGTGATATCAGTCTGTCTAACATCTTGCCGCCTGTTCCGTCAATGCCCCTCACGCCGAGGGCGGGCCTTTGCGGAAGGGGGAGAACAGATCAATCGGCACGGGCAGGAAGGTGGTGGTGTTGTGTTCGCTGGAGATCTCGCGCATGGTCTGCAGGAAGCGCAGTTGCAGCGCGATGGGCTCCTTGCTGATCATCGCGGCGGCTTGCACCATTTTCTCGGCGGCTTGAAACTCGCCTTCGGCATTGACGATCTTGGCGCGGCGCTCACGCTCGGCCTCGGCTTGTTTGGCCATCGCCCGCTTCATGCTGTCGGGCAGCGCCACGTCCTTCACCTCCACGGCGGTGACCTTGATGCCCCACGGCTCGGTCTGGCGGTCGATGATTTCCTGCAAGTGCAGGTTGATCGACTCGCGCTGCGACAACAAATCATCCAGCGGGGCCTGGCCCAACACACTGCGCAAGGTCGTCTGAGCGATGAGCGAGGTGGCCTTCCAGAAATTCTCCACCTTGACCACCGCGGCGATGGGGTCCACGACGCGGAAGTACACCACCGCATCCACGGTGGCGGGCACGTTGTCGCGCGTCATGACCTCCTGGCGGGCGACGTCGATGGTGACGACCCGCAAGTCCATCTTGACCATGCGATCGACCACCGGGATGAGGAAGATGAGCCCCGGACCCTTCGCGCCTAACAACTTGCCGAGGCGGAAAATGACCCCGCGCTCGTATTCGCGCAGGATGCGCAGGGCTTGCGGCAGGACGAGGGCTGCCAGAATGATGAATGGCACCGCCCAAGCGGTGGCGCTGACGAGTTTGGCGATGATTTCTTCCATGGCGGGTTATGTAGGTTAGCAATGTTCAGGTTCGGGGTGGTGGTGCGGGCTTTACCGTCAAGGTCAGGCCGTTGATCGCGACAATCTCCACTGGCTGTCCCGCTTCGATGGGCACGTCGCTCAGCGCGTTCCAGGTCTCGCCCTCGACGAAGACCCTGCCGCCGGACGCATCGATGGGCACCAACGCCGGGATGGTTTTTCCCAACATGATATCGCGCCCCACGCGCACCGGCAGCGACTGCGCCCGCACGCCCGCTCCCACCACGAAGGTGAAAAAAGCCGCCGTCAGCAGCGTGGCGGGAATGATGTAGGCCAGCGACACCCGATAGACCGGGTCGGAGCGGTCGAACAACATGAGCGCGCCGAGGAAAAACGCAATGATACCGCCAAAGGTGAGTACTCCATGGGTGGGCGCGAACAGATCCACCATGAAGAGCACCACCGCCAAGCCAATCAGCGCCAACCCGGCCACATTGACCGGCAATACCGTGGCCATGTAAAGGACCAGCAGCAGCGCGATGGCCCCGGCCACCCCAGGCAGAATCGCCCCGGGGTTGCTCAGCTCGCCGATGATGCCATAGATGGCCACCAACATCAGGATCATCATCAACTCCGGGTGCGACAGCAACTGCAGGATCCGCTCGCGCAAGGTCATCGGAATGTCGCTCACCGTCGCGTCCGCCGTCCTGAGCGCCTGACCCCGCACTTCGCGCGCATCGATTTTCCCGAGCAAATCCGGCACATCCGTTGCGATCACGTCGATCACTTTGAGTTCCAGCGCCTTGCTTGCCGGGAGCGACTCGCTCGTGAGCACCGACGACTTCGCCCACTCGACGTTGCGCCCGCGCTTCTCGGCAATCGAGGCAATGTAACTGCTGGCGAAATTCTCCATCTTCTGCTTCATCACGTCGCTGGTGGCCTCCTCGCCGCCGGGCCCCATCGACACCGGGTGCGCCGCCCCGATGCTGGTGCCGGGCGCCATCGCCGCCACATCCGCCGCCAGCGTGATGAAACACCCCGCACTGCCGGCCCAGGCCCCGTCGGGGGACACAAACACGACCGTCGGCACTTTAGCCGCGTAGAATGTCTGCACAATCTCCCTGGTGGAATCCAACGAGCCGCCGGGCGTGTCCAGTTCAATGATCAGGCAGCGGTCCCCGCGCGCGACTGACACCTCAATCGCCCGCCCAACGTAGCTCGCCGTGGCCGGCCCGATCACGCCCTTGATGCGCATGCGGCCGACAGTCGCCCCCTGCAGGTCCAGCGACAACCCGCAAGCCAATCCCGCCAAGAGCATGACCATCCAATGCCTCATCGCGCACTCCAACCTTTGCAGCGTAGCCGATTCTGCCGGGAGATGCAACACCTAATTGCGAGAATGAGTTCAATTCTTGACATCGGCTACCCGAACACGATTGCCCTCACACTCAGCAGCAGGGGCCTTCAAGTCGCCACCCACATTCCATTGGAGCCAGCCGCCGACAATGACCTGCGCAAGAAAAGCTGGGTGAAATGCGAGCAAGTCCTCACCAATTCCAAACAACGCCTCCATCAGCAATGGGCCACCTCTCGCCAGCCGCGATGGCCGCATTCCAGTCCGCCGTCAAAACCGCCCTCGGAATGTAGGCCTCGCCCCTTTTCCGGCGGTTCCGCGCTGCGGGCTTGCCGTTCGGCCAAATCGGGGCATGCTTGCCGCGTTGTGAATTTCATTCCCGTCGAACCATCCTTGGAAGCATTCGTCGCCCTGGCGGGGCGGGGCAATGTTGTGC
>Ga0073936_10011059_pt1 | contig 10994 bp, 10 predicted proteins | sample AliMusrvi5mmetaG_FD_87041 | JGI IMG/M metagenome (GOLD analysis project Ga0073936, IMG submission 87041) | Freshwater lake bacterial and archeal communities from Alinen Mustajarvi, Finland, to study Microbial Dark Matter (Phase II) - Alinen... | ecosystem: Environmental > Aquatic > Freshwater >... | reverse complement strand
TCTCTCGCTTCTCTGGGAGACGGTCTCGACGCTCCTCGAGGGTTCCCCCGCCGACGTCGACATCGAGGTGATGGCCAGGCGCGTGGGGGAGCGATTCGCGCCGACGACCCTTCACCACGTCCACCTCTGGGAGGTCGGACCCGGACAGAGGGTCCTCACGGCGCACGTCGGTGTCGCGCCGGAGATGAGTGGAGAGGCCATCGAGGCCCTCCTCGGCGCCATCAAGGGGTTCCTCCAGGAAGAATGGGGCGTGACCCACTCCACCCTCGAGCCGGAGGTGGAGGGGTGCGACAGCCGCGAGCTGTTCCCCGGCTGGGAGCCCAAGTAGCCCGAGGAGCGCGGCCCCCGGCGCCACCCGGAGACGCCTCCTCCCCGCTTGAACTCCTTACAGGGGCAGAGGCAGCATCTACAGTTCTCCGGCCCGGAGAGCCGGTGGCACGGGAACCCAGCCGGGGGCGCTTCCTTCCCGGAGATTCCCCCGACACCGCGCCGGGCGGGTCCGGCAGCGGCCGGCCGCCCGCGCAAGAGTTTCTCGGGGCCTCGGCGCAGCCACGTGGCAGCCATCGTGCAAGGGTCTCATCGCGCGAGCTCGCCTCTGGAGCGAATGGACTCCCGGCAGCAGCGACAGATCGCAGAAGAGCCCGGCTGACGCGTTCGTCTCGCCGGGACGATGGAATCCACCGACGTCTTTCGACAGGAGGCTCCAAAGCCATGAAAAGAACCCGGATCACACCCACCACGCTCCTCGCCATCGGGGCGGCGCTCCTGACCGTGGCCTGTTCGTCGAAACCGCAGCCGGTCGCCGCGCCCGAGGCGAAGCCGGTCGCGGCGGTGACCGTTCCCGTCACGGTCCAGCCGCCGCCCGCGCAGGCGGACCTCGAGGCAAAGGACAGGACCCGTGTCGACGTCGAGGTCGACGAGATGAACCGCACGGGATACCTGAAGGACGCCTACTTCGACTACAACGAGTACGAGATCCGGCAGGACCAGCGCGACGCGCTCGAGAAGAACGCCGCGTGGCTCAAGGGACACCCGACCGTCACCATCTCCGTCGCGGGGCACTGCGACGAGCGCGGGACGGCCCAGTACAACATGGCGCTCGGCCAGCAACGCGCCCAGGCCGTCAGGGACTACCTCGTCCAGCTCGGCATCGACGCCTCCAGGATCCAGATCATCTCGTACGGAAACGAGCGCCCGTTCGCGGTCGGACACGACGAGTCAGCTTGGGCACAGAACCGCCGCGACCATTTCCTCGTGACCGCGGGCTGAAGGCCTCCAGCTCCACGATCTCCCCCACCGGCTCGAGGCCGCAGGCGACGGGGAGCGGGACCGGGAAAACGTTGACGCGGACGCCCCGGCGCGCGCACGCTGAGCCATGAGGAAGACCACGGTCCCGCTCTCGGTCCGGGCGGTCGAGGCCCGGATCAGACGGAAGTTCCGGGGAGACGACCTCTCCTTCGTCAAGGCGCGCCCCGGGTCACGCGCCTACCAGGAAGCCGGCGCGTACATCCTCGTGGACAGCCACCACGCCGTTCAGGCGGCGTGGCCGGACATCCAGAAGGCGGCCGTGGAGACCGAGGTCCTGAAGCCCTGGGAGCAGATCGAATAGGCCGGGCTTTCCGGGCGGCTCGTGGCGGTCAGGCGACCCCGGCTGGAGCCCCCTTCCAGCGGTCGTGCAACCAGAGCCAGCTGTGGGGCCGCCGCCGGATCGCCTCCTCGATGCAGAGCGTGAAGGCCGCCGTGTCCTCCTCGATCCGGCCCGTCACGGGGAGCGGGCCGTGGAAGGCGCACCCATGCTTCCCCACCCCCTCGCGCCAGTACTCGAGGAAGTAGACGGCCGTGCCGGTCTTCGCCGACGCGACGGCGAGCGAGGGGGCGGTCAGGGCCAGCCTCCCGAAGAAGGGGACCGGGATCCCGCGCGAGAGCCGCTGGTCGAGGAAGAACCCGATCAGCTGGCCCTTCGCGACGAGCTCGTAGATCGCTGCCATCGCGCCCCGGCTGTTCGGCAGGATGTCGAGACCGTACCCCGTCCTGACGCGCTCCAGGAGACCGGCGAGGCTCTTCGAACGGGGGACCTTGACGATCACCGTCGAGGGGACCCCCGTGCGGCTCACCAGGAGCCCCCCGATCAGGTCCCAGGAGCCGAGATGCGTGGCCAGGATGAGGGTCGCCTCTCCGCCCCGCGAACGCTTGACGATCTCGTCGAGCCCACCGACCGCCAGGGTGACGGTCCCGGGCCTGTGGAGCTCGCGGAAGAGCTCGAAGTACCCGAGGATCAGTCCGCGCACCATCTGGCGAAGCGGAGGGCCCGGTTCCACCCCGGGCAGGGCGGCCCTGAAATTCGCCACCCCGAGACGACGGCGCACGGGAACGACCGTCCACCAGAGCCACGAGAGGAGCCACGAGAAAGCCGCCGCGAGGGGGAGGGGCGTACGAGCGACCAGCCAGACGATCGAGCGCATCCGGTGCGCATCATAGAGGCATCGAGGCGACGTCGTCCGGCTGCTCGAGGAGGGCTGAGCGCCCCTCCTCTTCAGTCGACGGCCTTCTGGCCTCCCCCGGCGACCCAGAGGAACGACTGGACGTCCAGCATGTCCTCGGGCTCGAGCTGCGCCAGGTACTGCTTCAGCTTCCCGGCGAAGGCGAGCAGCTGCTCGTAGGTCCGCCAGTTGAGCCGCGGGTCGTACGCCAGGGGGAAGCCGCACGCCTCGGCCGCCCTCTGCGTGACGACCGGCTTGAGGAACATGTGCTCCGTCGGGTAGAGGATGAACGGAAAGTAGGTCGCGACCGTCCACTTCCCGACACCGGCCGCCACGAGGAACCGCGCGAACGCCTCGAACCTCTCCTGGAAAGCCGCGCTTTGGTGCAGGAGGTCCAGGAGCCGCCGGCCAAACTCCTCTCGCGCCGCCGGCCTGGCCAGCCCGTCCCGGAGCGCCGCCTGGTCGTTCGGGGAGACGAGATCCGTCGCGGTCATCACGAGGAGCGCCGCCTTGGCGACCTCGTCGAAACGACCCGCCTCGACGGCGGAGCGGAGACTCTTCTCGGAAAGCTCCCACACCGCCAGCTCGTGAGCCCTGACCTTCGGGTCGCGTTCCTGCGCGAAGTAGGCCGTACTCCTGAACCCGCCGGGGAACACCCACAGGAACTCCGAGATGAGGCTCTCGAGGGGCTTCGCTCCCGCGGCCGCCGGCGCCGCCGGCTTTCGCTGGCGCGGCACCGGGCCCGGCTTCCGCCTCGGGGCGGGCCCCGCCAGGGACTGCTCCTCCGATTCCGACGGGCTCGCGGGCACGAGCGGCGCGGCCGACAGGAGGAGGACCTTCTCCCCGGCGACCGTGAAGCGGACCCGGACCTTGCCCGGGGATAGCGCTTCGAGCACCTTTCCCGTCCCCCAGGCAGGCTGGCCCGGGTGCCGGACGAACGTCCCGGGCTCGAGCGTCACCGGGCCACCCCCGCGCGCACCGCGGCCGCCCGTCCCTCGTCGTCGATCATCTTCTCTCTCACGGACTCCTCCGCTCCGTGGGCCCGGACGGGGTCCACGTCGGACGCACACTACCCCACCGGGACGATCCCGGGGGCAAGGGAGCCCGGAAGGGACGAACCGGGACCGGACCGTCAGGCGAGGCGCCCTTCGCGGTAGTCGCTCAGCGCCCGGTAGATCTCCTGCTCGGTGTTCATCACGAACGGGCCGTACTGAGCGATCGGCTCGCCGAGCGGCCGGCCCGCGACGAGGAGCGCCCTGCCGCCGGCCTTCGCCTCGATCGCCACCCCGTCGGCCCCGGAGTCGTTCGTGAGGATCGCCATCCGCCGCGCCGGCACCACCCTGCCGGCGATCGTCACCTCGCCGCGGTAGACGTAGACGAACGCGTTGTGCTCCGGCGGGAGCGCCTGGGCGAAGCGCGTGCCGGCGGCGAGGTGGAGGTCGAGGTAAAGCGGCGCCGTCGCGTCCCGTGACACCGCGCCGGCGACACCGTGGCTCTCTCCCGCGATGACGATCGCCGTCACGCCCTCCCCGGAGAAGCGCGGGAGCTCCCCGGCCCCGAAATCGCGGTACCAGGGATCCCTCATCTTGTCGCGGCCCGGGAGGTTCAGCCAGAGCTGGAATCCCTCCATCACCCCGTTCTCCTGCTGCGGGATCTCCGAGTGGATGACGCCGCGCCCGGCCGTCATCCACTGGACGCCGCCGTCCTCGAGGAGCCCCTCGTGCCCCGCGCTGTCGCGGTGCTTCATCCGGCCCGCGATCATGTAGGTGACCGTCTCGAAGCCGCGATGGGGGTGGTCGGGGAACCCGGCGATGTAGTCGCCCGGGTCGTCGCTGCCGAAGGCATCGAGCATCAGGAACGGGTCGAGCCGGCGCTGCAGCGGCTGGGTCAGGACGCGCGTCAGCTTCACGCCCGCGCCGTCCGAAGTCGCGATGCCGGTGACGAGCTGCTCGACGGTACGGGGTGCCAGGACGACCTCTTCGCGGGCCTGGGTCTTCTTCGCCATGCCCGATTCTCCCCGGTGCGCCACCGGTCCGTCGAGCTGGATCCAGGAGCCGGGTTCGATCGGATCCGAGCTAGAATTTCCCCGCTCATGTCCGCCGCAGAAACCGCTCCCGAGATCCAGGTCCGCCTGCAGGAGATCTACCACGAGCTTCCGGAAGCGATGCGCCGGATCGCGGACGCGCTGATGACCGACCCTCTCCTCGGGGCGCTCTGGGGAATGGAGTCGCTGTCCGAGCGGTCCGGCGTGAGCATGGGGACCGTGATGCGGTTCTCCAAGAAGCTCGGCTACCGGGGCTTCAGCGACTTCCGGGACGCCCTCCGCGAGGCGTGCAAGGTCCGTTCGGAGGGGGCGCCGCTGGAGGTCCTCGAGTCGCCCACGGACGTCTTCTGGGCCCTTTCCGAGGTCTCCCGCCGCGACCAGGAAAACCTGGGCAGGCTGCTCGCGGCGGTCGACCGCGCCACTCTCGAGTCGGCCACGCAGCTCCTGATCCGGTCCCAGCACCGCCTCCTCCTGGGACGGGGGGTCTCCCAGGTCATGGGCCAGATCATGGCCTTCAACCTGACCCAGGCCGGCCTTCCCTGCATCGCGGGCATCCCGTCCGAGTTCTCCCACCAGGTGGCCAACCTCGGGGCGAAGGATCTCCTCGTCGTCTTCAGCTTCGCCCCGTACAGCCGCGAGACCGTCGACGCAGCGGCGTTCGCGAAACGGGGCGGGACGCCGGTCCTCGCCTTCACCGACCGCGCCGACTCGCCGCTCGCGAAGTCCGGGAGCCTCGTCGTCGTCCTGCCGTCCGAGGACTTCCTCTTCAGCTACGGGCTCTCGACCTTCTCCGTCCTCTCCCACGCCTTCGCCATCGCCGTGGCCGCGCAGGACCCTTCAGGGACGGTGAAGCGGCTGAAGGCGGCCGACGAGGTGGGGCTGCCCCTCTACATGGAGCACTGGCTCCCGATGCAGCCGGGCGCCATCCGAGTGACGCGCCCTCCCAGGCCGCCGAAGCCGCCCGGCTCCTGAACCGGCCGCTCCCGGGCCGGTCATCCCATCACCGGGACGCCAGCATGAGAATCGCCTCCAGGACGCCGCCCGCGACGGCCCGGGACTTGTCGGAGACGGAAAAGCAGTGCTCCCGGACGCCGCGGGGGTCCACGTCGGCCACTTTGAGACCCGGCTGAACCTCGAAACCGGGACGGATGAGGCCCCGGACGACGCCGCCGATGCCGGACCGGACCGTCACGCCCTGGATGGAGAGAACGGGATCTCCCGCCTGGACCTCGTCGCCGATGGCACGGAGCGCCTCCACCGTTCCTGCCGCCGGGGCCCGGAGCACCCGCTGCCGGTCGTGTCCCGCGATGCGGCCTGGCACGCTGGTGTTGGCCTCGGCGCAGCCCTGCAGGATCACCCGGCCCAGGTCGTGGCCGCGGTTCGTCTCCACCACCGCGTGGGCGTCCCGACCCGCCTCGAAGCCGGGGCCCAGGGCCACCACCACGGGGGCCATGTCGAGACGGGTGCCAGCTCTGCTCTTGGCGACGATGGCATCCACCAGGGCCACGGGGGCGAGCCGCTCCAGGCTCCGGCACTCCGGATCCTCGAGGAGGGGTACCGGGTCCCCGGGGGACCACGCTTCCGGCACTCGGAGGCAGCGCTCCGCCCGGACTCCCTCCACGCAGGCGACGCCGTCGTACATCGCCTCGGAGAGGCAGACCGTCCGCCGGATCGCGCTGGGCCGGGCCACCTCCAGGGCCACCACCCGGAACCCGGACCGGACGAGGCGGACGATGCAACCCGTGGCGAGATCCCCGGCGCCCCTCACCACCACGAGGCTCCCCCCGATCAGGCTCACGGCGCCTCCTCCAGGCTCCCCACCAGGACCAGCTCCGCCGGAAGCTGATCGAGCTGTCCCTGCGAGGGAAGGACGGGGGCGAGGTCGCTCTTGTTGAGGAAAACGGCCCGGGGGGACCGGGCCCCCTTGAAGAGCCCGTCGGGATGCCGGACCAGGGCCGCCAGGTGCTCCCACGCGACGGGGGCGCCGGGAGCGCACCCCGTGACGGCGGAGAAGCGCTCGGGCCGGTGGACCGTCCGGCCGTCCATCGGCCGGTCGAGACAGTCGAGGCCGATCACGCCCACCACGAGATCGGTGCCGGGGGGGATCACCGGCTCGTACGATTCCGGGGCCTTCACCGGAAGCCGTTTCGACCCGTCCGCTTCCACGAGGACGAAGTCCCACGCCGTCTTCAGCCCGGGGATCCAGGAGGGGTCGATCCCCTTCACCTTTCCGGGAGCGTCGGCCTCCCGGGAGACGAGCAGCGTGACTCCCGGACCGGACCCCGGTTCCGGCGCCGGTACGGCTGCCGGCCCGGGGCCGGGCGCGCATGGGGACTCCATCTCGGGGCGCCAGAGGATTGCCGCGGTAGGCCCGGCCGTCGCGCGCGGGTCCGCCAGGTGGGTGGTGGTGGTGACGAGGACCGACCAGCCCCGCTCGACCAGCTCCCGTGCGAGGTGGAACAGAGCGCTGGTCTTTCCTCCCGCGCCGACGAAGACGATGACGCCCCGATCCCCCCGGGATCCGGGAAGCATGGGGATCAGGGCCTCCGCGAGGTTCATGGGGCGCTTCGCCGGGCCCTCCGGGCCTGGTGAAGAGCGTCGAGGGAAGCGGCCCCCCGGCGCACCGCGATGAGCTCGCCCGTGATGGCCACCGCCAGCTCCTCGGGCGTCTCGGCGCCGAAATCCAGCCCGATCGGCGCGCAGAGGGCCTCCACCTTCGCGGGGTCGAACCCCTCCGAGAGGACCTGTTCGATCAGGAGGCGGACCTTCCGCCGGCTTCCGATGAAGCCCGCGTAGCGGTAGGTCTTCGTGAGCACGGCCCGGACGCATTCCAGGTCGCAGAGGTGGCCTCGCGTGACGATCACCACGTAGGTGGAAGGGTCGAAGGGAAAGGCGGCCAGGGTCTCCGTGAATGGCCCGCAACGGGTGGCCACCCCCGCCGGGAACCGTGCGGGCTCCAGGTACTCCGGCCGCTCGTCCGCCACGGTGACCAGGAATCCGAGGCCCGGGGCAAGCGCCGCCACGGCCCGGCCGACGTGCCCTCCGCCGAGGACGAGGAGCTTCTCCAGGGGCAGCTGGGGATCGAAGAAGAGCCCCTCCTCCTCGGCCAGGACGGCGCGCCCGCTCTCGAGGGCACGCCGGGCCCTGACGGGATCCAACCTTTCCAGCTTCCCGGCGACCACGCGGCCGCTCCCGTCCATCACGGCGGTCTCGCCCGTGGAAAGCCGCTTCACCAGGAGAGCCCGCTCCCCCCCGAGGAGGAGGTCGAGGACGGCCCTGTAGGGTGCCGCCGAGGTCAGGGGCTCCACCAGGAGCCGGACGGAGCCGCCGCAGACCATGTCCGGGCCCTCGGCCTCCGTCCCCTGCATCTCGATCTCGAGAGTTTCCGGCCGGCCGCCGCCGACCGAGCCCGCGACGAGTCCCTCGGGGCCGACGAGCATCCAGGACCCGGCGTGGCGAGGGGCCGATCCCTTCACCTGGAGGATCGTGCAGAGCGCCAGGTCGGTCCTCCCCGAGGCGATGGTCCGGACGATCTCCAGGCTCATGCCGACTTTTTCCGGCTGTAGGGGGTGTTCAGGAGGGGCAGCGACGTCCGGAACTGCCCGTCCCGGTTGAAGTAGGCCCCGGCCACGGCGGGGGCGGTGGGAATCGTCGTGATCTCGCCCAGACCCTTGGCGCCGTAGGCCAGCTCGCTGGAGTTCTTCTCGATGATGATGGGTTCGATGGGGGGAACCTTCGTCCCCTTGAAGAGTCCCAGCGTGCCGTATTTCACCTGGGGCTCGCCGTCCTTCAGCGGGAAGTCCTCCGTGAGGCCGAAGCCGAGGCCCATCACGACCCCTCCCTCGATCTGGGACTCCACCTGGACCGGGTTCACGGCCTTGCCGATGTCGTGCGCGGCGACGACCTTCTCCAGCATCCCCTTCCCGTCGAGGAGGACGACCTGCGTGGCGTACGAGTAGGCCACGTGGCTGACCGGGTTCGGCTTGTCGCTGGCGAAGGGGTCCGTGACGAAGGAGTACTCGCGGTAGTACTCGCGCCCCTCGAGCTGGGCCAGCGTACCCGTTTCGAGGTCCTTCTTCAGGTCGAGGGCGGCGAGGCGGGCCGCCTCGCCGGTGAAGAGGGTCTGGCGGGAGGCGGTCGTCGTGCCGCTGTTGGGGGAGTTGGAGGTGTCGGGCCTCGCCACCTCGATCTCTCCCCAGGAGAGGCCGGAGGCCTTCGCCACGAACTGCATCAGGACGGAGGCCAGCCCCTGTCCCATGCAGGCGGCACTGGTGTAGATGACCGCCTTGCCCCCCTCGACCCGCAGCCGGACTCGCCCGACGTCGGGGAGTCCGACGCCGATGCCGGCGTTCTTCATGGCGCAGGCGATCCCCGCGTCGGGGCGCGCCTCGCAGAGCTCCTTCACGGCGAGGAGGGTCTCCTTGAGGGCCGTCCCCGGGTCGCAGATCTGCCCGTTGGGGAGGACGTCGCCCGGCTCCACGGCGTTCAGCCAGCGGATCTGCCACGGGGTGAGGCCCACCTCCTTCGCCAGGAGGTTCATGCACGATTCCATGGCGAAGCACGACTGGGTCACCCCGAAGCCGCGGAAGGCCCCGCCCGGGGGGTTGTTCGTGTAGACGCCCGTGCCCGCGATCTCCACGTTGGGGATCTTGTACGGCCCCGCGGCGTGGGTGCAGGCGCGCTGCAGGACGGGGCCGCCCAGGGAGGCGTAGGCCCCGGTGTCCTCGAGCAGGTCGGCCTTGACCGCCGTGACGCGCCCTTCCGCGTCGGCCGCCACGACGAAGTCCATCTCGAAGGCGTGGCGCTTGGGGTGGACGCGGATCGACTCCTGCCGGTCGAGCGTCAGCTTCACCGGCGCCCCCACGTTGTAGGCGAGGAGCGCGGCGTGGTGCTGGACGATGAGGTCCTCCTTGCCGCCGAACCCGCCCCCGACGTAGGCGCTGATCACCTTCACCCGGTCCTTCGGGATCCCCAGCACCCCCACGATGCCGTGGTAGTCGTCGTAGATGCTCTGGGTGCCGGTGTAGACCGTCAGCTTCCCGTCCGGTTCTGGAATCGCCAGGGCGCTCTCCGGCTCCATGAAGGCGTGCTCGGTCTCGGGCGTCGAGAACTTCTGCCGGATGACGTGGGCCGCCTCGGCGATCGCCTTCTCCGGGTCGCCCCTCTTCAGGAGCGTCCTGGCCAGGAGGTTCCCCTTGGGGTGGAGCTTCGGCGCGTCGTCGTCCAGGGCGCGGCGGGGGTCCGTGAGCGGAGGGAGGACCTCGTAGTCCAGCTTGATCGCAACGGCCGCGGCCTTGGCCTGGGCCCGGGTCCCGGCCGCCACGAGGGCGATGGCGTCCCCCACGTAGCGGGTCTCCTCGCCGACGGCGATCATGGCGGGCCAGTCCTTGATGATGTGCCCCTGGAAGCGGTCGCCCGGGACGTCCTTCGCCGTCAGGACCGCCTTGACGCCCGGCATCGCCAGCGCCTCGGTGGCGTCGATGCCGAGGATCTTGATCCGGGCTTTCGGGGGACGCAGCACGGCCCCGTGGAGCATCCCGGGGACCTTCATGTCGTCCACGTAGACGCCGGTGCCGAGGACCTTGCCGCGCGCGTCGGAGCGCTCGACGCATTCGCCGACGCCCAGGGGGGCCTCGTGGCCGTCCGGCACCGGGGCGCCGTCCTTGAAGATCCGGGCCGAGTCGAGGATCGCCTTCTCGATCTTGACGTAGCCGGTGCACCGGCAGAGGTTCAGGGCGAGCGCCTTCGTGATCTCCTCGGGGCGGGGCTCCGGGTTGGCGTCCACGAGCCCCTTGGCGGTCATGACCATTCCCGGCATGCAGAAGCCGCACTGGACCGCCCCGGCGTTCGCGAACGCCCAGGCATAGACGTCCTTCTCCCGGGGCGAGAGCCCCTCGACGGTGACGATCCTCTTCCCCTCCAGCTTCCCCGTGTTCAGGAGGCACGCCTTCGACGGCTTGCCGTCCACGAGGACCATGCAGGCCCCGCAGGACCCCTCCGAGCAGCCGTTCTTCACGGAGGTGATGTTCAGCTCCTCCCGGAGGAACTCGAGGAGGTTCGTGTCCTTTGCGGCCGTCACGCCCTGGCCGTTGATCTGAAGCGTCGACATTTGCCACCTCCCGATGGGCCTTCGAGTTTACTTCCCGGGGAGCGCGCCTCCCGCCCGTCCGGAAGGGGCGGACGAGAGGGCGCCGTGCGGGCCAGGACCGTTCAGTGAGCGAGCGTCAGGATCGTCCCGACCTCTTCCGGCGGCCTGCCGACGACCGCCCTGTAGTTGCCCCTGTCTGTCGCCCCCTCCGTGACCATCAGAAGGATAGTCTTGTCGGGACCGAGGAGACCGCTCTCCCTGAAGGCGGCCGTCGAGGCGTCGCCGTGGAGCGCGATCAGCGCGGCGAGCGCCGCCGCCCCTGTCTCCCCCGCCACGACTCCGGCGCCGGCCAGCTCCCGCATCCCCTGCCGGGCCCTCTCGT
>Ga0073936_10011058_pt1 | contig 10994 bp, 4 predicted proteins | sample AliMusrvi5mmetaG_FD_87041 | JGI IMG/M metagenome (GOLD analysis project Ga0073936, IMG submission 87041) | Freshwater lake bacterial and archeal communities from Alinen Mustajarvi, Finland, to study Microbial Dark Matter (Phase II) - Alinen... | ecosystem: Environmental > Aquatic > Freshwater >... | reverse complement strand
GCAGTTCCGGGAAAGTCGCTTGGGCGGGCGTACCCACAACCGGCGCGAACCCGACCTGCCACGGCCCGGCCAGCGGGATTGGCGCAACGGCGGCGAGCGCGAAGGGAGCGCGCTTGCCGGAAGCGAAAACGATTTCGCCGCGACACGTTGCGGCGCTGCGCACGACGACTTTGCCGGCCTCATCCACCCGGGTCGTGTACGCGGCCTTGTCGGCGGCGGCGATTTCAACGGCGTGGTCGCTCGGTGCCGGTTTCCGGAACACCACAAAGATCGACTGGTGCGCGTTCAGACGCAGCGGGAGTTCCGTGCGGTTGGCGGCGGTCTTCCAGACGGCAGCGGCGCGGGATGTCCCATCCTCGGCCTGCCAGACTTCCGGCAATTTGCCGGTAACGCGGAAGGATCCGGCAAAGTCGCGCGCCTCGTCGCTGGTATTGGCCAGGAAGAAAATATCCGTGTCGCCGTCCTTTCTGGCTGTCGTGCGGATGTCGGCACCGGGGGTTGTCACGGGTGGTGCGGGGTTCACTGCCTTGGTTAGAACCTTCGGGTTGCTCCAGAGTTCTTCGCCGAGTTTCTTGACCTCGGCATCTGCGGTCGGATAGCCGGAGAGGCTGGGCGAGCGCCCGGGCTTCGGTCCGGCGATGACTCCGCCGGCGGCCACCAGCTTCTTGAGCGCCCGGGCGACCTCGGGCAGCATCACCTCCCTGGGGGGCAACTGGAGGAACGGGTAGCGCCGGCCGCTGGGCAATACGATCATGCCGTCCTTGACGCGCAGGTCGCCCTTCAGCAGTGCTGCGGTCGGGATGGCGTCGGCCCCGGCGGGAGCGTGGTCGAGCGCCAGGTAATCGGCGACGCCTTCTCCGCGTTGGAGCAAAGCCTGGACGCGGCCGAGGTAGGCGAAATAGGCTTTGCCTGGTTCGAACCACGTCTGGTTGCGGCCGAAATGCGTGCCCCACCAGCCCATGCCGATGCCGGGCTTGTATTTTTCGTCGAACGGTTGATGGACCCAGTGGTGCAGCGCCAGGCGATTGACACCGCTGGCGTAGGTTCCGTCGCTGCAGGTTTTCAAGAAAGCCGGGGTTTCGCTCCACCGGCTGAGCGGGGGCATGCCGGTGAATGATTCGGCAGCAATGACACGGTGTCCGGCGGCGCGGCCTGCAGCCACGATGTGATAGTCAATGCCGCCTTGGCCACCGGTCCAGAATTCGCCCATCGGCGTGTCAGCCAAGGCCGAGCCGGCGATCATGTCAAACGGGCCGCTGTAAGGTTCCCAGTTAAATGTCATGCCCGCTGCATGAATCGCCTGGGCACCAGTGCGAAAGCCTTCCAGAAACAGTGTTTTGCTCACATCATGATAATCCCATTCAAAGCGCTCACTCTGGTCCGCGCTGGCAACGATGCGAGCCTCTTCTTTGCGGCCTTCGGTGACGAGTTGGTTCATGGTCATCAGCCACGGTAGCGGATCGTAGCCTTTCAGCCGCTTGAATTCCTCACGAAAATGGGCGTTCCAGTTCTGGTCGCCGGCCTCGTAACTGTCGATGAGGATGTGGCGGAGACTCTTGCCTACGAGAGGGCCCAGATTCTGCTTGAGCGGTTCTAGCACCTGCTTCCAGTGATAAATGTTTTGTTCGACCGACATCTTGTCCACTTCGAAGGCCTTGTTGAGCATGTCGTCGGGGACCGGGGTGCATTGATGCCCGCTGAACGCGTAGCCGAGACGATAGACGTTCCATGCGCCCGCCGGGGCATCCCAGACGACGTGGCCTTTCGCGTCAGACTTGGCACTCAGGTCGATGATTTTGTCCAGCGGAATGATGCCTTCGGAAGGCACTGCAAACACCCCGATGTCAACCGCTTGGCTGCCGGGGAGCGGCAGGTCGATGGCAACCTGCTTGCCGCCCTGAATGGCTTGCATCTTGCGTACCAGTTGTTGCATCCCGCGTTCGGGAGTGATCCACGGACCGCCGGTCGTCGAGTATCCCACGCAGTCATGCATGCCGAGTTCAAGCCCCAGGCGATCGGCCTCCGCTGCGGCGTGTTTCATCATTTCCCACCACTGCGGACTGCGGTAGGTGATTTCGGGCCAGGGACAATTGCCAGTCGGTTTGGCACCGACGGTCACCGCAGAGGTGAGGTGGAAAATCGTCGCGCCGCCGATGCCGGCTTCCTTCATGGCTTCAAGATCCTTGGTGATGCCGTCCTTGCTGATGTTGGACCCCATCCAATGCCACCATACGTAGGGCCGCGCCGCGACGGGCGGATTGCTGAAATCCATTTCCATGGTCGCAGCCGTCGCCTCCTGCCGCAGGGCGGCCGCACTTGCCAGAAGCAGTGTCCAATAACAGATTTGTCTGATAAGCATACTCGTGTCCGTTAATCTTCCACTATTTCCACTTCCGCAAACGTCAGCGCTGCAATTCCGTTAGCCCCGATGAGCAACCTGTCCTGGCTCCAATTGGTTTCCTTGATATAGGTAATCTTCTTCGCGGTCGCCGGCGCCTTGAGTTTGAGGGTGACCACATTTCCCGACGCGGAGCCGGAGGCAACCGTTCCATTGGCCCCATCCGGGTAGAACTCACTGATCAGCGAATCGTTCCAGACCACCGGCTGATCAAACTCAAGCGCAATGGTTTCCTTCGCGCCGCCCGCGAATGATGCCTGCCTGAGATTGGGCGCGGTGATGGAAGCCGTGGGCGCTTTGCCATAGTTGTCACGTTCGATGAGCGGCTGCATCAAACGCGCGAATTCGGACCAGCCGGCCAGCGGATAATGGCACGGTCCGGCCGGTTTGATCCCCAGGGTCGACATGCAATCCATGTTGGAGAACAGCCGCGGCAGGGTCCGCTGCTTTTCACGGATCATGTCGCCGCCGCCGGTGCCCCCGCCCATCAGGCACGAGTTCGGCCATATCTGGAAGATATAGTAATGCTGGAGGTTGGGGAAATCCTGCTTCCAGGCGGCCGACATTTCCAGGAAATAATCCTGATAGGACTTCCAGTCGAAGTCGCCGGTGGGCGAGGCGGAACCCTGGTTGTTCTCACCCTGGTGCCAGAGTATGCCCCGGATGCCATGGGTCAGTTTGGCCTGTTTCACCCGCAACAACATCCGGCCGTAAATCGTATTCAGGTCGTCAGGATTGGCCTCATTGCGCTGGTGCTGGTCGATCCGTGTTCCGCCGACCGCGCCATTCACGATGAAGATCGGAATCTTGTCGCGCTCCACCAGGCGCCTTGCCAGATCCATGCCCCACCAGCCGAGCTGCGCTTTCTCGCCTTTCTCGATTTTCCAAACCGGATTGCACCACAGGTTCTGCGGCTCGCCTTTTGGGTCGCCGGCAGGACCGCCATAACTGCGGATCCAATCGCTGGTATCCGCAGGCGCCTTCTCTCCGGTATCCGTTGCCAGCGCGTTGGACTGCCCGTCTATCAGCCAGGCGTCGCCACACACCAGGTCGGTCACGGTCTGGAGCACCACCTCGGCGCCACCCGTCTTGGTCCCGAACTCGACTTTGTATTTGATCAATCCCGGCTTGAGCTTTACCGACAAGGCATAACTCTTGTCCGCGGCGGGTATCTGCGTTTCGGTTTTGACGGGTTTGTCGTCGGCATACAACTTCAGGAAGACCAGGTCAGCGGTGCCGCCCAGCGTTCCGTTGTAAAACAAAGTTCCTTCATTCCTGTCATCCCGGGCGAAAAACTGATGATCAACCGGCTTCTCATCCTTGTCAGGGATCCTCTGAATCCAGGCATCCTTGGTTGGTTCCTTGACCACCAGCCGGGCCGTCCGGGTGACCGGATCACCTCCATTGGAGATGCTTGCCGTCACGGTCATCGTGCCGCTGTTCTGGGCGCGCTTGAGGATCAGCTTACCCGGTTGGATTTCCTTGATCACCGCGAGGCCCGATACTTTCCAGTCAAATTTCAGCTCGCCGACATTTTTCGCCTGCATCTCTTTCATGTTGGAAATCTGCGGCACGATCTCGATGGTCGCGCGACCGTCCCATGATGGCGGCGGTTTCAAGGTGAAGGTCGGATCCGGGATCTCCTCCTTGACGATGACCGGAATCTCAATGTTTTTCACGCCACTGGCATAGACCGCCCGGAGTATCAGGGTCATTGACTGGTCGCCACTCACCCGGCCCGCATCAATCGTGAAACCGGGCTTGTCCACCGCGGCTATGGTTTCAAGCCAGCCCTTTTTCAGGATCCAGTAACTTTTCTGCGCACCCTCTAACTTGGCGGTCACCGTGGCGCTTTTGCCTTCCGCGACGGTGATCGTTTTCTCGGAAACCGCGAAGTTCGTGCCGGGCCGCACCAGCGGGCCGACCAGCGTCTGCATGGGTTTCTGATTTTCGTATGACATCCGGATCCAGTCGGCGGAGCGTGTGACTTTGGATACGCGCACTTCATCGATATCACCGACAAACTGGTAATTGGCATACCAACCGCCGATATACATCCTTTCCGGGCTTTTTACGTTCAGCGGGTTGCCACCCTTGTTCTCACCATCGAGCACGCCGTTCACGTAGAGTCTGGATTCGCCGTCCTTGAAGGTGTGCACCACATGAATCCATTGGGACATGGCCAGCCGCGTCTTGCTTTGAACGTTGGCACCTGAAAAACAACAATCCATCGTGATATGTGGCGGACTCTCAAATATCATCGTCACCTTGCCCTGGACCTGTTCATTGCCCCAGCCAACCGGGAGGGTGTTGGGTTTCTCAGCCTTGAACCAAATCTCGGAGGAGTTGGGACTCGCTCCGGTGGGAAAGGTGGTGATGTTCTCCCCGCAGTTGATGCCCTTGCCCGAGTCAAACCGCCGGCTCTTGCCGATCATGCCGGCAGCGACAGTGGTGCCGGTATCCTTGACTTCGAGCGCGCCGACCTCATCCTTCACCGGATCAGTCATATGCATGACGCAGACATATCCGTTGGACTCGTTGAACACGGCCTTGCCCTTGGATTCGTTGACCGCGTCGGCCTTGCCCCAGAACATTTTGATTTCCTGGTGTGCGTTGCCCTTGATGACCGGTATGCGCACCCAGATGCTGGCTGTTCCGGCGGCCGCGTCCCATTCGTCTATCTGATAGTCAAGAGGCGTGCCGGTGGCATCCGCAAAACGGATGTCATCGCCGTCGGCTTTCGCCTTGCTGAAATCAAACCCATCCTTGTTGAGCCGCACCAGAACCGGGAAGTTTTCTTCCGTAGCCGTTGCCGGCAGGTTGGCGCCTTCCGGGGTCGTCAGGATCCAGATCGAACCCGAATGCTGCCAACCAACGTATCCTGCCCGGGCCGTTGCCAACATGCTCATCACCACCGCGATACCCGTTATCAGTTGCTTTCTCATTCCATGCTTCCTTTCAGTATTGCTTTCATTTTACTTTGAGGTTTACTTTCTGTTTTCAGATGGATCGGCCCAAGCGTCGGGCGGCAGATCGCGGACTTCGATCGCGTAGGTGCCTTTCCTGAGTCCCTGAATTTCACCCGGCCGGCCGTTAACCAGAACGGTCCCGCCTTGCGGCAGGACCACGTCGGCCTGTGTTCCCTGCGGAACTGATAGATCCAGCTTGAATGTTTTCCCGGCATTTTCCCAAGCTGCCGTGATCGGCCCGTGAGGAGTCGGAATCACCCCTTTGGCCCAGGTAACTTCCTTCACCGGCGTCGGGCGCACCTGGAAGCGGCTGAAGCCTGGTGCGGTGGGTGTCACGCCCAGGATGTATGCGCTGAAATGGGTCGCAATGGCGGTATCCGGGTGCGACTCGTCACCCCATCCGCGCGTGAGCATGTTCATGCACTCCGAGGTGGTCGCCGTTCCTTTCCAGTTGGGATCGAGCAGATGCAGCCAGTGATGATCAAAAATCGCCCGCATTGCCGACTGGCCAAACCCGTATTCGAATCTGCCCCGGCTCGCCAGGCTTTGGAATTTGCCATGATCGTTCTTCCCGAGTTGCCGCGCAATCCGCAGCGCCTGGTCAGGTGACACAAACCGCATCGAGAGAGCCAGGGCGTTCGCCTCGGAACCGGATTTGGGTGTCCCCAGCGCCTCGCGGAAACATCCGTTCGCCTCATCCCAGAACCGCTCGAAGACGGCCTTCCTGAGTGCATCCGCCTTTTTCCTCGATGCCTGCGCGTCATCCGCCAGGCCCAGCCTGTCGGCAATCCGCGCGGTATCCCTAAAGACACCCCACAGCAGGATATTCATATAGGAACGCGTACGGACATCTCCGAGCTCAAGATTGCACGCGTGCTTCGATGTCTCGGCGCGCTGGACAAACAAACCATTCTCGCCAAGCCGTGCGCCAAGATACCCCTCAAGGCGCTTGATTGCCGGATAGACATTCTTCAGCGTTTCGACATCATCCGTGTATAACAGATGATCCCAGGCGACCGGCGCCAACCACGCGGCGAATTCGTCGGATGGGAATGGTCCGAAATCTCCCGAGAGCGGTGGAACGCTGCGCTCGGCATAAGGCGAGGCATGCACATAACCTTCCGGCGTCTGGTTGAATGCCATCATCTTGAGCGAGTCCCGCATATAGATTGGATTCGCGAAGGCATAATAAACACTCCGTTGACCAAAATAGAGGTCGCCCGTCCAGAGCAGGCGGTCGCGCTTGCCGCCATCCACCACACACGAAAGCGTGCGTGCAAACTGCCACTGCGACAAATCGCCGGAGAAATCGTCGGCCAGGAGTTTCTGCCCCTTGCCGTCCTTGACGGTGATAGAATCAAACAGCGGCCATTTCTCCTTGGGCGTGTAAAAGCCAACCCTTCCGGTCGCAAGTGTCTCATCCCGCGACTCATCGATCACGGTGCCGTCCAGCCGAGTGGTCAAGACCGGCCCTAATGCGGAGATCTCCAGTTTGTATTGCCGGCCGTCCATCAATGGATCCTTGAGTTTCTTCTCGCTGATGACCGTATCCTTGCCGTCGATGCGCTTGCGCAGTTTGAATACCCCGTCGAGCGCCACTTCCGCCGTGTACGCGTTGCGTGCGTCCTTGGCGCGGAATGCCAGTCCCGCTGCGGCGATGAAATGGGGATTGGCCCTGAGTTCAAAGAGCGTTTCAAGCGTGACATCCTGCCACTTGTCGCCTGTGGTGCTCAGCCCGATGTCATCCGCCTGCTCCAGTTTGCGGGGCAACAGCCAGCCATCGATCGTTTTCCAGGCGTTCTGATTCGGCAGCGAGGCGATCTGCAGCGTCCATGTGCTGATGTACCACAGGCGGTTGAGCCGCTCGTCGCTGCATAGGAAATAGCCGTCATGCGGCGAATGGTCATACACCTCCTTGTTCACCATGCTAACAGAGCCAATCTCCACCGATGTGCCGGGGAAGTCGAGTTGGACCCGCACATACCTTGTATGGCCCTGGACCAAGGGCGCGATAAAACGCCCGGTGCGCGGGATGGTATAAGTTTCGTGGCGGTTGACATTGGCCGGCAGCACCGGCAGATCCACGGCCGCGCCGAGATAGGTCGCCCGCGACCCCCGGTCAAAGCATCCGGTTTCGCCGATGCCATCCGGGTGGCACGCATATGCCAAACGCACCACGGGCAGACCCGTCTTTGCCGTGACCATGAAAACCGCGAATCCTCCCGTGCCCTGTTTGCCGAAATCCAGGATGACCACCGGCTTCACCCCGCCGGTTTCATAGGTCAGGCGGCAGCTCCGGCCATCTTCGGTCAGCAGCGCGTCGGCGCCCTCGACCTTTCCCTCCGTGCGCGTGACGCATACGGGTTTGACCCGATCTGTGGTCGGCGTGAGCACATGCTCCCTGGCCTGCTTCAGCCATGCCGCATCCCCAGCCCTGCCCGACCTCTCGGGAACCGGCAAGCCGCCCAAATCAGCGGCGACTGCGGCAGTCATGCCTAACTGAAACTGAACCATCCACATCAACCCAATTGTCATTGTCTTCATGATTTTCCCACCTTGATACTCCCCGGCCAAACATAGGTTCCATTTGTAAATCATTTGATTTTCCCTGTCAGAACGTCTTCCGGCCGGCCCTTGAGCCGACCCTGCCCCGATGTGTTACTTGTCATGGAGCCATTCATGCCGCGCCGGATATCCTCTTTCACCATGACACACTCCATCAGTTCCCTGTAATCCATCCCCGTATCCCCGAATTTCCCCATCCAGGCCAGCGTTTGCGCGTGTAGCTTCTCACGGACAGCCTTCTGCTCCGGCGCGTCAATCAGGTTCTTCATTTCACGCGGGTCGTTCTGATGGTCATACAAGCAGGCAAAACGCATCTTCTGGCCGTAGATATTGACACCGCCTGGCAGGTCGAAGGCATAGGTATAGCGGCGCGTATATACACCCCGCCACTGCCAGGGAAACAGGAAGAGCGGGACGGATTCCACCGCATCGTCCTTCGCCTTGGAAATCGCCTCGGCAAGATTCCGGCCCTGACAAGTCGCTGGTATGTTGAGTTTAAGCATGCTGAGCAGGGTCGGCATGATATCCAGCGAACCCATGAGCAGTTCACTGGTCCGCGGCTTGAGCACATGCGGCCAACGGATCAGCAACGGCACGTGTACCGACTCACACTCCGGTCGGCCCTTGTTCCCCCGGAAACCGTGCGAGAGCAGAAGATCACCGTGGTCAGCGGTGAATACCACAATCGTGTTCTCGTCGAGCTTCAATTCGTGCAGCTTGGCCATCAACTCGCCAAACGCACGATCATTGCCCGTGCACAGGGCCATGTAACCCTGATACATCTTGCGGATCTGCGGCGTATCCTCCACGTTGGGACGCAGCGTCAGTTTGGCCGGGTCATAAAGTTTGAGCAAATCCGCGGGCCCGTCATACCCATATTCCCCGTCCCAGTTGTGCGGCGGATGCCACGACAGAAAGAGCGCAAACGGTTTCGCCGCATTGTCCTCGATGAATTTCGCAGCCTGCCGCGTCTGCACATAGGGCTCCCAGTCGCCGCATGGCTGCTTCGCTCCGTCCTCGTCCCAGTAATAGGCGCGCTTCTCATCAAAAAGCTCATTGCAGTTATCCGAAAGAAACCGTTGGTCGAAGCCATAGCGGAACGGCCCGGCCGGAATCGGCCGGTTGCGGTCGCCGCCGTAGAGATGCCACTTGCCGACATAGCCGCAGGCATAGCCGGCATCGCGCAGGACTTCGGCGAAGTACCGGCCTTCGCCGGGAACGATGCGGATGTCGTTGCAGAACGCCCCGCTGCGCAGCGGGTGCTGGCCGGTCAACAACATGCCGCGGAACGGCGTGCACACCGGCGAGCTGGAGATGCATTGCGTGAAACGAACGCCTTCCGCCGCGAATTTGTCGAGATTCGGTGTGATGATGTCCTTGTTGCCCGCGCTGCCAAGCATGTCGAACGACTGCTGGTCGCTGAACACAAACACCAGGTTCGGCCGTCCCGCTGCGGTTTTCCCAGCGGCTTGGGAAACCGACCCGGCACCCTGTCCGAACACCGAAAGTCCCAGCGCCAGTCCAGCTCCTGCCTGTATTAGAAAATCACGTCGTTTCATTTACAGGGGACTGATGCCGGCATGGTGTTGAGTTGGGGCGGTTTGGATGATTGTCGTTCGCTTGAGTTGCCGTTTTGATTCTGCGGTTGCGGTAAAAGTGTTGTTTAGCGGTGCGGCGGCAATCTTGAAACACCAAAAACGGGTGACAAGCGGGTGACAAACGGGTGAAGGCGGCGGTGCGCCTCTCGCCCGAAGTCGCTGAGTTGTTTTCGGAAGACAGCAGGAGGCTCTACGGCCACTGCAGAAAATCATCTCCACAGGAGACGGCGTTGAGGACAATCCACGAAGTTTCCAGATCCGGGGAACGGGTGACCGTGGAACTCGCCCGGAAACCAGGAGCGAGTCGGCGGCAGTTCGAGATCACCCGTGTTCTGGCCAAGGACTGGGTGGTTTCAGGCAAGGCATCCGACGAGAAGTTCAAGTGATTCCACAAACGCTACCCAATAGTGAATGGTGAAATGCAGGAGAACGGCACTCCGGAGTCCACCGAGGCCATGGCTCGGTGATCGCGACTTCGCAAGCGAGCACCCTTGAAAGCTTCATTCTTGAAGGCCATCGAGGCGCTCGGAGCGTCTGGATCGGCGCTTTGCGACTGGCGACGCTATTTGGGCGATGATTTGGACCATTGCGCCCCGCTCTTGCGGGCGACCGGCCGCCACGCACGTTGCATGTTCGATCCCCGCCGACCGGTCCGCCGGTTGCCCGTGCTGTCACACGACGATAGGAATTTTGTCGCGTCGGATGATGACAATCCGGCGCATCCGCCAATCGAGGTCAGTGCCTCGGATGTCGCAGAATTCACTCCCGATTGGAACGCGATTGGTCGGGCGCTGGCACCTTTGGTCGATTTCGACTATGGTGCCTGGGAAAACGAAGGGCAGGTGCGAAAGATCGGATCAAAGCCGGACGATTCCGGAAATGTGCGGCCCGTGCTGCTTTTCCTTCCTGCCGGCCACTTCTGGGATTACACCGAATTGCTCGTGGAACTCGGTGCGCGAACCGACGGCATGGTGTTGTTTCCGTCCTCCGGTTGGTTCTCGGCCAACCTCGATACCCTGCATGATCGCAACAGGCTGACCTTCGTGGACCTGTACGATTCTTTCGTCCGGATTGAGGCGGATCCCTCCTACCGCATCACTCTTCCTGCCACAAAGCGACGCCACCCGGGCTGTGGCACAGCCGTCCGGACGCTGATCCGTGGCGCAAACGGCCTGAAGTGGAATCAGGTCCGGATCGAGGTGGGCCACAAAAAGACGATCCTCCTGAAAGCTCCGGGCCAGGAGGGTGTGTTCCGTTTCCCGCCGAATATCCGGTTGACGCCAGACCACGCACTCGGCATGCTGATGCGCCTTGCCGCCGACGGTGAGTGGCGGAATCCACGTAAATATTCGGTGCCCCTTTGGGTCAGGGCTCAGGGGGCGAGGATGGCGCGGAAGTTCTTTTGGAGAGGGTAAACCAGGACGCTCTTGAGGGGGAGGACTCGCCGGTGGTTCTTTTCGAGTT
>Ga0073936_10011057_pt1 | contig 10994 bp, 6 predicted proteins | sample AliMusrvi5mmetaG_FD_87041 | JGI IMG/M metagenome (GOLD analysis project Ga0073936, IMG submission 87041) | Freshwater lake bacterial and archeal communities from Alinen Mustajarvi, Finland, to study Microbial Dark Matter (Phase II) - Alinen... | ecosystem: Environmental > Aquatic > Freshwater >... | reverse complement strand
GCCCAGGTCCATGACTCCGCCGTTGACCAGAAGCGTCATCCCGCCGGGCAGTGCCGAACCCGCCCGCGTTTGCAGTACGCCCCCCCTCACTTTCAGGTACGAACGGAACCTGGTTCCTCCCAGCGCCAACGTGCCGTCCCCGGTCTTGGCCATCGCCACGCCGGCGATCGGGCAATCGATCGTCGTCGTGCCGCAGGCCACATCGATCGTCGTCGGCAGGCACCCCAGGGTAACCGTGCTTCCATCGAGTACCCAGCCGTCGGAGAGAAAGGTCAGGGAAGACACGGCAACCGGATCGGTGACTTCCACAGTCCCCGCCGTACCGGCAAAAAACGCATCGCTTCCGTCCAGCCAACCCTGCACGGGTCCTGTCGGGCTTCCGACATGCCAATGCATGCCGTTCCAGTTCCCGCTACGGCTTCCGGAGCCATCCCAATAGAGTCGCCGATCGATGGTGTAGCGCTCGTTGACGGGTATGGCTGCCATGCCGGTCAAAGGGTTGCCCAGCCAGTCGGTGATCGTGCCGGCATTGACCACGGACAATCCCAGCGACCCGCTCCCGCCGCCCACGCTGACGGTGACCGCGTAGTTAGCGGCGGACCCGCTAACCGACGTGACGGTCCCGCCGATGCCACGCGCGGCAAAGTTGCCGGGCAAGACGCCGGTCACCGCCTTGGAGAAGGAAACGAGGAAGACTACGGTGTCCGCATCCACTAGGCTTGTACCGGCGCAATGAATGGCGCTCACCGTAGGGGGCGCGTTGGATGGCGGCGTGCTGTCGTCGCCCGGCGAGTTGGGCGTGTCGGTGGGGACGTGCGGGGAATTCGGCTGACGGAGGTTGGATGACGGGGTTGGTGCTGCAGGGTCGAAAACCAACGTCGCTCCGGCACCAATCGTGAGGGGTCCACCGTTGGGCATCGCGGTGTTGCTGGCGAGGACGACTATGCCGTTGTTGATCGTCATGCCGTTGGAAAAGGTGTTCGAGCCGTCGAGAACGAGTACTCCGCTGCCGATCATTTGCACGGACACGACTCCGTCGCCGTCCTGAATGCCTCCGAAATACCCCGTGTTGACGTCTTGATCGACAACGATGGTGACGGGCGAAAGAGGGTCGTTATTGGTGATCACTCCATCGCTGGCGGCGCTGCTGCGGAGCGACTCGACCGTGATCGAGTTGCCGTTGAGGTCAAGCACCCCGCCGTTGACGGTCAGGCGTCCGCTGCCCAAGGTCGCACCGGGGGCGAGCTTCAGCGAACCGCTCTCCAGATCCGTGTCGCCGTAGGCGTTCTCACCACCCAACACCGCCATGCCTGGGCCGGTGACGGTAAGCGTATCGTTTCCCGTGATCGGCGCGTCGATCGTCGCCGATTCTGCTGCCACGTTGATCGAAGCGCCGCCGGTCGGCAGGGCCAGACCGTCGCCCGACGAGGCGTTGATGAGATCGTAGTCGGTGGCGACAAAGGTCATCGAGGCGGGGCTGACCGTGCCGGAGATGGTGACTGTGGCTGCGGTGCCCGAGAAGATGGCGTCGCTGCCGTCGCCCCAGGCCACGTCCGCGCCAAGGAACGGGTTGTACCAAAACGTATCGTTGCTGTCGAGCGACCAGACGCCCGTCCCACCCGTATCCGTGGTGGCAGTCTGGGAGGGATCCCAATACAAGGGCACAGGGATTTTGCGGATCAGGTTATTGACGCTGTCGGCCACGAAAAGATTGCCACGTGCGTCCAAGGCAATGCCGTTGGGGTTATTGAGCTGGACGCTGGTGGCCGTCCGGCTGTCGCCGCCGTAGCCCAAATCGCCGTTTCCCGCGATCGTGGTGATCGTGCCCGCAGTATCGACCTGGCGGACGACGTTGTTGCAAGTATCGGCAATGAAGAGGTCTCCCACGGCGTCCACCACGATACCGACCGGGCAGCTCAGTTGGGCATCGGTGGCGGCGTAGTCGTCGCCGCTGTAGCCGCCGCCCAGCGTGTAGTTTCCTGCCACCGTGGTGATCATGCCCGTCGTGTCGACCTTGCGAATCACGTTGTTGCAACTGTCGGCAACGAAGAGATTCCCTGCGGCATCCACGGCGACGGCCGTGGGATCGTTTAACTGGGCGCTTGTGGCGGCGTAATCGTCGCCGCTGTAGCCGCTGCCCAGCGTGTAGCTTCCCGCCACCGTGGTGATCACGCCCGTGGCGAGATGGACCTTACGGACGACGTTGTTCCCGCTGTCGGCGATGAAGAGGTCACCATCGTCGACCGCGACACCCACGGGAGTATCGAGCTGGGCACTCGTGGCGGCGTAACCGTCGCCACTGTAGCCCCATGTCCCGCTTCCGGCAATGGTGGTGATTACACCCGAGGTGTTGACCATTCGCACGACGTTGTTGCAGGTGTCGGCAATGAAAAGATATCCCTCGGCGTCCACGGCGATGCCCATGGGATCGAAGAGCTCGGCGCTGGTGGCCGCGTCGTCGTCGCCACTATAGCCCCAAGTACCGCTGCCCGCCACCGTGGTGATCACACCCGTAGCCTGGTTCACCTTGCGGATGACGTTGTTGTTGCTGTCGGCAAAATAGAGGTTTCCCGCGGTGTCCGCGACGACGCCCGTGGAGCCGTACAGTTCCGCGCTGGTGGCGGCGTAGCCGTCGCCGCTGTAGTTCCCGGACCCGTTTCCCGCAACCGTCTCGATGAGGCCCGTGGACAAGTCGACCGCGCGGATGGCGTTGTGTATGCCGTCGGCAATGAAGAGTTCGCCCTCGGCGTCTACCGCGACAGCCGTGGGATCGCTCAGTTCTGCGCTCGTGGCTGCCTCGCCATCGCCGCTATAGCCCCAGTTCCCATCTCCCGCCACCGTGGTGATCACCCCCGTGGCGTGATTCACCTTGCGGACAGCGTTGTTGGATCTGTCGGCGATAAAAAGGTCTCCGTCGGCGTCCACCGCAACGCCCCAGGGGGCGCTCAATTGGGCGCTGGTGGCCGCGTAGTCATCGCCGCTGTAGCCGCTGCCCAGGGTATGGTTTCCCGCAAATGTGGTGATCACGCCCGTGGAGAGAGCGACCTTGCGGACCACGTGGTTGCAGGCGTCGGCGATGAAGAGATAGGCGTTTCCCTCGACCGCAACGCCCGTCGGATAGTTCAGCTGGGCGCTCGTGGCGGCGTAGCCATCGCCGCCGTAGCCGCCGCCCAGCGTGTAGCTTCCCGCCACCGTGGTGATCACGCCCGTCGTGTGATTCACCTTGCGGACGACGTTGTTGTCGCTGTCGGCAATGAACAGGTCTCCCCCGCTGTCCACGGCGACAGCGATTGGACAACTCAGCTTGGCCGCAGTACCCGCGGAGCCGTCGCCACTGTAGCCCCACTGCCCGTCTCCCGCGATCGTCGTGATCACACCTGTGGCGAGATCCACCTTGCGGACGACATGGTTACCGCTGTCGGCAATGTAGAGGTTCCCCGTGGCGTCGAGGGCGATGCCCGAGGGGGCATTCAGTTGTCCGCTGGTGGCCGCGTCGCCATCTCCGCTGTAGCCACAAAGCCCGTTTCCCGCGATCGTGACAATCGTGCCGGAGCTGGCATCGACTTCGCGGATGACGTTGTTGCGGGTGTCGGCGATGAAAAGGTTGCCCAGGTCGTCCACGACGATGCATTGGGGGCCATTGAGGGCAGCGTCGGCGACCGCCGCACCATCGCCCGCGTAGCGCGACGTGCCCGCGACCGTGGCGATGGTGGCCCCCGCTCCGCCGACGTCGTCGAAGGCAGTGAACAACGGTATGAAGGGGGATGCGTAGGCATGACGACTGTCGACAAAGTCCATCGCCACGTTGGACGGCGTGCTGGCGCTACAGGAGGTCTGGGCTGTCGCCGTGCCTGTCCGAATATCCCGAAGTAGTTCGGTAACCTCGTACCTTCCGTCGGTGTCCACGGTAGCGGTAAGGTGGTACTTCGCCAACACGCCGCCGAGTTGGACCGTCTGTCCGTCCACCGCATGGTTCTTGTCGGTGACCGTTCCCTTGAAAGTCCAGACATCGGTGATTTCGTTGATGGCGTGGAGCGTGATGACTGGCGGGGGATCTGCCACGGGGAAAGCCGCGACGTGCATCGCAACGTCGGCACTAAGCAGGCTCCGAGACTCCAAGTGTTCGATGCGAAGACTGCGGTGCAATCGGGCAGGACGGCGAGAACGGATTTTGGCGCGTAGCATGGCTCGATCATCTGGGCTAGGGGTATCGCAAGGCGGCGGAGTCGATCACGCTCGCCTTCCGCTTAGTTGCGATTCCCACCGAGAAAGAGGCGCGCGGCGGAAAAGAATTTCAAAGAAGTGCGCGAGAAGGGCTTGTCCCGTGCAATCGACACGGCGGTCGTACAGGCAGAATCCTGGCTGCAAGCCAGGCTAAAGAGATGGCTGGCGACTCAACGCCTTCGCCTTACCCCGCATCCACTACCGCTGAGGATGCGGATTGTTCGTGGGGTCGATCACGCGGTTTGCCTCGGCAGGTCCTTGCACGGCGGCCCGCAACACCAGCGCCTCCTGGAAGGCAGACTCGTTCTGGAGAGTCGAAAAGGCTGGGTCGGACCGAAAGGTCTCCACATCCATGCCGTGGGCCACCGCCTTGGCAACGAAGACGATCGCCTGTTTCGCGTGGGCGGCGTCTTGCCCTACCGCCAGGGCATGCAGGAACGCCAGATCGCGGCACAATTCGCCCGATTCCGGACCGGTTTCCAGGGCGCGGCGGGCATGGACGAACGCTTCGCCAGGCACCGCTTTTCCCTCGAAGGCCCGCCGCAGAAAGACCAGCAGCAGATTGTGATGCGGAGCCTGGAAGGTGTCGTCAGCTTGAAGCGCCCGGCGGAGGCAGAGCTCGGCGTCGTCGAGCCGGCGAAGGCGAAGCCAACTGTAGCCGAGGTTGTTGAGTACCGCCGGCGGACCGTAACCGGCCTCCAGCGAACGACGGTAGAACGCAGTGGCCGACTGATCCTGGCCGAGGCGGTTCAGGCAGTATCCCGCGCAGGCCTCGATACTGGGACTGGGGGTCAACCCATCCACAGCATCGTAGTCGGCAAAGGCCAGTTGGAACTTCGCTTCGCGTTGATAGACGCGGGCACGCGCCGCCAGGACTTCACTGGACCGAGGTTCCGCAGTGAGCGAAGCATTCAGGCTCTGGAGGGCCAGATCGTCCCGGCCCGCCTCGTACCAGGCGAGCCCCTGTTGGAACTGGCGGACGCTGTACGGTGGGCGGAGCGCAAAAAATGCCACCGTGCCGAGTACCGCCAACATGGCGATCGAGACCGCGGCGAGCACCAGCCGGCGATGAGCTGCCGCCCAGCGCCTGATGCGTCGGTAGAACGTCAACTCCCTGCGCAGGGCATCCGCCAGAACAGTTGCCGTTTCTGGGCGAAGCTTCGGATCGACCGCCAGACATCGGTGGATCAGTTGCGCCAATCGCTTGTCAATCTGGCGGTTGTGCTCCCGCAAGGGGCGGGGCCCCGCTACCTGCCGTTGCCGCAACTGGGCTGCAATCTCTTCCAGGGGGCGATTGCATGGAACCGGGAAGGGAAGGACGCCCGCCAGCAACTCATAGACGATCACGCCCAGCGAGAATAAGTCGCTACGAGGGTCGTAGCGAGGCGGGCCGTCCCCGTTTCGCGACTCGCAGAGGGCGGACAACTCCTCAGGCGCCATGTAAGGTAAGGTTCCGCCGACCTTCCAGACCGGGCGGCGATCGTCCACGGAGAGGTTGAAATCCAATAGCAGCGGCCGACCATCGGGCGCCAGGAGGATGTTGGAGGGTTTCAGATCCCGGTGAAAGATGCCATTAGCATGGGCATGCGCGAGGGCCTCGGCAAGCTTCACTGCAAGGTAAATCACGCCCTCGACGTAGAACCCCTTGCGGAAAATGCGATCGGGCATCGGCACGTTCGGAACCTTGACGCCCGCGTTGGCGGTCTGTACCGCATCCAGGATCGCTTGGGCCCGCACCGGCGGGCGATGGGCGTACACCTCGTCGAGCACGGCGGCCAGGGTGGCCCGCCCCAAGTACTCCAAGTCAGCCCGCTGGCAGCGTCTTCGTGAACCGAATGGATGAGAACGATGTTCGGATGCCGCAGGCGGCCCAGGATGTCGGCTTCGTAGCCGCCTTGCCGGGCCACTTTGAGCGCGACCCATCGTTCGCCCAGGGCGCATTCCGAAGCCAGGAAGACTCGCCCCATCGCCCCTCGCCCGATCTCCGAGAGCAGGTCAAAACCGAGGAAGCGGCTGCCCGGTTCCGGCCAAGTGATCTTCTCCTGGAGGTCGGCGTACTCGGGGTCGTTGTCCAGAAAACTGTGGACCCAGATGAAACAATGGAGCGACCACTCCAGCGAAGGAAACTGCCGCGAAAATCCGTCCGCATCCAGCGATTCGCCCGCGTTCAGTCGCAGGCGGTATTCTTCGTAAGCCAATTCGAGAACGATAGTCCGGTGATTCTTCAGCCCCGGATTGCTTGCCAGGACGCTGGCCAGGTTCGGGAAGTCGCCGCTATTCCAACGATTCTTGACCGTGGACGCGGTTTGGAGGGCCCACTGCAGGTTGCTGTCGTCTCCGGAGTTATCGGTTGATCTCATCGGTCGCCCCAGGTCGTCGGGAGGAGGTTCGATCGGTCATGGATCGGTCGCGTCAGAAAGTGCCTTGAGAAAACGGCGGACGGTCTGCGGATCGAGGTGGAGAATCCTCGCAATCTCCGCAGAGGTATGCTCCTCCGATTTCAGCTCGACGATCCGACGGTAGTGCGGCGGCATGTTTTGCAGGAGTTGCTCCAATCGCTCCTGGGCGATGACCGTTTCCACCGGATCCGGCTCGCGTCCCGTCATTTCCTTACGGACCTTGCCAGACGCATGATGCAAGGGGACCTCGCGCTGAACGTCATGCTTTTCCGTCGCCAGCCAGCTACGGGCCTCCATGTGAACCTTGTTGGTGGCCATGCCGACAAGGAACTTGGCGAGGTGTTGCGGCCGCTCGAAACGATCGGCTTGGCCCTGCATGCGGACGAACGATTTCCAAACCATCTGCACGAAATCGAGCGAATCGAACTTGGATCGCAGCCTGCCGTCGAGCACCCGTCGCACGGCGCGACGAAGATATCCTCCGTAGCGCTCCACAAGCTCCCAGAAGGCATCCTGGGAGCCTTCGCTCACTCGCCGCATCAGGTCGTGGAAGCTGTCAAGGTCCTCGGCGGCAAAAGGTTCGACCGGTTCGTCCACAAAAATCCTCGATTCATATTCTGGCGGCGCGCCCACTTCTGCCGCCGGATTGCAACTAGACGGACGAGGCGGTCGGTGCGCTATTCCGAAAATCATACCTGATTTTAACCTATTTGGCGAGTCAGTGTTGTTATCCAGCATGGGGAAACTTGCTCCCCTACTGAATGCGGAAAAGTCCGCAACTACCGGCTCAGGTTCCGAGTGTCGGCGCCAGCGTGGTGCCAGGCGTGAAAAAAACTGCTTTTGTGAGAGGAGAATCGAGTTATGAGACGTGTATTAGTCATTCTGGTTCTGATGATTGTCGCTGTGACCGTGGGCGCGAGGGCCGAGGACAAACCGGCGGTTGCTGTGGCTGCGGCCGAGCAACTCACGATCGTTGATCTCACGGATTCCGCCGCTTACGGCGGTCTGCAAGCGGGTGAACTGGTCCGTATCGTCGGAAGCACCCCTTCCGGTGGGAATATCTCGATCAGCATCGACGGTCCGGGGCGGTTGGCGTGGGAGGTGGCAGTCCGGTCGGTGAAGAACGGAAAGCCCCAACTTGGCGAGTTCAGGAAGGAATTCGTGATCCGGCGAGCGGTCATCGAGCATGGTCCGGTCAAGGCTACGGTCAAGTACGTGCCGCGGTTCGGCGAACCGACGACTACAACCTACGAATTCGAGTGGAAATAGCCGCGGCTGGCCGACCAGAATCGGAGGAACCCTCGGCTGGAAGCATTGAGTGCCGAGGCAATGTACCGTTATCTGATGAGCCAGATCGAGGAGCTGACTTGGCTCATTGGACATTTCTGCCTCCTGAACCGCTGGTTCACGGCCCTCCAGGTTCCCGACGAGGGGCCGGACGACGAGGCGAATTTTCAGGCAGCTTATGAAGCGATGGTTCCGGCGGACATCCGGGAGCGGAACCGCAGAATCGTAGTTGTTGGTCCCCAAGCCTTTTACACTAACCACAGCAGAGGAAGTACTTATGAGCGAGACAACGATCAATCGTCCCCAACCCGTCGCGGAACACCCAACTGGCGAAGGTGCCGCCGCCCAACCCCAACAAATTCCCATCGACGATACGAAGGCCACGCCCCTTTACGCAAATTTCTGCCGCGTCACGGGCACGCCCGAGGAACTGATCATTGACTTTGGTCTGAATCCCCAACCTTTTGGCGTGCCTGCCAATCCGATTGCCGTCAGCCAGCGGATCGTCACCAACTTCTACACCGCCAAACGGCTCTGGCACGCTCTGGCCATGACCCTCCAGCGACACGAGGGTGTCTTCGGCGTCCTGGAGACCGATGTGCAGAAGCGGGTGAGCCCGGCCGCTATGCGATAGGGCCGCTCATCGAGGAATACTTCTTGATTCAATCCCATAATCTTACCCAACGCGCACAACGGATCCGTGCATAGATCACAAATGCGTTTGCCGACAACCGTTTTGAGTTTCTGTAAGCGAGGAAATCATGACTGTACGATCCGTTGAGAATACTGCCGAACAACAGAAAGCTACCGAAGCCGTTGACTTCGACACGGTCTGGGCAGAAGAGCTGGAGAAGATTGGCGAACGACGGGATCAGATGGTCGATGACCATATCCTGCCCCCCGGAGAGCATGCGAATGTTGTTCAGGGAGACGATTTGAGTTCGAACGCGCTGAACAGCGATGTTTGCGGACTGGCAATCTCTGGCGGCGGAATCCGTAGCGCAACGTTTGGTCTCGGGATATTGCAGGGATTGGCCCAGGTAGGACTCTTGAATCGGTTCGATTATCTGTCGACCGTTTCCGGTGGCGGCTACATCGGCTCATGGTTGTCGGCATGGATACGGGACGCGGGATTCAACCAAGTGGCCAAAGATCTCAAGCCGAACGTGAAGCGGAGTCAACCTAAGGATGAACCGGCGCCAATACGGCACTTACGGTATTACAGCAATTACCTGGCACCACGACCGGGTCTATTCTCGTTTGACGGCTGGACTCTGCTTTGCATCTATCTGCGGAATTCGGGGCTGAATCTGCTCGTGCTGATCCTGGCAGTATTGAGTTTGTTTGTGGGAATGCGATGTATCGTGGAACTGTATGCCGTCGTCCACGGCTGGGAGCAATACCGGTCGGCTATTATCATGGCAGCAGTCGCATTGCTCGCCCTGGCGGTGTGCGGAACGATCGTGAGCGGAAAAGTCAAAGGCAGCGTCGATAGTCGGACAGGTTCCAAATCTCGCAGGTGTTTTACCGTGGGTATCGTGGCCTGGCTCCTTGCTGCTATAGGTGCGTCGCTGGTGCTTTTCCTGGAGAGGAACGAAAAGCTGTTCGCCATTACCACCAAAGCAGGCAAACATTGGCCATTACTTGTGTTCGTACTTGTCGTAACTATGGCCATTATCCACGTCGCGATGGGATGGGCTCGGCAAAAGTGCTTGTGTAGAATCCTTCTCAGCGGACTTGCCGGTATTTTGGGCGGGCTGCTCCTATTCGGGATGATGGCGATCATGCGAAACCTGGGTGCGCACTTTGCAGTTGCCACCTGGTCCACGTTCAGCGTGCCAATCATCCTCTTTGCTCTTGTGCTGACCAATTTTCTTTATCTTGGCCTAATGGCAAATTTCTACAAGGAGGAGGAACGGGAATGGTGGTCCAGCCAGAATGCAAGGCTGCTGGTTATTGCGGCGGCATGGTGCGTCGCGTTCCTGATTAGCACTTATACGCCTACCCTGATCGCCTTGGGGCTGTCGCAGAAGGACAGGTTGGGCCGGTACCTGGTCGGATCGTTATCCGGTGGATGGGTCGCCAGCACTCTTGCCGGCCTGTGGGCAGGAAAGTCGCCAGCCACCGTCAACACGCGCCGCGGTGGCATCAAGGAGTGGCTGGCGATCGTAGCACCCTACGTGTTCGTCATCGGATTGCTGGCAATCGAGGCGTTTTTGGCAATGTATCTGATGTACTGGGCCTACTCCCTGACTGGGAACGGGAACAGCCTCATGGACTATCCACCGGCGGAGCTACTTCAGCATCTCAACTCCGCAAAGAGTAACATTCATTTTGGGCCGTGGTGCGAAATCTGGGCGGGAGCCGCGATTTTCGTCGTCGCTGCGTGCTTCTTCATTCTGTCCTGGCTGCTTGGAAAGGTGATCGGAGTAAACCGTTTCACGCTGCACGAGCTCTATTTGAATCGCCTCGTGCGATGTTACCTGGGGGCAACACGGGAGCGAAACTCCAACCCGGTGACCAACTTCGACCCGGACGACAATCTGAATATGGACATTCTTTACCCCGGAAAGAACGCCACAATAGCAAGGGATGCACGCCAGCACGGTAGCAATTCCGGATCACAATACCGAGGTCCTCTGCACCTCGTCAATGCGGCTCTTAACCTGAAGGCCGGCGATGTTTATAGTAGGAACGAAGGGGAAACGCTTACACTGCGAGATCGGAAGGCGGTCTCGTTCACGTTTTCCCCAATGTACTGCGGCAGCGACAGGACGGGCTATCGAGAATCCTCGGACTATCGGTCCGGAATTGATCTGGGCACAGCCGTGACGATCTCCGGCGCAGCGGTTTCACCCAACATGGGCTTCCATTCGTCGCCTGCCGTCACAGCATTGTTGACGATATTCAATGTCCGCTTGGGGGCGTGGCTCCGAAACCCGCGATACAAAGATACCGTACGAACGTAAGCGTCCGAGTTAGGCATGACCTTCGGGCGGGGGGCAGCGCAAGAGAACGGCGACGAGCGATGGCGAGAGAAGGCGGCAGGCCTGGCTTACCGGGTTCCTGCCGCATCGGTTACTG
>Ga0073936_10011053_pt1 | contig 10995 bp, 7 predicted proteins | sample AliMusrvi5mmetaG_FD_87041 | JGI IMG/M metagenome (GOLD analysis project Ga0073936, IMG submission 87041) | Freshwater lake bacterial and archeal communities from Alinen Mustajarvi, Finland, to study Microbial Dark Matter (Phase II) - Alinen... | ecosystem: Environmental > Aquatic > Freshwater >... | reverse complement strand
TCGTTGGCCAGCTCGCTGTTGACGATCGTGCCGCCCTGCTGGGCCGGGGTCGTCGGGGTCGCGTCACGCTTCGGGGTGAGCATGGGCGCGATGAGCGGGGCGATGCGCGAGGAGGAGACATTTTCGAAGGAGAACGTCTTCGTGACGAAGGGCTCGTTCTGAAGGTCATTCAGGCTGACGATCTTCACGATGTTGTCCTTCTCGATGAAGGTGTAGCCGACCTGCTTGAGGACGACCTCGAAGATCTGGCGCCAGGAGACGTCGCGCAGCTTGATGGAGGCCTTGCCCTGGAGAGTGTCGGGCATCACGAGGTTGAGCTCGAAGAGGTCGGCGACGTTGCGGAGGATCTCGCGGATGTCGGTGTCGGGGAAGTCCACCGAGAGCGTGTCCTTGCCGGCGCTGGCCTTGGCCGTGGTCGGGGCGTGGGCGGGCTCGGTGTCCTTGATGACATCCGTCGAGGCGGCGGCGGCCGTCGCGGCGACAGGCTTGTCACCCGCGGGCTGGGCCTGGGTCGGCGCAGCGGAACCTTCTTTCGCCGGCAGGGGAGCGCTCTGGCTCCGGGCGGTTGAAATCACCGCGGTAAGGAACAAAGCGGACAAGAGGAGCGTGCGGGTTCTCATGGGTTCTTTCCTGGTTTGATGGGTCGGGTAATTTCCTCGCGGTTGAGCCGGAGAGTGAAGTTAGTGGCGTCAATCGCGGTCAGTTCAAGATTGTAGTCCTGTCCTTCGTGCGTAACCGTAAGGTGATCACCGACTTTTAGGCGTTTTTTACTAAATTGGAGCCAGCGATTGCTGCCGAGTTCGAAAGTCCCGGACGGGGTCACGCGCGCGGCGATGGCCGTGAGAACCTCGCGATCACCGCTAACCGCGCGCACTGCCGGGCTGGAATCGCCCGCCGGATGGGCCTCCTGATGCACCACGCGGTTGAAGCCCTGCGGATTGAAAGGCTGCGGCAGCGGGTCCGGCAGGTCGCTGACGGTTTCAACCTTGGCCAGGTTCTGGGCCATCTCGACGGTGATGCGGCGGGACTCGATCGAGGCCAGGTCGGACTCGGGCGCCTTCTTGGCGCGTGTGATCTTGGCGGCAAACAGCTGCCCGCCGGTCAGCAGCAGACCGGCCAGACAGAGGGCGGTGGTGCGACGGTGGTTCATTGCGGTTGGCCCAGGAGCTCCAGGCCAAGATTGAGGGTCAGGTCGCTGGCGCGATCCTTGTCGGTGGGACCGGCCAGATTGACGGTGGCGGACATCACGCGACAGTAGCGCGAGCCGGTTTCCAGCCGCCGTAGGAAGTCGAGCAGGTGCGCATAGTTGCCACGCACGGCCACGGAATAGCCCACGGGAAGATAAAACAGCTTCGGGCCGGTCTTGGCACCCGGACGCTGCGCCGGGGGCTGGATCTGGCGGAGGTCGACGAGCTTGATGCCCGTGTCGGCCTCGAGCTTGTAGAAATACTGCTGGTTCTTCGCCAGTTCGTCGGGATGCACGAGCCGTGACTCCATCTGCTCGCGGGCGGCGGAGATGGCCGCCAGCTGGTCGGGCAACTGCACGCCGTTCTTGAGGTTGGCATCCAGGCGCTCGCCCAGCGTGGCCTTCTGGTCGAGCAGGTTCTCGGCGTCCGGAATCATGTCGCCGCGGAAATAGATGCCGAGCCCGAGGACCACCACGAGCGCGCCGCAGCCAAAGCCGATCGGCTGGGCCTTGATGAAAGCCATCAGCTGCTGGTTAGTCATCACTTCTTGGCTCCTTTCGTGCTCGGCCCGAACCGGAGGAACAGCTGCAGCTGGATCCGGCCGGACTGCGGGTTGCGGGAAACGCCGGAGCCGGAGAACGCGATGTCGCCGAAAGTCATTGCAATGGTCTTGTCCGCCCGGAGCTGGTCGAGGTAGGCCGTGGCATAGCCGGTGGCCTCGTCGGGCGTGCCGCGCGCCGTGCCGCGGAGCGTGAGGCCCAGCGCCTGCTGCTCATAGGCGTCGAGCGCGATCTCCTTCGGCAGGGTCTCGCCGATGTACATCAGGATTTCCGAGACGCGCGGGCGGGAGTGGACGAAGTTGGCGGCTTCCGTGACCTTGGCCTGCTCGTCCTTGAACTTGGCGTACATGGCCACGAACCGGTCGCTCTCCTTCTTGTCCTGGTCGATCTGCGACTGCCAGTAGGCGATCTGACGATTCAGGTCGTGCAGCTGGTACTCCTGGTAGACGAACCACAGGAAAACGCCGATCGCGATGAAGATGGCGGCGCCATTGATGAAAAACGCCGTGCGCACGACTTTCGTGTCGGGCAGTCGGCCGGCATTCCTCAGGTTGGGATGCCAGGGCGGCATCACCGACACCGTGGGTCCTGCCTCAGTCTTTCTTTTCAGCAGGGACAGCATGAGATTGGGGTGGTTTGTTGGCCATCAGGCTGAGCAGGCCGAGCCAGCGGCCATCAACTCCGCGCGTGGCGACGGCATCCGTCAGGGTCACCTGGCGGGACTGCAGCCAGGGAATCAGCTCCAGCTTCGTCGTCCCCACGCCCAGCGCGCTCGCGATCGCGGCATCGAGCCAGGTGAGCTTGGTGGGGAGCGTCGTGCAGAGAATCTGGCCGACCGACTGGCCCGTCTGCACTTCATAGAAACCAATCGAGGACTGCAGCTCCTTCAGGAGCTTCTTCACCAGCAGCGGGCCCATGCCGGTGAAATCAAAGGTGTTCGAGTAAAACAGCTTCTTCGCCGACTCCTCGTCCTTCAGGCCGAGTTCCTTCTGCACGATGGGCACCATTGCGTCGAGTCCCTGGGGGATCGGCCGCGAGGCCTCCACTCCCGACGAGGACACGATGAAGGAGTGGGTGGAGTCGGTCCCGATCTCGAGCACCAGCGTCGGCGTCTTCGACTTCGTGAAGGCAAAATAGTCCACCAGCGCGCCGAGCGTCGAGACCGTGCCCAGCTCAAGCTGCTCCGGGAAGAATCCCGCCGCCAGCAGGCTGTCCTGCACCGCCACGATGTCGTCGGAGGGCAGGCCGCAGAAAAGCACATCCTTGTGCACCGCCTTCACCACGTCGTAGTCGATGCCATCCACCCCATTGATGACGTGGATGGTGTACTTGTCGGGATCGATGCGGAACTGGCTGGAAAACAGCTCGGGAAAATACGACGGCTCCTTCAGCCGCTTCAGCTCCAGCGTCGCCCGGCGCACCAGCCGCTTGAGCGGATACACCGCGCAGCAGGCATGCAGGTAACCGCTGGGGTTGGCCTTCGGCTGGATCGCGTGCAACGCCTCGGACAGCGCCTCCGCGTCGCCCGCGGGACACTGGCGCAGTTCCTCCACCACCATCGGCGCCACCCCGGAAGAGGTGCGCGCCAGCATGATCGAGTGGTCGGTCTGCTCGACGAAATAGCCTTTGGTCTTGGAGGAAAAAAACATGCGACTGTTCGCGACGCTTAGGAAAGCTTGGGAGGTGCTGGGGTTAAAACACTACCAATAAAACTGAAAATGGTCGTTGATCGCCAAAACAATGCGTTACGGCGCTAATTAGGTCGGTAGAAACTCGCCACAAAAATGACTCATGACAAGCCTATTTCCCCACCGCACATGCTGGAGCGCAGCCATTTACCTTTTCTGCACAAGCCAACAGCCCGGGATCGGCGGGTTGAAACGGCGATGAAATCAACGTCGTGCAGCCCCGGAAACCGAAGAAATTGAGGCGCCCGGACTGAAAATAAAAAACCCGCCGCAAAGTACGGCGGGCTTGTCCGGGAGTCGCTTCAGGCACGCGGGTGCCGGAGTCGGCTTACTTCTGCCATGTGCGCTTCTTGTGACGGTTCGCCTTGAGGCGTTTCCTGCGCTTGTGCTTCGACATTTTCAGCCGGCGTTTCTTTTTGAGATTACCCATGGTGTAAGAGTGTGTCTGCGCACCGTGCGAGTCCCGCCGCAGCCTGTAAAGCTAGAATTTTTCCGCCGGCGTCTCGCGCCACGCCCCGATCACGCTCGAGAAGACCAGCCGGCGCACGCGGGACCCCGGGAAAAACCCGGCGATGCATTCCCCGTAGGCTGAAAGCTGCGGCGCATATTCCTCCGCCAAGCGGTCCAGCAGCGCGTCATCCGTCTCCCCGCGCTGGCGGCGATTGGTCTTCCAGTCCAGCACCCAGACCTCCCCGGCCGCTGCGTCGTGGAGCACGAGGTCGATCACGCCGTCAATCCACGCATCCGGCCGCAGCGGGGCGAAAATCCCCAGCTCCGCCAGCCGCGTCCACCTGGCCGCCCGCAGCTCCGGCCACGCGGCGCTCGCCCGCAGCCGCGTCCACTCCTGCTCCGCCCGCTCCCGGCAGCCGAGCGCGGCCGCCGCCTGCAGCGCCTGCTCGCCGTGCGCCGCGATCGCCGCGTCGTCGCCCGTCCAAGGCAGCGTCTCCATGGTCTCGTGCCACCAAAGGCCGTACTGGATCGGATCATCTCCCCCGCCCGCCCCTTGCGGCTCATCCACGCCGGTCTCGTGACGGGCCTGTCGGACCGTGTCCGGCGCCCGGGCCAGCTGGTGCGGCAACACCCGCGCGGGCAGCGCCGCCGGTGACGTCCCCGCCGCCGCAGTTTCATGCGGAATGCCCTCGGCGGTGGGAACGGGCACGACCTCCGCCGGGGTCGCCGCGTGCGGCTCGCCGGAAAGCACGGTCACGTTTTTCAGGTCGGCATCCCACAGCTGGGCAAAGCTCGGATCCGGCTCGCGGCGACCCGCGCCAAACCCGTCGCCCCACGGGATCACCAGGCTGCGCCGCGCCCGGGTGAGCGTCACGTAGAGCAGCCGCGTGAGTTCCCGCACGCGCTCACGCTGGCGCGACTCCTTGGTGTCGGCCGGCAGGCTGGACGAATCGAAATACACCCTCGGCCCGGCCGCGGCATCCCGGATCAGCTTCATGCCCAGCTCCGGCGCCTGGCCAATCCCGCGCCAAAGCCCGAGCACGATCACCACCGGCCACTCGAGGCCCTTGGCGGAGTGCGAGGTCAGCAGGTTCAGCGCATCCGCCGTGGGCTTGCCGGCCGGACGTCCGTCCTCGAGGTGCGCGAGCAGTTCCCCGAGCCAGGCGCGCGGACTCCCGCCCTCCAGCCCCAGCTCGGCCGCCTGGGCCAGCAGCCGGTCGAGCTCGCTGCCCAGTCCACCGGTCGGATCCAGCCGGCGGGCCTTGTCCGCCAGGCCGGCCGCGGTCGCGAGTTCGTGCGCAAACGTCGCGAGCGAGCGGCCCTCGTCGTTGAGGCGGAGGACAAACGGCCGCACGGTCAGCAGCGCCTCGGCCAGCGGCGCGGCGTGCACGGACGGCTCGTCCCACGCCAGCCGCCCGTGCGCCTTCAGCTCGGCCGCGACGAGGCCGTCGCTCACGGCAAAGACCTCGCGCAGCACGCCCGCCCACTCGAAGGTGTTCTCCGGATCCGCGCACACCGCGAGCAGCCCCGCGAGCCAGGCGTACACCGGGTGATCGCCGCTGCGGTTGCGCCGCGTCTGCAGCGCCGCCTTCAGGCCCGCCCGCTCCAGCGCCTTGCGCGCGGTCGAGAGCCATTCGTTGCGCGGGGCCAGGATCGCGACATCGCCCCAGCGCTCGGCGCCGACGGCCGCGGGACCGTGGCGCTGCAGCCACTCCGCGACCTGCCGCGCCTCCTCCGCCAGCCAGGCCTCCACGCCGGCCGGCCGCTGCGGCGGCGGCACGAGCTCGATGCGCCCGACCAGGCCGGCCTCGTTGCCGTCCGCCGCCTCGAGCGGCACATAGTCAACCTGCAGCCGCGGCGCCGGCGCGCCCTCCTCGGGCGGCAGGCCGAGGTTGTACGCCCGGCCCGGCCCGAAGGCCGCCGGCAGCGTGTCGTTCAGCAGGCCGATGACCGCCCGCGGCGCGCGGAAGGTCACCTGGAATTTCAGCAGCTCGCCGCCGTCGCCCTCGCGGAAGGCCTCCATGTGACGCGTGAAATGCCGGATGTCGGCGCGCGTGCCGTAGATCGCCTGCTGGCCGTCGCCGACCATGCAGAAATGCCCCGGTCGCGGGCCCGTCCCGCGGGCGCCGGGTCCCGGCCAGCTGCCCCGCCGCGAGCCGGGCGGCCGCGCCAGCTCCACCAGCACGGCGAACTGCTGCGGGTCGGTGTCCTGCGCCTCGTCGAGAATGATGCGCCAGCCCTCGGACCGCATCCGGTCCAGCAGGACATCGTCGCGCAGCACCGCCATCGCGGCGTCAACCTGGTCGGCGTAGGTCTGCACGCCGCGCGTGAAGCGCCATGCGCGGTACCGCCCCGCCAATTCCGCCGCCAGCACCGCGGCCGCGCCCGCGAGCCAGCCCTTGAGCGGCGCCATCCACTGCCGCGCCAGCTCGACGACCGCCTGCGCGGAGCCCGACGGCTCGTACAGCGGGAGAAATCCCTCGCCCGCGTCCCAGGCCGCCTGCCAGGCCCGCGCGCGCTGCTGGCTGAGCGCGAGGTTCTTCGCGCCGTTGCCCTTGAGCGGCAGCGCCAGCAGCTGCTCCACGATCGCCGGCGAGGGCGACGGCGGCCGCGCCCCGGTCCCGCGCGCCAGCAGCTGCGCGGCCGTGCCGGCGTCGAGGTTGGCGGCGAGCTCGAAGATCGACTCGAGCGGCACGTGCCGCAGGAACGCCGCCAGCTCCGCCGCGCCGAGGCTCGCGAACTCCATCGGGTCCTGCTCGACGAACTCCTCCCACAGCGCCGCGTCGTCCTCCGCGACCACCGTGGGGTTGAGGTTGATGCCGACGGTCTGGCCGTAGAGCTGCGCGAGGCGCAGGCAGAAGCTGTGGATGGTGCCGAAGAACGCCCGCTCGAGGTGATCCAGCGGCGCCAGGTCGCGCCGGCCCGCCGCGGCCAGCGCGCGCAGCAGCTCCTGCCGCGCGCGCTGCTCGATCTCCGCCGCGGCCTTCTTGGTGTAGGTCACGACCACGGTCCGGCGCAGCCGTTCCGCGCCCTCCGGCGACAGCGCGAGCGCCGCCAGCCGCTGGGAAATGGCCGTGGTCTTGCCCGAGCCCGCGTTCGCGCTGACGGCGAAGTTGGCATTCCACTCCGTGCGGAAGCGGTCGCGGGCCGCCTGGTCGACGAGCGGGCGCCTATGCATCGGCCGCCTCGCCTTCCGCCGCGCCGAACGTCGCGGCAAACTTCGCGGCCAGCACCGCGTGCTTCACCGGCGTGCACGCCAGCGGCCACGCGTAGCCCGCCGGCCCGTAGTCCGAGCGGTCGCGCGTCAGCGCGCCGTACGTCCCGCGTGTCATCGCCGCCGCCAGCCAGTCGAGCTTCGCCAGCGCCGCGTCAAGTTCGCCAAAGTCGATCATCGCCGCCGGGCCGGGCTCGGGCCGCAGCATCCACACGCGCCCCCCCGCCGCGCCCAGCGCGCGCACGCCGGCCAGGTAGACGCCCAGCTGCAGCGAGGCCCCGGTCCGGGCCATGCGCTCGGCCGAGAGCTCGGGGTCGCCGCCGGTCTTGAAGTCGATGATGTCCACCTGCGCGCCGGCCCACGCGGGCCGGTCGAGCCGGACGAGGTCCATGCGGCCCACCACCGGCAGCCGCCACGCGCCGCGGCTCACGGCCGCCGCCGCCGGCAGCCACGCCTCGGTCGCGACGTACCGGCCCGCGTCGAGCGCGAAGACGTTTTCCAGCAGCGCCCCGCACAGGTGGGCCAGCTCCGCCTGGAAGGAGTCCCAGTACCGGTCGCGCGGCCACTGGGCGCGGCGCTCCGCCAGCACGCGCGCCAGCCGCGCGCGCGCCTCGTCCGCCGGCGGGAGCTCGCCGAAGCCCTTCGTGACCTCCGTGCTGTGCAACGCGGCCGCGAGCGCCTGGTGCGCTTGCTGGCCGAGCGCCTTGCGCCGGGCGCGCGCCAGCGGCTCCCAGGCCACGCGGTTCACCCGCAGCACCGCCTCGAACCACAGCTCCGCCGGGTCCTGCACCCCGCGCTCGACCTGCTTGGCCGACAGTTTCTCCGGGGTGATGCGCCGCGGGTCGCCGCTGAAGAAGAACTCGTCGAACGGCTGCGCCGGCTCGCGGCGGCCCTGCCACACGTCCTGCCACGCCTCGAGCGCGGCCGCGGCGGACGGCGCCGCCGGGACCTCCACCGCCCGGCGCTCGAACGCCTCCTCGAGCCGCAGCTCCGGACCCGCGCCGCCCTCGGTCCACAGCACGCGCTCCAGCCACGCGTTGGGCGCGAGCCGCCGCTCGGGCTCCGCCTCGTCAAACAGCGCGGCCGAAAAAATCACCTCGTGCGCCGTGTCGCGCGCCAGCCCCTGGTAGCCCGCGCGCTCGAGCGCCGCCCGCTCGTCGCTCGTGAACAGCCCCAGCGAGAACCGGCTGCGCTCGTTGAGCTGCGCCCGGGCCTCGTCCGGGAGCCAGCAGCTCGGCTCGCGCCGCGCCGGCCACGACCCGGCGTTGCTCTCCGCGAGAATCAGGTGCGACCACGCGACGCCCTCCATGCGGCGCCACGTGCCGAGCGTGACGCGCGCGAAATGGCCGCGGCCGGGCACCTCGGCCACCGGGCCGCGCGACGGCAGGAACGACGCCAGCGCCGTGAGCACCACCGGGCCCGGCAGCGGCGCGGGCTCGCGGGCGGCCAGCGCGTCGAGCGGGCCCCACCCTTCCGGCGCCTCCATGGCCAGCGCGGCGCACGCGGCGCGGACCCGGCGCAGCGCGTCGGCCAGCGCGATCTCCGCCGGCCAGGCCGGCTGCAGCGCCCGCGCCACCCGCGCCAGCTCCGGCGCCGGCTCCGCCCAGTCGTCCACGTGCGCCGCCACGGCATGGGTCTGCCGGACGTCAAAGCTCCGCTCGACCGCGCGCCGCGCCGCGGCCAGCGGCAGGGTCACGCCACCCGCCGCGCGCAGCAGCGGCCAGAGCGCCAGCAGGCCCTCGAGCCGCGACCCGCCCGCCAAGAAATCCAGCAGCGCCCGCTGCGCCTGCACCTCCAGCGGCGGCGGCCCCGCCGCCTCGAGCAGGTCCGCGTAGGCCACGCCCGACTCCTGCAGCTGCCGCGCCAGCCGCAGGTGGCCGGCATCCGCGCGGGGAAACACCACGCCGATGTTCTCCGCCCCGCGGGCCAGCTGCGCGGCAATCTCGCGCGCGACCAGCCGCATCTCGTCGCCACGGGTGCGGCCCACGAGCAGCCGGACCCGCGCCGGCGCCTCGGCACCATGGCCCCAGAGCGCGCCCACGGCCTCGCAGCTCGCCGCGGGCTCGGGCGCGTCGATCGGCTGCGCCTCCACGCCGAGCAGCTCGGCCCAGAGCGCGACCCATTTCTCGTCGAGGTCCGCGCGGCCGCGGAACGCGGGCTCGGGCAGCACCACCGTCATCGCGTCGCAGCGCCGCACGAACGCGGCCACGTTGAAGAACTCGCCCCACATCTCCGGGCCGAGGCCGCTCACGAGCACGCGCCCGCCGATGCGGCCCGCCGCCGGGTCGGCCGCGAGCCCGGCGTGCTCGGCCACCTCCGCGGCCAGCGCGTAGCCGTGCGCCGCCACCCAGTCCGCGAGCTCCTGGAAGACGGCGCGCAGCCGCTCGAGGGGGAAATCCGCGGCGCGGAACCCGGCCTTGAGCAGGTCGTCAAAGTCGTCGAGCGCGCGCTCGGGGTCGCTCTGCAGGCTCTGCCAGAAGCCCCAGGCGGGGTCGTCGGGCGCGAGCGGCGCCAGCCGCCGGGCCACCAGCGTGCGCAGCCCGAACAGCAGCAGCTCGCGGCCGATCGTGGGCCGCGCCGCGGCGGCCAGGCCCAGCCATTTCTGCCGCGCCAGGCCCGGGGTGAGAAACTCCACGCCGAGCAGCGCCACGCCCTCGCGGAGGCAGCGCTGCTTCAGCGCCTGCGCCTGGCCCCGCGTCGGCACGATCACGTGCGCGCGCTCCAGCCGGCCGGCGCCAGCCTCGAGCCACGGCCGGAGCACCGCGCGCCACGCCGTGTCGGCATGGCGGGAAAGATGCAGGGCGAGGCGGGACGGGGCGGCAGCCACAGGGTCCTAACGCATGATCGCGCGGCCCGGGGTGGCAAAAACAAAAACCCCGCGGCCGGGGGCGCGCGGGGTGGAAGGGAGGGTGGCGTCGGCGCGGTTTACTTCGCGAAGACGTACTTGGCGGCGTGCGCCTTGGCCCGGGAGGCGGCGTTCTTGTGGACGACGCCGGACTTCACGGCCTTGTCCATCGCGGACGCGTACGCGCTGGCCGCCGCCTTGATCGCAGCGGAGTCGGCCGCCTTGATGGCAGCGTCGAGCTTCTTGTGCAGCGTCTTGAGGCGGGTCTTGACGGCCTGGTTGCGGACGGTGAAACGGGCGGCTTTGCGGGCGGCCTTGATGGCGGATTTGGTGTTGGCCATGGATGGGTGGAGATTTGAGCCGGACAGAAACCCAAACGCGCCGCGGAGAGTCAAGGGCAATTCCCGGCGCGCCACCCCTGGCGCGCCGGGTACCCAACGAATGGGAGCGCGTCCGCACCCCGCCCACAACACCAAGGCGGGAGGCGGGACGCGTCCCGTTTGACCGCTGGCAGCCTGCCCGGCGCGGGTGGCAAACATGCGACGTCCCCGTGACGAGATGGCAACATCCGCGGGGCCCGGCGGGCCGGGGGTCGGTTAATAGTAAATTAGCTTTGGGGCCGGTAAGCCGGATTCTGTTCCTCCCGCTTGCGCGGGATTCGGTCGTCATTTCTCTCAAGCCCATCTTGCGATGGGCTTGTCACGTCGGAGTCCCGCTTGCGCGGGACGAAGACGGATGCGGCATACCCGCGGCTATGGGACGGGCCGTCCAGCCGCCTATTTTGCCTTGCACCGGACGGGGTTTTTCGTGCCGCCGGCGTCGCCGCCGGCGCGGTGGGCTCTTACCCCACCTTTTCACCCTGACCCGGGACGAGCCGCCTTGCGGCGGACCGCACCGGGCGGTCTGTTTTCTGTGACACTGTCCGTCGCCGCGCCTTGAAACGCGGCGCCTGCGCTCGCCTTGCAGCTGGCGCAGCATCCTGCCCTGTGGTGTCCGGACTTTCCTCTCCGAATTTATCGGGCGCGGCGTTACCCGCGCCTTGGGATCAAAG
>Ga0073936_10011050_pt1 | contig 10996 bp, 3 predicted proteins | sample AliMusrvi5mmetaG_FD_87041 | JGI IMG/M metagenome (GOLD analysis project Ga0073936, IMG submission 87041) | Freshwater lake bacterial and archeal communities from Alinen Mustajarvi, Finland, to study Microbial Dark Matter (Phase II) - Alinen... | ecosystem: Environmental > Aquatic > Freshwater >... | reverse complement strand
GATTATCGCCGTGCTGCTGATCGGCATGGCGCTCGCCGCCGCGGGTGTCGTGGCGCGGACGGCGATGCAGCGCGAGCGCGAGGCGCAGCTGCTGTGGGTGGGCGACCAGTACCGCAGCGCACTGACGAAGTTCTTCAACCAGAACGGCGGCCGGTTGCCCCAGGACCTGAAGGAACTCCTCCTCGACGAGTCGACGCCGGTGCCACGGCACTTCATCCGCAAGCTGTACGTGGATCCGATGACCGGCATCGACAACTGGCAGCTGCTCACGCTGCCCGGCGGAGGCATCTACGGCGTCGCATCGTCCTCGAGCGCGGCGCCACTCAAGTTGAAGAACTTCGCGGACATCAACAAGTCCTTCGAGGACGCGACTTGCTATCGCGGATGGGAATTCGCCGTGCAGTCGCGGCGACTGCCGATCCCGATCGTGACCGCGGCGAACGCCTGCTAGGCGCGCACCGTCCGCGACGCGCGCGATCGCGTTCCTTCGACCACGCCATTCCCGCCTCTGCACGCCACGCGCCCGCGGAGGTGCTGCGCTTCGCGCGGGGTCCGCGCAGCGCACGCGACGCCCCGAATTGCGCGCGAGCACGCGATTGCGACTCCGACCGGACCCGCGACCCGCGGGACCGGCCCCCATCTGGGGTACGGCGCATGAATTTTTTCTGACGGGCGGCGTCGCCGGCGGGCACGAAGCCCGCAGCAGGGCGGAAAGACCCTACTTCGTTATGAAAAGCCGTTGGGGTCGGAGCGAAGGTTCATTTTTATCGATTACCCAAGGCGGTCGCCGGCGGCCCCAAGGCGCCGCAGTCGCCTGGGACCACGCGTCGGCGGCGGGGAAGGGCGATATCAGGGTCGACCCGACTCAGAATGGTTCTCACCTGCGTCCCGACCCGGCCGTAAAGGGTGCGGGCGAGCCGGGCTCCGGGGCGGGCCGCCCTGTCCAAATGCGGCTGACTCTCGTTTCTTTTTATCGATTTGGGTGCGCCGATCCGCCGTACGGCCGGGGTGACACGCAATTTTGTAAGTACTTTCACTACCGATTCGATGGGCAATCGAGCCAATGGTTCCGTTAACCCTCTGAAGGCACTCTCCACAACGCACAGAAGTGCCCGGCGTCCCGAAGGACAGCCGGAACTGGGGAGAAGCCTCTTGTTGAATCGAGCCTACGTGCTCCGCTTCGGACCGTCTGTCCCGGCATTTGTCGGCAGCGCGAAATGACTCGCGTTCGCATGCACACGATCCAGTACAAGACGCCCGCTTGGAGCGCCGCCGCCCTCGCCCGGTTTACGACGGCAGCGCAGGTGCTGGCCGAACCTCCCGATTACATCCCGGTCCGCTGAGGAGATCCGATGCGTACCGCGCATTTCAACGTGTTTCAGAACTGGTCTCGATTCCCATTCGGGCGGACGCAGAGCCGCCACCGTGACGGAGGATTCGACATGAAGAGCTTTCCGCGCCTTATCAGCCTACTGCCCGCGTTCGGGCTGCTGCTCGTTGCGCTGAACGCCGAGGCGCAGAGCTTCCGGGTGCAGTGTCCTTCGTTCACGACGCAGCACGACGGCGTCAGCAACGCCGACAGCCACATCAAATGCCAGCAGATCGCCGGCGGCGACGGCTACGCGACGATGGCCGACGGCAACCAGATCTACATGTTCGGATTCGGACCGCTGTCCGGACTGAAGGACATCTACAACGGCCTGCCCGGCACGCAGCAGAACAGCGGGTTCAACGTCACCTCGCCGCTGAGCGTGGGGACGCCGAGCAGCCTGGTCGGCATGCCGGACGGGAACTTCACGTTCAACGGCGCGATCGGTCTCACGAATGACACGAGCCTCGATCCCTGGACCGCCAATGCGGTCTATCCGATCGGTGCGACGGTACGCACGACGACGGGGATCTACACGTCGACCACCGCCGGCACGTCGGGTGGCACGACGCCGACGGGAACCTCGAGCTCCATCAGCGATGGCGGCGTCATGTGGGCCTACCAGGGCACGCTGCTCGACGGTCACGTCGATGCGCGCGAGATCATGGACGTCGGCATCATGAACGCCAGCCAGCCGGCGCCGCTGATCGCGATCGACGAGGACGACGAACTGTTCCTGACGCTGTCGAACGTCGGCATGATCATGCGGCCCGACCTCTTCGAGGAGCACACCGTCCACTTCCACGGTTATCCGAACGCGGCCGCCTTCTACGACGGCGTGCCGGATGCCTCCATCGCGATCAACATCGGCGGTAGCTTCAGCTACTACTACCTCGCGCCGGACGCGGGCACCTACTTCTGGCACTGCCACATCGCGCCGCCCGAGCACCTGCAGATGGGCATGGTCGGCCAGCTCTACGTCCGGCCGCGCCAGAACCGCGTGCCGGTGGGCAGCTCGCTGCGCGCCGCGCTGATCCAGTGGGAGTCGACCGCCGCGGGCGGCAATGCCGCGACGCCGACGGCCATCACCGCCCAGACCAACGTGACCTCGGCCGACTGGAGCGCCTTCGAGCCGCTGCGCAAGCGCTGCGGCACCGACATCCTGTGCACGACGCCGATCCCGACGGCCAATTCGGGCACGCGCGCCGGCGACACCAACAACAACCCGACGGGCGGCTACGCCTACAACGACGGTGACGGCTCGACCTACTTCGACGTCGAGTACCCGATCCAGATCCATGGCTTCGATCCGAACTTCCACTTCGTCGGCATGACCTTCAATCCCGAGTCATTCAACGACATGAAGGACAAGTACTTCATGCTGAACGGCCGCAGCTACCCGGACACCGTCGGCGGCCACACGTGCGTAGCCGGCGACACCCTGCAGGCCTGCGCGAGCGCGACCGTCGGCACCGTCGTGCCGGGCCCGATGCAGACCGCGTCCGTGGATGGCACGTACCACGCCTCGCAGCCGCTGCCGTCGGTCATCAACATCCCGGCCAACGGCAAGGCGCTGCTGCGCATCTCCGACCTCGACGTCAGCGAGTACCAGACGCTCGCCTCGCTCGGCATTCCGATGAAGGTCGTCGGCTTGAACGCGCGCATGTTGCGTGATCTCGCCGGGAATGATCTCGCCTACAAGACCAACTCGATCACGCTCGCGGGCGGCGAGTCGATCGACGTCATCCTCGATGCGACCGGTCTCACGGCCGGCCAGAAGTTCTACCTGTACACGCCTAACCTCGACCACCTGTCGAATGACGCCGAGAACTTCGGTGGCCTGATGACCGAGGTCAATATCTGCGGTTCGGTCGACCCTTCGACCAAGATCTGCGGACTCTAGGAGAGCAGTGATGCGCGCGATCAATAACCAGTCTCTGCTCGTTCAGCTCGTCCAGGGCGCGGCCGTCGCGCTCGGGTCGCTGCTGGCCCTGTCCGCGCAGGCGGCCGCGCCGGGCATCACCGGCCCGGCCTTCGCCCTGAGCGCGGCGGCCACGCGGATCTCGCAGCCGAACGGCAAGTCCGTCTACGCCTGGGGCTATGGTTGCTCGGCGACCCCCGCAGGGTACGCACCGGCGCTGAACGTCACGCCGGCCTGTCCTGCGGCCCAGCTGCCCGGGCCGACGCTGATCGTCACGGAAGGCCAGAAGGTCACCGTGACCCTCACGAACAACCTGCCGGCCGCGGTGGGCAACACCTCGATCCTGTTCCCCGGCTTCACGGTCACGACCGGCGGCACCGGCACCCCGGGCGTGCTGACGCAGGAGGCCCCGAATGCCGCCACGTGCCTGACCGCAGGCTGCAACACGGTGACCTACACGTTCACCGCGACGACGCCCGGCACGCACTCCTACTACAGCGGCACGCAGGGCGACCTGCAGGTCGAGATGGGCATGTACGGCGCGCTGATCGTGCTGCCGTCGACCCCGCCGACCGCATGCGACGGCGGCATTGCCGCCCAGAACGTCGCGGCCAAGGCGCAGAGCGGCGAGGGCGACTACCGCCTCGCGCATGCGGCCTACGACCATCCGGCCTCGTGCTACGACCGCGAATACCTGTTCCAGTTCTCGGAGATGGACGACAACGTCCACACGCAGGCCGAGCAGCAGGTGCTCGCCGACCAGGCGAAGGCGACCGGTTGCACGAGCCCGACCGGCTGCCTGGTCGTCGCCACCGAGCCCTACGTGCCGGGTTACTTCCTGGTCAACGGCCGCTCGATGCCGGACGACATGGACCCGAACTACGCCCCGCAGTATCCGAGCCAGCCGTACAACGGCAACCCCCACATGCACCCGGGTGAGCTGACGCTCGTCCGGATCATCGGCCAGGGCCGCTGGCAGCATCCGTTCCACGAGCATGCCAACCACGTGCGCGTGCTCGCCCGCGACGGCAACATGCTAACGAGCGGCGCGAACGGCACCGGCGCGCTCGCCGGTCCGCTGATGTTCACGACGACGACGACGCCGGGCATGACGATGGACGGCATCTTCTACTGGACCGGCAAGGGTCTGAACTGGGATGTCTTCGGCCACGCGGCGGGCATCCTCAACCAGGACCCGAATAGCTCGACCTTCAAGACCGTGGACGTCTGCATCCCGGATGCCAACGGCTACTACACGGGCTGGAATCCGGCGGACGGCAGCTACAACGTGGCGGTCGCGTCGGCGCCGAACTACTTCGAGTGGTGCGGCGACCATACCAAGGCGCTCGAGAAGAACCCGACCGGGCAGGTCGCCTCGGGTGGACCGATGACGCTGCCGGATCCGAACATCGTGAAAAATGGCTCGTGGTATGCCGGCAGTCCGTACCTCGGTGGCGAGGCGACCGGGCGCGCTGTCGGCGCGACGCCGATCCCGCCGGCCGGCACGGTGGCCAATTCGCCGTCGAGCGAGGCGGGCTACGCCTACATGTGGCACTCGCATAACGAGCGCGAGATCACCACGGACAACGTGTTCCCTGGCGGCATGATGATGATGATGCTCGTCGATCCGCGCGCGTTCGCGATCGACGAAACGAATTGATCCTCAGGAGAATCGAGATGCAAATCCTTACATCCAAGCCGAACAAGCTCTTCACGGGGCTCGCGGCTTCCGTTCTCCTGCTGGTCAGCCAGGTCTCCCTGGGCCAGGTGGTCAACCTCAGTGCCAACCCGACCGGCACCACGCTGCCCGATGGGCAGACGGTGCCGATGTGGGGCTACCAGTGCGCCGACGCGGGCACCGGCGGCGCGACCTGCGCCGCGGCGAACCCGGCGGCGGCCACGGCCGCGGTGGGCAAGAACTGGTCGCCGGTCGTCATCACGGTGCCGTACAACTCCGCCGGTACCACGCTGACGGTCAAGCTGACCAACAACCTGTCGTTCACGGCAGGCACCGGCACGAACACCATTCCGACCTCACTGGTCATCGTCGGCCAGCTGGGCGGCGGCCTCGAGCTGACGGGATCGGGCAACCACCACACGACCACGGTCAGCCCGGTGCACGCACCGATCGGCGTGACCTGGTCGGTGCCGGGAGTCATCGACTCCAGCGCCGGCTCGATCGCGGTCGGTGCCTCGGGCAGCGGCTATACGTCGGCGCCTGCGGTGACGATCACCGGTGGCGGCGGCTCGGTCAGCAGCATCACGCTGACCAGCGCCGGCAGTGGCTACACGAGCGCGCCGACGGTCACGATCGCCGCGCCGCCCGCGGGCGGCACGCAGGCGACGGCCACGCTGAACTTCACGAGCTTCCAGACCGCGGGCAGCGCGACCTCGACGCCGCCGGCGCAGCTGCCGCGCGTGCAGTCGTTCGGTACCGAAGTCGTCGTCGGCACCCCGGCGACGCTCGTCTGGAACAACCTGCGTCCCGGCACCTACCTGATCGAGTCGGGCACGCACCCGTCGATCCAGGCGCCGATGGGCCTGTACGGCATCCTGGTTGTCACCTCCCCGACCGGCACGACGCCGGCGCAGGCGTTCCCGACCGATCCGAAGCTGGCGACCACCGCGGCCTCCGTCTACGACGCCGACCTGAAGGTCGTGCTCAGCGAAATCGATCCGGCCCAGAACGAGGCGGTCAACACCGCGGTCGGCACGGCGGGCTTCGCCGAGACGACCGTGTGGAGCGGCCAGCCCGGTGGCTGCGGCAACCCGACGTCGGCGACGTACAACACCTGCTATCCGCCGGCCGTCAACTACAGCCCGCGCTACTACCTCGTCAACGGCGCGTCGTTCGACCGCACCAACATTGGCGCGTCGACGACCCAGATCCTGCCGGTGCCGGCGACCGCCGTGACCGGCAACGTCGCCGTTCGGCTCGTCAACGCCGGCCTGCGCATGCACGTGCCCTCGATCGTCGGCCTGCCGATGACGCTGATCGCCGAGGACGGCAACCCGCTGCCGGGCGTGCCGCGCCTGCAGAACGAGGTGTTCCTCGCCGCCGGCAAGACCTATGACATCGTCGTCAAGCCCTCGCAGACGGCCGGCGTCTACGCGCCCTCGACCTACGCGATCTTCGACCGCCAGCTGAGCCTGTCGACCAACAACCAGCACGATGGCGGCATGCAGGCGTACTTCGGAGTCGCCGGCGGCGCGACGTCCGGCGTCGGCGCCCCCGGTGGCGGTTCGAGCGCGGCGCTGGCCCTCGGTGCGGCCAAGACCTACTACTGCGTCAACGGCACGCCGCTGAACGTGACCGACCCGCTGCGCGGCCTGCTCGGCGGCACGACCGGTGCCTACGGCGTGTCGCTCAGCACCTCTGCGCTGCCGGGCACGCTCTCGCTGCAGCCGAACGGCACGTTCAGCTACACGCCGCCCGCGGCGCCGGCGACCTGCGGCGGCACGTTCGCGTACACCGTGAACAACGTCGCGACGCCCGTCACGGCGACGATCAAGGAGTGCAACGCCACCAACAGCGCGGCGCTCGGCTGCACCTTCGGCGGACCGCCGGTCCTCTCGAACGACAGCTACGCCAGCAGCAACCAGAAGCTGCTGGTCATCAACCCGCCCGGCGTGCTGCTGAACGACACCGATCCCGCCGGCCTGCCGCTGACCGTGGATCCGAGCACCGTAACGGCCGCGGGCTTCACGCTCAAGGTCAATGCGGACGGCTCGTTCACCGCGCAGGTCCCGGGACCTGGTGACTACTCGTTCACCTACAACGTCAAGAACTCGCAGGGTACAGCCGCGGCCGCACCCGCCACCGTCTCGCTGCACTTCCCGACGGGTTCGGGCCTCGCGGTCACGCTCGTCGACCAGAAGCACGGCTGGACGCTGGCCAACGACTATCGCTGGATCATCGAGGAAGACCGCACGTTCTGGATCGACCCGAAGTGCCAGGTCAACACCGGCAGCGCCACGCGACCGAAGGACTCCTACGGCCGCGACTGCCCGCCGGTGCCCGTCGAGGCGCTCGGCTACAACTTCCACTCGGCCGGCATGCCGATGGTCGCGACCGGCTGCGTGGGCTCGGTCTCCTGCGAGAACGGCCAGACGCTGGCTGGCGTGGCCGCGGTCTGCGACGTCGGCAGCGGCGCATGTCGCACCGACGCGGCGCAGCGCAATCAGCTGCTGCCGGGCGATGTCTACCTCGATCCGAACAAGCACTACTTCCTCTCCGTGATGCCGGGTGACGGCATCAACCCGAGCGTGCAGGGCGCGGGCGGCCCCGTGACCGACCCGATCACCGGCAAGGTGCGCAAGTTCGACCCGGCCATCGATTGCCCGGCGCTGAGCGACTTCGCGCCCGGCACCGGCAAGTGCGGCCACAACATGGGCGGCATCCAGGTCGGCCCGCAGTTCGATCCGCAGCACAATGCGGTCGCCCCCGCGGTCACGATCTCGCTCGCCGAGACGCCGCTGCCGGTCGCGAAGATCGCGGTGCTCGTGTACGAGGACGACTACCCGCTGAACGGCGAGAACGATGCCGGCGGCGGCGTCGACATCGTCGCGCCGAACGAGGCCGGCCTCGGCGGCTTCCAGATCGAGCTGCTGGACCAGGCCGGTGCGCTCGGTGACAGCACCGGGCAGATCACCTACGACATGTTCAACATGCCGCTGACCAACGCGCTGGCGGGCACCAAGGACCCGATGACGGGCCTGATTGCCTGCCCGATCGGCTCGAACACGGACAACATCATCGGCATGGTCGTCACGTGCCCGAACTACGAGTCCGACGGCACGACCGTGTCGCCGCTCGCGGGCCAGGCGGTCATCGACAACCTCTACCCCGGCATCTACGAGCCGCAGGCGTTCCCGGCGGCCGACCGCATCGCGCGCGGCGAGGAATGGCTGCAGACCAACACGCTCGACGGCGGCAAGCCGCACGAGGCGTTCGTCCGTCCGGGCGAGCCGGCGTACTTCCAGGAGTTCGGTCCTGGCGGCTTCCACGTGCAGATCGGCTTCGCCAACCCGAAGATCATCAACGATCGCCGCAGCAACAGCGCCGGCACCGGCCTGTGTGACCCCGCGCCGAAGGGCGGTGGCCTGGTCTGCAACTCCGGCATTCAGGGTTCCGTGCACGGCAACCACATGAGCCGCACGCCGGACGAGCGCACCTACGACACCGAAACCTACGACGCGTTCCGGTTCTCGAACTGCTACGCGGCGCTGAGCGTGCCGGACCAGCAGACCTTCGCGTTCACGAAGTGCGACTCGGACGGCAACTTCACGTTCAACAACCTGCCGGACGGCACCTACCAGCTGGCGGTGTTCGACCAGTGGAACGACATCATGCTCGACGGCCTGGTGAACGCGGTCCCGATCAACGGCGTGACGCCGGTGACCGTGACGGCGACCCAGTGGCGCACGAACATCTACACGCGCACGTACCTGGACACCAACAACAACGGCGTCCCGGACCGTGACGCCGCGGGCAACGACCTCGAAGGCGGCATCCCGCTGCTGCCGATCGCCATCCGCTACCGTGACGGCAGCATCGGCTTCAAGAATCAGACCGACCTGAATGGCTACGCCACGTACAACGAGGTGTTCCCGTTCATGAACTGGCTGGTCGTCGAGCCCGACACGACTCGCTTCAAGCAGACCAGCCAGCACGTCGTCTACGACGCCGGTGGCCCGGACGACTGCACCGTGGAGTGGAAGGCCAACAACCCGGGCCTCGCCTGCTCGGTCACCGCCGCCCACCTCGCCGGCACCGTCGAGACCAATTCGCTGCCCGTCGAGCTGCGCGTCCCGGGCGCCGTCTATTGCCCGGATGCCGACTGCAGCAAGGCGACCGATTCGTTCCTCAACAGCGCGTACGTGCTCGGCACGGTTCCGACATACACGGGCGGTGGCAGCGCGGCTGCGCCGACCGGCCTGTCCAGCGGCCGTATCGACCCGCCGTGGCGCACCGAGGGCTGGCAGGGCCTGCTCGGCCAGCACAGCTTCATCGACTTCGGCATGAAGCCGTTCCAGCCGGGCGAGACCGGCGGCATCCAGGGCCTCGTCGTGTATGCCTCGACGCGTCCCTATGACGACCCGACGCTGCTCACGCAGCTGGTGTGGGAGCCGGCGGTACCGAACGTGAAGGTCAACCTGTACAAGGAAGACATCACAGCCGATGGCGTGAAGACGCTGACGCTCGTCGACTCGACGTACACCACCAGCTGGGACAAGTGGGCCCAGGGCTTCCGCACGGACGGCACGGGCACCGGCGCGCTGGCAGTGGCGTCCGACGGCGGCTCCATCCCGAACATGAACTGTGCGGGCCAGGATTCGTCCAGCGGCTTCTTCGCGACCCTCCAGGGCAGCAAGATGTGGCTCGACTACGATCCGGCGACCGGCGCCCCGATGACGTCGTATGACGCCAGCGGCGCCATCGTCGGCAACAAGCACACGCTGACGGCCAAGTCGCAGTTCAAGTGCTTCGACGGCTGGTCGATGCTGAACCAGATCGCGCCGGCGCCGTACGACGGCAAGTACCAGTTCCCGAGCATCATCGACCGTGATCCGACGACGGGTCGCCCGTCCGGCACGGGTGCGCTGAACGGCGTCCACTCGACGCAGCTCCCGGGCACGAACTGCTCGATCTGCATCGCGAACACGATCGACAAGGATCCGGTCTCCGGCAAGCTCCTCGATCCGAACCCGATCCTGCCTCCGGGCAATTACGTGGTCGAGGTCGTGACGCCGTCGGGCTACGAGATCGTCAAGGAAGAGGACAAGAACATCCTCATGGGCGACATCTATGTCGCGCCGATCACGCAGCAGATCGCCGGCCTCGGCAACGTCTTTATCCTGCCCGACCAGGCGGCGCTGAACAGCTACTACAACGCCAACAACGCGGTGAACCCGACGACCAACCTCGGCGTCGTCAACCCGCGCCAGGACTTCGCCAGCACCGACCAGATCTGGCCGTGCGTCGGCCAGACCCGCGTGGTGCCGGACGTCATGAGCCTGTTCCCGACGGTCGGCCAGACGGCCCCGTTCGCGGGCGCCTCGCGGCCGCTGTGCGATCGCAAGGAAGTCACGCTGCACGACCAGGATTCGGTCAGCGCGAAGTTCTTCGTGTTCACGAAGAACCACATCGCGGCGCACTTCGTCGGTGGCATGACGAACGACATGGCCTCGGAGTTCGATCCGTTCTCGCCGCAGTTCGGTGAGAAGTTCGGCGTCCCGAACCTGCCGATCCGCATGCGCAACTTCGTCGGCGACGAAGTGACCCGCATCTATGCGGACCAGTGGGGTGCCTACAACGGCATGTACTTCTCGAGCTGGGAAGTGAACCCGCCGAACCCGACGGGCTACGCGCCGCAGATGTCGGTCGCCTGCATGAACGATCCGGGCCCGATCAAGGACCTGGATCCGAAGTCGCCGACCTACGGCCAGATGATCACGGACCCGGCGTACAACCCGGCGTACAGCAACTTCTGCTACGAGACGCCGTTCATGCCGGGCTTCACGGCCTACATGGATACGCCGGTGACGCCGACCCAGGCGTTCGCGGACCACTACAACCTGCCGGATGCCGAGTACCCGGATGCGACGCCGGTGTAGCCGCTGCCGCCGTTCTTGACGGTCACGCCCATGACGCCTTCGGCGCCCGAGGCCCAGGGGCCGACGTTGCCCTGGCAGTCGGCACGCTT
>Ga0073936_10011049_pt1 | contig 10997 bp, 8 predicted proteins | sample AliMusrvi5mmetaG_FD_87041 | JGI IMG/M metagenome (GOLD analysis project Ga0073936, IMG submission 87041) | Freshwater lake bacterial and archeal communities from Alinen Mustajarvi, Finland, to study Microbial Dark Matter (Phase II) - Alinen... | ecosystem: Environmental > Aquatic > Freshwater >... | reverse complement strand
TACTAGAATCCTAATCGTCGCGCGGCATCCCCGGGTTCGCCCTCCTCAGAGGCACGATGCTTCTCCCAAGCCCGGGGATTCCATAATTCAATCCGGTCAAAAGCGCCCACCAGCACCACCTGGTCCGCCAGTTGCGCATGCGTCAACAAATCATCCCGGAGCCGGATCCGGCCCTGGCTATCCCAGGCAATCAGTTCCGCTTGCGACCCGAGAATGCGGTCGGCAGCGGCGAGATCGGGATCCGTCACCGAATGGCCGCGATTCACATTCAGTCGGCGGATCATTTCGCGAGCAGCCAACGCATAAAGGCATTGCCCATGAATCGGCGCCACAAACAGACTTTCCGGCTCCCCCACCTGCCCGCGCCATTCCAAGGGGATCGTCAACCGCTTTTTGGAGTCGAGCGCATGGTTGAAAACACCGATAAAAAGGCCTACTCGGGCCGGGGTAATCTCGGCTGGACGAACTCCCGGATCAGGCACTTCTTCTGTATTTTTTGGCGACACTTGTAAACACCTATCCACATCTGTTGCTTTTCTGCCTTAATTTCTAGCACTTGGCCCCACCAACGTCAATCATTTGCTTGTAAATTTTTAAGTTTTTTTAACAGGAGAAAAGTCACCTCGGGACGTCCCGTCGGTGGCGATTTAGAGCCAGCTTGTGAGAGAGGCAGGGCGAACGCCTAAAGGAAAATCAAAACCATCGAAACAACCCAGAGAACGGGGCTGACGATTGGGCCTGGATTCAGAGACTTTCCTAAATATCCAAACGCTTCTGGCTTGACCTGAAGTCCGCCTTTGCGCACTCTATCCCGCCATGCACACCATTTTATTGGGCAATTTAGACAAGCTTAATCCCCCCGCATGATCCACTTCCCTACCCGACGAATACTGAGGGCCCTTACTCTGGGGTTGGCCGTCCTGCCTTTCTGCTCAGCTTCCGCGCAGGATGCATCCCCGAGTTGCCAAACCGGAAAAGTCCTGGTCGTCCCCTTCAACGGGCCGGGATGCTTGGTCCAGGAATTTGTGACCCAGCGCAATATTCCCGCCCGCACGAAAACGACCGCCACGGTTCGATGGGATGATTCCCACCTGGTCGTTCACTTTGACTGCACCGACACGAATATTATTGCCCGGGAAAGGCCTCGCGGGGATACCGGGATGTGGCAGGACGATTGCGTGGAGGTATTTCTGGATATCGGGCATACTCACCTACTGACCGGCCCCCGCTTGCATGTTCTCGTTTCCGCTGCCGGCGGCATTTTCGAGGAGATCGAAAATATCCCCGGATATGAAGGTCGAAATCTGGCAGCCAAAACACATCTCATTCCCGGAGGATGGTCGGCCGAACTTCTCATCCCTTGGACGGCGATCGGCGTTCGGCCTCATGTGGGTGACGTCTGGGGTTTTAATCTCAATCGCGAAGAACATCCCTCTGAAGAATATTTGTGCTGGTCGCCCACTTGGGGCGATTTCAATTCTTTCCGGCAGTGGGGACATATCGTCTTCGCCGGTTCCCAGACGAACGACAACCAGGAGATCTGCATGAAAGCTACCTCAACACTCGCGGACGCCCATGCCGAGGTTTTCGCCCGCGCTCAACGCAATGCCGAAAGAATTGCCCAGGTCGAACGCGAGGAAGGACTGGGCTGCGAAGCCAATCCCACCGGTGACCCGCTCGGCGGCGGGCCGGGCTATCGGGCGATTTTAACCCGCGGCGATTTTACCGTCCGAACCGCCGAAGAATTCCTGGCGGCTTTGAACCAAGCTCAACCCGGTCAGGTCGTATTCATTCCGGGCGACGAGGTCATAGACCTAGCCGGACACGAAAATATCGATTTACCGGCCGGGATTATCCTTGCCAGCACACGCGGGTTAACGAATTCAGCGGGCGGGCGGATCGTGATGAAACGCCAACAGACCGGCAACTTCTATCTCTTCCAGACGGCGGGCGACAAGGTTCGATTGACCGGCTTGACCTTCGAAGGCCCGGATGGCGACAATGAGCAACACCATGGATATGTCAACCTGCTTCGAACCACTCACTTTGGCCTGGAGGTGGATAACTGCGAAATCCGGAACTGGGGATACGGCGCGGTCGTCGGACAACTGGGCGCCAGCGGGATATATGTTCATCATTGCCATATCCATCATTGCCAGGGGGCGGCGCATGACGGGTATGGCGTCTGTCTCGATGCGTGCGATGCCCGGGTGATCGCCAATAAGTTCTCCGACATCCGCAACCATGCCGTCTCCGGCACCGGCAGGCCGGGCACCTCCTATGAAGCGGCCTACAACTGGGTCGACGGCAACTTCGACATGCATGGTGGCCGGGATCGGGGCGATGGCACCGAAATCGGCGGCGACTGGATGGACATTCACCATAACAGTTTTCAGCAGATTCATGCGGTGACCTGTATCACGCGCGGAATTCCCTCCCAAGGCGCAAAATTGCATCATAATCGCTTCAAGACCCCGTTAAAAATTTCCGCCGGTGGCACCGCGGCTGACCTGTCCGGAGTCAACATCACGGCCTATCGCAATTTCAATATGGCTGACACCATTCTCGAGGAGTAAACGGGTGAAAGGTTTAAGGTGGCTTATGGCCTCAATTCTCGTCGCAACCGGCGTGGGCGCCCGTACCGATACAAAAACAGACAGCTTGGGAGATCCTCTCCCCCTGGGCGCGATTCAACGCCTGGGTTCGACGCGCATGACGTATCCTGCCATGGCCGTGCCTTTTTGTTATTTATCCGATGACCGGGCGTTGGTCGCCAACAGCAATCAACTCGAGATTGTGGATTTGTCCTTGGGCAAGTCTCTCATTCATTATCGAGTCGGGTCGGCCGCCATAAAAAGCATGGCCGTCAAGGCCGATGGCCTCCAGGTTGTCTTGGTCGATGTTGACGGAGACATTGCGATTTGGGATTTGGGCAAAGGACGGGAACTTCGACGCTGGTCGACCGGCCAAAAAGACCTGTCATCGGTCTCCTTATCACCGGATGATCAACGGGCGCTAACCACCGGCCGGGTCCCGGCGACTCTCAAGGAATGGGATTTGGCCACGGTACGTGAACGGATCTGCCTCAACGGTCCTCAGGAATCTTTCTTTTTAACCGTTTATAACAAGGCCGAGGGTGCCTCCCCTGCGGATGGCGTCACGATCCCCTCGCCTGTGCAATTCTCCATGGGGATTTACGGCCCCGGGGGCACAACGGCTTTCGTTGGCGATAGTGCCCAGGCCAGTCTCCTGCATTATGACCTCGCAACCGGTCGCCTGATTCACCAGTGGTATCCGGACATTTATACCCAGCGCCTAGCCCTTTCGCCGGACGGCAAACGCCTGTTGATCGGCAGCCGGCACCGCGGCACGGAATGGAACCTCGAGGGCTACCAATTCCTGCAGGTTTTTAACGGCCATCACGGCGACGAAGTGACCGCCGTGGCGTATTGCCGGGAACCGGATCAAATTCTGACCGGCTCGCGCGATGGCTCGATCCGCCGTTGGAATCGTCTCACCAGCACCGTGCTCTTGCGCTGGGTGGCCCATCAACGCATGGTCTCCGGCCTGGCGGTGTCACCGGATGGCAAGCGGTGTCTTTCCTTTGGCGCCGGCGCACTGGTGGAATCCGAGCTTCAAACCGGAGCGCCCCGGCTCGAATGGGACCGCCACCGGGCACCGGTGCTGGCCACGGTATTTATCCCGTCCAGCAATCAAGTGGTCAGCAGCTCGGCTGACGGCTCGATTCGCCTATGGGACGCCGCCACGGGAAAAACATTGCGGCAATTCGTCTGGCCGGCGGAAGCCTTATCCGCTTACGCTCTGGCGGTTTCCCCGGATGGCACCCGTCTCGCTGCAGGTGGCTACCAAGGTCTCTGCGAATTCTCCCTGGCCGATGGCCGACAGACCCGGGCCCTGAAAGGGCATCGGGGTTTCATCCACGCCCTCGCCTATTCTCCTGATGGCCAACACCTGGTGAGCGGAGCCGATGATGGGTCTATCAAGGTGTGGTCTACCAACAGCCTCGAACCGATCGCTCACCTCGAAGGCCATCAGGGCGGGGTCCTGGCCTTGGCGATCTCAGCCGACGGAAAAAAAGCCTTGAGCGGGGGGCGGGACGGGAGAGTTCGCTGTTGGGATCTCGAAAACTTTAAACTATTAAATATTTATGAGGGCCATCGAGGTTGGGTGGAAGGCGTCGCGTTCCTCGACAACGACCGGCAAGGCCTCTCCGCCGGCCGCGATGGCCGGATTCTGAGGTGGGATTTCACGACGTCACAAATCACGGCGGAGATGATTCAAGGCAACTGGATCCATGCCCTGGCATGTTCACCGAACGGGCAAACCGCCTATGCGGCGGGAGACGATGGCAAAATCCACTGCTGGGATTTGCATACGAATCAACAAAAAGGGGAACTCTCCGGACATGCTCAACCCATCCTGGCCCTGTCCCTTTCCCCCGATGGCCAACGCCTGGTGTCCGCCTCCGGCGATAACACCCTGCTGATCTGGGATGCAAAATAGAAGTTCACCTGTTCAACAATTCGTTTAGTCTGGCATTGCCCATCAAGTCTTGTTAAATTCGCGGGAAATTGTCGCCCAAAACCAGATCGTCTCGATCAGTGCGGGTTAGTCAAGGGATCACGATGAGCAAGCTCGAAGAACTGAAGCCAAACGCTGCCGTGAGAGGCATCTTGCCGGATGCACTCGCCACGGTCGTCAGCGTGCATTGGTTCGGTTCCGAAGCCTTGGAACTGACCTACAAGGCTCCTGATGGCAAGGTGGCGAACGAGTTGGTCTATCGCCACGATGAACCCCGGCTGGAGGTCGTTGAACAAGGCCGACCGTGGAGTTTCGACGGACAAGGCGATCTGTTCCGCCTGGTCTCTGAGGCGCACCGCATTCGGTTGGCGCACCTCTTTGACCCTGTTCTGGCCGTACATACCTCCGTCATCGAACCTCTACCCCATCAGATTACGGCTGTTTATGACGTGATGCTCCCCCGTCAGCCCTTGCGTTTCCTATTGGCCGATGATCCCGGTGCCGGAAAGACGATCATGGCCGGCCTTCTGATGAAGGAACTGATTGCCCGCGGTGACCTGCACCGATGTCTGGTCGTTTGCCCTGGTAGTCTGGCGGAACAGTGGCAGGATGAACTGTACCGGCGTTTTCATCTGCCCTTCGAGATTCTTACGAACGACAAACTTGAAGCGGCCCGCACAGGGAACTGGTTTCTGGAAACGAACCTTGTCATCGCCCGACTGGACAAACTGTCCCGGAATGAGGATGTGCAGGAGAAGCTCAAGGCCCCCGACTGCCGGTGGGACCTGATCGTTTGCGACGAGGCACACAAGATGTCGGCCAGCATCTTCGGCGGGGAAGTCAAATACACCAAGCGATACAAGCTCGGCCAACTCCTTTCCACCCTCACGCGCCACTTCCTGTTGATGACGGCGACGCCGCACAATGGGAAAGAAGAGGATTTCCAGCTTTTCATGGCCCTGCTTGACGGCGACCGGTTCGAGGGACGTTTCCGGGATGGTGTCCATGTTTCCGATGTTTCCGATCTCATGCGCCGCATGGTGAAGGAAGGGCTGTTGAAGTTCGACGCGACGCCCCTCTTTCCCGAACGTATCGCATACACGGTGCCCTACAAACTTTCTGCCCCCGAGGCGCGACTATATAAGGAAGTCACCGATTATGTGCGCGAGGAGTTCAACCGCGCTGAGGCGTTGCAGAACGAGAAACGCGCCGGTACGGTCGGTTTTGCGCTCACGATCCTGCAGCGCCGACTGGCGTCGTCGCCTGCGGCGATAAGCGAATCCCTTCGCCGCCGCCGGGAGCGACTGGAAAGCAGGTTGCACGAATTGGAGTTGCTCCAGCGGGGCAATGGTGTTGCAGCCGGCATTGCCACCGGGACACCGGAACTTGATCCCGAGGATGTCGAGGATTTGGAGGATGCGCCGGACAACGAAGTCGAGACCGCCGAAGAGGAGATTCTCGATCAAGCGACGGCGGCGCGCACAATCGCGGAACTCAAGGCCGAGATCGGGACGTTGAAGCGGCTGGAGGGGCTTGCCCTGGCGCTTCGCCGCAGTGGCGAAGACCGGAAATGGTGCGAATTGGCGAAGTTGTTGAGTACGGTTTTCGCCACCGTGCCGGCGCCCGGTCGCGTTGCGGAAGCCCCAGTCCCCTACGGCGCCGGGCCCATTCCTCCGCCGATTCCATCGCCGCATCAGAAATTGGTCCTTTTCACGGAGCACCGCGACACGCTCAATTATCTGGAGGACCGGGTCTCGACGTTGCTCGGGCGCAAGGAAGCGGTGGTCATGATCCATGGCGGCATGGGTCGCGAGGAGCGGATGAAGGCCCAGGAAGCTTTCAAGCACGATCCGGAAGTGCAGATCCTTCTGGCGACAGACGCCGCCGGCGAGGGCATCAATCTCCAGCGCGCGCATTTGATGGTCAACTATGACCTGCCGTGGAACCCAAACCGTATCGAACAACGATTTGGCCGCATTCACCGCATTGGACAGACCGAAGTCTGCCACCTTTGGAACCTTCTCGCCGAAGAGACCCGTGAGGGCGATGTCTATCGCACCCTTTTGGACAAACTTGAACAGGCCCGACAAGCGCTCGGTGGGCAGGTCTTCAACGTACTCGGCAAACTCCAGTTCGAAGGGAAGTCGCTGCGGGATCTATTGATCGAAGCGATTCGTTACGGTGAACGCCCTGAAGTTCGCGCCCGGTTGACCCAGATGGTGGCGAACGCTGTCGATAAGAGGCAATTGCAGGACCTGCTCGAAGAAAAGGCACTGGCGCATGACAGCATGGATGCGTCGCGCGTGTTCCGCGTGCGCGAAGAGATGGAGCGGGCTGAGGCCCGACGGTTGCAGCCGCACTACATTGAGTCCTTCTTCCTGGAAGCCTTCCGGCGTCTTGGCGGAACCGTAAAGCAACGCGAACCACGGCGGTACGAGGTCACCCACGTTCCCGCGCCGGTGCGCAACCGGGACCGCCTGATCGGCGTTGGCGAGCCCGTCTTGCCACGCTATGAACGCATCGCGTTCGAGAAGACACTTGTGGCCTCACAGGGACAGGTCTTGGCGGCGTTCTTGTGCCCTGGGCATCCGCTCTTGGACGCCACGATTGATCTCACTCTTGAGCGCCACCGTGACTTGCTGCGCCGGGGCGCGATTTTGGTGGATGACCGTGACCTGGGTACGGCCCCGCGCGTTTTGTTCTATCTGGAGCATGCGATTCAGGATGCCAGCGTGACCCGTACCGGGGAAAGGCGGATCGTCTCCAAACGCATGCTCTATGTTGAACTAGATGCCGAAGGAAACACCCGGCACCTGCACTACGCCCCCTATCTGGATTACCGCCCGTTGGCCGAAGGCGAACCGGGTGTTGATGCCATACTGGCCCGTCCCGAATGCGGCTGGGTCAACAAGAAACTGGAACGGAAGGCGCAAGGGTATGCCGTGTCCCAGGTTGTGCCTGAGCATTTGGGCGAAGTAAAGGCGCGGCGGCTTGACCTGATCGCCAAGACCGAAGCGGCCGTGCAGGAACGGCTCACCAAGGAAATCAGTTACTGGGATCACCGTGCCGAGCAACTCAAGCTTCAAGAACAGGCTGGCAGGACAAATGCTCGTCTCAACTCCGACGAGGCGCGCAAGCGCGCCGACGGGTTACAGGCGCGATTGCTGAAGCGGATAGAAGAGTTAAAGCTGGAAAAGCAGATTGCCCCTCTTCCCCCGGTCGTTATGGGTGGCCTTCTCGTAATCCCAGCGGGTTTGTTGGCGGCGATGAAGGGAGAACCGGCGGGCGGTGCGCCAACGAGACCCGAAGATACACAAGTTTCCGCCGCCAAGGCTCGCGCCATCGTCATGCAAGTTGAACGAGAACTTGGCTTTGTGCCAACCGACCGTGAGACCGAGAAACTGGGTTACGACATCGAAAGTCGGGTTCCCGGCACCGGCAAATTGCGATTCATTGAGGTCAAGGGGCGCGTGACCAGTGCGACGACGATCACCGTAACGAAGAACGAGATTCGCTACTCCCTGAACAAGCCCGATGACTTCATCCTGGCCATTGTCGAGTTTGACGGCGACGCGCACCGGTCGCACTACGTGCGGCGTCCCTTCCAGCGTGAGCCGGACTTTGGCGTCACGAGCGTGAACTACGATTTCGCCGAACTGCTCCAGCGGGCGGAGGTGCCGCGATGAGAGAGACTGTAGTTATCCGCGTTGCCGAGTTTGCCGGCGGGCCGTTCGCGGTTTCCGCCGAGGACGGGCAACGGCTTTGCGTGCATATTGCGGCTTTGTTGCGGGCGGGTACGCCGGTGGCTCTTTCCTTCGCCGAAATCGAGGTCCTGATCGGCGCGTTCTTGAGTGCTGCCCTGGGAACTCTTTGCGCCGACTTCCCAGAAGACACACTTGGTTGTCTTCTGACGTTAAGGGACATTTCAGCGGATGACCGCGCAGCGGCGGCGCGCAGTATGCGCAACGCCAGAGTCTACTACGCCAATCCGAAGGCATTCGATGATGCGTGGCGGGAGGAAATGGGAGATGATGCCCCGGCTTGTATCTCCTCGATGCACGTAGGGATGTGATACTATGGTTACGAATCTGACAGACGCTGAGATCGCGACTTTGATCGCGGAGGCTAAACCGTTGCCCGATGACTATCGGAGTCGTGTTCAGACCCGCCCAAAGCGGGGGCACCGCGAACGCGAACTCGATATAGACGGGGCCAACGGAAGCAAGTTCCGACTGATTTTGCGTCAATCATCGTTCAATCCGCTTGATTTTTCGGTCATCCTGGCATGGGTGCCCCCGCAATCCTCGACGCATTTTCGCTTGTGCCGTTACAACGGGAAGAGTCACGAACACTCGAACACGCTCGACTCCGGCCGGTTCTATGATTTCCACATGCATCGCGCTACGGAGCGGTACCAGCAATCCGGCCTGCGTGAAGACTCGTTTGCGGAGCCATGCACTCGTTACCAGGACTTCGCGGGCGCTCTGCGCTGTTTGATTCAGGATTGTGGCTTTCAGATGCCTGCAAACCATCAGCAGGAACTCTTCTAAACCCGAGGTGTAACATGAGCGTTGAAGCCATACAGACCGACTTTCGACGTAAAGTTGGCGAAACTGTGCGAGTGGCCGAAGAAGGCATGAATCGTTATCGGATCTTCACTCCTTTTCTATTCGAAGATGGCGACCATCTAGCCATCGTGATCAAACGTGAAAACGGCCGATGGATTCTCTCTGACGAAGGCCACACGTATATGCACCTAACATACGACCTGGAGGAGAAAGATCTGCAACGGGGCAACCGTCAAAAAATCATCGCAAATGCGCTTTCGGTTTTCACCGTCGAGGACCGTGAGGGCGAATTGCGACTTCTCGTGCCCGAGGAACGGTATGGCGACGCCTTGTTCAGCTTTGTACAAGCTCTTCTCAAAATTAGCGACGTGTCGTTCCTCTCCAGGGAACGTGTGCGATCCACCTTCATGGAAGATTTTCGATCCTTCCTGGAAGTGTCGGCGCCGCTGGACCGTTGCACGTTTGATTGGTTTGATCCTCAACATGACCCCGAAGGCAAATACACGGTGGACTGTCGGATCAATGGAATGCCCAAACCCATTATGATCTATGCCTTGCCGAGCGATGACCGCGTGCGCGACGCCACCATATCTTTACTCCAATTCGAAAGGTGGAATATCCCCCACCGGTCTCTTGCGATCTTCGAAGACCAGGAAGAGGTGAATCGCAAAGTACTGGCTCGGTTCAGCGACATGTGCGAGAAGCAATTCAGCAGTCTTGGGGCCAACAGGGATCGCATTGGTTCCTACCTTAAGGAGGCCACGTTGCCATGAAACTATCCAAAATTGAAATCACAAACTTCCGGTGCTTCGAGACCCTTTCTTTGAATCTCCAGCAGGATGTCAATGTCCTCGTTGGCGTAAATGGGGCCGGTAAAACAACGATTCTAGACGCCGTTTCCTTGGTGCTATACGACGTGGTAGCAGCGAACATCACAGCCTCGCGGAGCGTGCAAGAAGTAAGCCTAAGGCCAACGGATATCCACATTCAGCCCGGAGCATCGGATGAGGCCGTCATGCGTAAGGATTTTGTTCATATCCGCGCACAGGCGGGCGATTTCTATGCGGTGCCCGGCTTTCCTGCCGTGTCGGAGAATAACACGCCTATGCAATTGGAATGGGATGACCTCATTCAATACCAGCCGCCAAAAGGTTTCAATTATAGTCGAAAAAGCGGTGATAGCGATTGTTGTGTGACCGCATATTATCGTGCTCTTTGGCGAGAAATCCGCAAGGCTGACGAAAAGGCGTTGATTCCGCTTCCTGTGGTTGCTTACTACCGATCCGGCCGTTCAATTGCAAGAACTCCCGATTTGGGAGAAGTGCTCAAAAAGAAGCTTGTGCGCCAAGATGCATTCAAGAGGGCGCTTAACGCATCGGCTGGCTACGATACTTTCTTTCAGTGGTTCTATCTTCGCGAGAACAATGAGGTGAGAGAAAGACTTCGGCGACGGGAGGATGTGGACTTCCAGTATTCCGATCTGAGAGCTGTCCGAGGCGCTCTCGTCAAAGTCATCGAGCGAGTAAAAGAGGCCTACTTTGACGGCAATCCGCCGACCTTCAAGATCGTGTTAGATACGGCGAATGGAGGACGTTCTGTCCTTGAGTTGGAACAACTCAGCGATGGGTATCGAAATCTTTTGGCCTTGGTCTTGGATTTTGCCCGGCGGCTGGCGCAGGCGCATCCGAACTGGGAAGATCCCTTAAGTGCGCCGGGCATTATGCTTATTGACGAGATCGAGTTGCATTTGCATCCTAAATGGCAGCAGTGACAGCGGCGTTTTGATATTGGGATAAAAACGCCGATCAGAAAGTGGATGTTCTTCTTTTGGGTATTCTTTAGAATTGGTCGACAGACCCTCTTCTTATTTTCTTCCGTTGGTATTTT
>Ga0073936_10011046_pt1 | contig 10998 bp, 10 predicted proteins | sample AliMusrvi5mmetaG_FD_87041 | JGI IMG/M metagenome (GOLD analysis project Ga0073936, IMG submission 87041) | Freshwater lake bacterial and archeal communities from Alinen Mustajarvi, Finland, to study Microbial Dark Matter (Phase II) - Alinen... | ecosystem: Environmental > Aquatic > Freshwater >... | reverse complement strand
GGCATTTGACGGTGCCCATGACTTTGCCGTGCCCGCGGCCAAATCTTCTGTGCCGGGACAGTCACCCTCGAAAAGCGCTCCCATCTGCAAGGGTTCATCCGGGCCGGGGCCATCGTGGTCAAAAGCGGGGCCAAACATACTGGCACCCTTGAAATTTCCACGCCAGGCACGAACGTCAACGTCCCAAGCCTTGAAGAGCCACGACGCAAGACTTGAGACATTTCGGCTCGTTCCTTCCCTTTTTCTAGTGCCTTGCAGTCTGGTATCGCTGTTGTATTTCCCTCCATGGACTTAACGCAAGAAATCCTCGCCCTCAAGCAATCCCGCAACGCGGTCATCCTGGCTCACAACTATCAAGTCGGTGAGATTCAGGATGTGGCCGATTTTGTCGGCGATTCGCTCGGGCTTGCCTATCAGGCCAAGGCCACCGCGGCGGATGTGATCGTGTTCTGTGGCGTGCATTTCATGGCCGAGACCGCCAAAATCGTCAACCCGGGCAAAATCGTCGTGCTGCCGGATGCCGATGCCGGTTGCTCGCTCGAAGCGTCCTGCCCGGCGCCGCAACTTGAAGCCTATCTAACCGCAAACGCCGCCAAGAACTATTATGTCATCGCCTACATCAATTGTTCCGGCGCGGTCAAGGCGCTCAGTGATGTCATCTGCACTTCCGGCAACGCCGTGAGGATTGTCAATCAGGCGCCGGCGGAGCGACCGATCCTGTTTGTGCCCGATGCGAATCTGGGTGCCTGGGTGATGGAACAAACCGGCCGCAAGATGGATCTGTGGCAAGGCTCGTGTTATGTCCATGTCGAATTCACCCGCGACTCCATCAACCGCATCAAGGCCGAGTATCCCGCCGCCCTCGTCGTCGCCCATCCGGAATGCACCCAAGCCGTGCGTCTCCTCGCCGACGAAGTTTGCTCGACCGAGAAAATGGTCGGCTATTGCCGCGATGCCCCGGTTAAGGATATCATCGTCGTCACCGAAAGCGGCATGCTCCATCGCCTGCGCAAGGAATGCCCGGACAAGAATCTCATCGCCGGCCCCACCGAGCGCTGCGCCTGCGCCGATTGTCGCTATATGAAGCTCAACACCCTGCATAAGCTTCGCGACTGCCTCGCCGACTTGCGACCGCGCGTCGAAATGGAGGAAGCCATGCGCGCCAGGGCCGAGCGGCCCATTCTGCGCATGCTCGAACAATCACGCTGAAAATCCCCCGTCTCACTCGACCCCTATGGAAAACGTCATCATCATCGGCACCGGTTGCGCGGGTTACACCGCGGCCATCTACACCGCTCGCGCCCAACTCAACCCGCTCATGCTCACCGGCACCCAGCCCGGGGGACAGTTGTCCACCACCACCGAAGTGGAAAATTTTCCCGGCTACCCGGAAGGCATCATGGGGCCGGACCTGATGATGAAAATGCAGGCCCAGGCGGAAAAATTCGGCGCGCGCTTGGCCTGGTCCAACGTCGAAGCCGTGCAGCGGCGGGACGACGGCGGATTTGTCGTGAAAGCCGGCGCCGAAACTTTTGAGGCCAAAACCGTCATCATCGCCACCGGTGCCGCTCCCCGCCACCTCGGCCTGCCTAACGAACAAGCCCTCATCGGCCATGGCCTCACCTCATGCGCGACGTGCGACGGCGCGTTCTACCGCAACGTGCCGGTGTGCGTGATCGGCGGCGGCGACAGCGCCTGCGAAGAGGCGGTCTTTCTAACACGGTTTGCGAGCGTGGTGTATTTGATTCACCGCCGCGATTCGTTGCGCGCCTCCAAGATCATGGCCGAGCGCACCCTGGCCAACCCCAAGATCGTGCCGGTGTGGAATTCCACGGTGAGTACTTATCTAACCGACGAAAAGGGCGAGATGCGTGCCGTGACGCTCACCAACCTGCTCGATGGCGCCATCCGCGAGTTGGCGGTGAGTTGTGTGTTTGTGGCGATCGGCCATGTTCCTAACAGCAATTTCCTCGACGGCCTGGTGGACAAGGACGAGAATGGCTACATCCTCCAACAACCGGGACGCACCGCCACCAAGACGCCCGGTCTGTTCGCCGCGGGCGATGTGGCGGATCATTTCTATCGCCAGGCCATCACCGCCGCCGGCCAGGGCTGCGCCGCCGCGCTGGAAGCCGAGCGCTACCTCAGCGAGCACGCGTGAGCTGAGCACCGGTCGGCACCCATCAGGTGGCAGGCGCCGCCGAAGAATCCCTTGGCGCAAGTGGCCCAAGTGCGCTTATGCTGCGGCCGTGAACGCCGCACTTGAAACCCTGATGCTCGCCTTTGCCGGCGAGGGCGCTTTGCCGGTGCCGGCCAAGGCCCTGTTCCTCGGGGCGCAAGCCCATCCGGCATTGGCCCGCTGGCCCGACCTGATCGGCTGGCAGCCGCTCAAACCGCTGGCGGCCGCTTGGGAGCGCGCCGGTTTGGCCCGCTTGGACCAGCCGGCCGGGCGCTTTCCGCTGGTGCTGGTGCTGCCGGGCAAATCGCGCGATGAAACGTTGGCGTGGTTTGCACTGGCGCGCGAGGCGTTGGAGCCGGATGGTTGCCTGCTGGCCGCCATGCCAAACACCGCGGGAGCGGCACGCTTCGAGAAGGCTCTCGGCCAGGCCTGCGGCAACATCACCTCGTTGCAAAAGCACAAGTGCCGCGCGTTCCATGTGACGGAAGATGGCTGCTGGCGCGAGGAGATTTTCGCCGGCTGGCGGGCCTTGGGCGGGCGGCGCGTCATTCCTAACACCAATTTCGCGGTCGAACCCGGCTTGTTCAGCGTGGATCACGTCGATCCGGGTTCGGCGTTGCTCGCCGCCCACCTGCCCGCAACCCTGCGCGGCGATGTCGCGGATCTGGGAGCAGGGTGGGGGTTTCTTGCCGATGCCGTGCTGCGCCATTGCCCCAAGGTCGGCCGCATCGACTTGTTCGAGGCCGATGCCCGTGCGCTCGCCTGCGCCCGCACGAATCTGGCCGGGCACCAGCGCGACATGCATTTCCACTGGCACGATGTGTGCGAAGGCCTTCCCGCCAGCTTTGACGCCATCGTGATGAACCCGCCGTTTCACGCCGGCCAGGCCACCGCGGTGGATTTGGGCCGGGCGTTTCTCAAGACCGCCGCTGCCGCGCTCAAACGCGGCGGCAAACTCTATCTGGTGGCCAACCGCCAACTCGCCTACGAAGCCGTGCTGGAAGCCAGTGGCTTGGTCTGGCGCAATGCCGGCGAGGATAAAACCTACAAACTGTTGTTCGCGGAACGCCGCTAGAACCTAACGATAAGACCGCCATGAAACTCATCAAACTGCTCGCCAACCTCGGCTATGGCTCGCGCCGGGAGGTCCAACGCCTGATCCGTGCCGGCGCGTTCGGCGACGATCAGGGAAATACGTTAGGTGAGGGCGATTTTCCACCGCATGCGGCGATCCGGTTTCGCGGCGAGCCCCTCGACCCGTCGTTTCCGCTGCTGTTGATGCTCCACAAGCCGGACGGCTACACCTGCAGTGCGGACGATCCGGGCGCCACCATCTTCGATCTGTTGCCGCCCCGCTTTGCCCGGAGAAATCCTTTGCTCAGCCCGGTGGGCCGGCTCGACAAGGACACCACCGGCTTGTTGCTGCTTACCGACGACGGACAATTGTTGCATAAGATCATCCATCCGAAATCCGGATGCCTGAAAATCTATCATGCCGTGCTGGACCGCCCGCTGGAGGGCCATGAGGCCGCGTTGTTCGCCTCGGGCGAACTGGTGCTCAACAGTGAAACCAAACCATTGCTGCCGGCGCAGCTCGAATTGTTAGGAGAAAAGGAGGCCCTCGTCACTTTGCACGAGGGCCGCTACCATCAGGTCCGCCGGATGTTCGCCGCGGCCGGCAACCACGTGCTCACGCTCCGGCGCATCGCCATCGGCGGCTTGCGCCTGCCCGCCGAGCTGGCGGAAGGCCAGTGGCGCCAACTCACCGCGGATGAGCGGGCGCGGATTTTCGCCGGAACGCCAGGAGCACGGCCTCAGCCATCCTGATCCCAGGGGAAAATGGATGAGCTGATGTTGGGTATTGCTTCGTGCCCGCCTGGGCTTACCTGGGGTTGTCCAGCACGGCCTGCAGCTCCCAGGTGCGCTTGTCGCGCGGGGTGCCGGGGCCATTGTACCCTAACAGCCGGTACGGGCGCGCGCCGAGCTTGCGTTCGGCCAGCTCCGCCTCGATCGCGGTCTTGGCCTTGGCCACGTTGGCTTGACTTTGTTCGCCCTGCCAGGTATAACTGAGCACCTTGGCGGCAGGCACGTCGCGCACCTCCACTTTCCTGCCGTCCGCGCCAACCGCGCCCACCTTGTCGTTTCGATAGAGAAAGGCCATGGTGGTCATCTCGAGCTGGTCACCGGATTTTTCCATGGTCATCTCGACCGGGGCGGTCATGGGAATATGGTGCTTCTGGATGTGGCCGAAGAGTGTCCAAAAGCCGAAGCTTTGCCACTTGTTGTGGGTGAAGGCAGCGCGGTAGGCCGGCAAGGATTTGAGACTGACCTGGTTATAGGGTCCCGGTTGCGGCCAGCCCTCGGGCAGCGGGGCTTCATTCACATAGGCGGGAGCGGCGGGCGGCTCCACGGCTTGAATGGTGCAGGCGGAAAACAGGGAGAGGAACGGAAACAACGACAGTTTCATGGCGAGGCAACAAAGCACGGATGTGGCAATCCGCAAGCGGCGATGGGGGCCGGCCTACTCGCTATGCCAACTGCCGCAACCAGGCGAAAAATGCCGGCTCGTCCGCGCTCATCGGGATGGCGCGTTTTTCCAGGGCGGCCAGACAGGCCAGGCGCGCGGGGATTTCGACTTGGCCCTGGCCGACCACGCTGGCGAGCACTTCGGGGAATTTTGCCGGGTGTGCGGTTTCGAGGACGACGGTGCTTGCCTGCGGGTGACTGCGCTGCCATTGCCGCGCGGCGCACCAGCCCACCGCGCCGTGGGGATCGAGTTGATAGTGATGCTCGGCGGCCACTTCCCGCATCGCGGCCAGCGTCTGTTCGTCACTCACCGAGCAGCCGCTGACCCGCCGGCACATCGCGGCTCGGTCGTGGCCAAACAACGCGAGCAGCCGCGCGAAATTCGACGGCGCGCCTACATCCATGGCGTTGGACAAGGTGGGGTGGCTCGGGCGCGGAGCATAGGGCTGCCCGGCAAGGTAGGCGCTGAGCACGTCGTTGCGATTGTTGGCAGCGACGAAATGGTCCACCTTGAGGCCGAGGCGCTCGGCCAGCAGGCCGGCGGTTAGATTGCCCAGGTTGCCCGATGGCACGACAAATACCGGCGCGACGCCCACCGGCAAGAAGCGGGCACTATGAATGTAGTAGAAACTTTGCGGCACCAGCCGCGAGATGTTGATCGAGTTGGCGGAGGTGAGCCGCAGGTGGTCGGATAGACCGGGATCCAACAACGCCGCCTTGACCAGCCGCTGGCAATCGTCAAACGAGCCATCGACCTCCAACGCGGTGATGTTGCCGCCGAGGGTGGTGAGTTGCTTTTCCTGCAGCCCGCTGACTTTACCGCGCGGATAGAGAATGACCACGCGGATGCCCGCCACGTTATGGAACGCATGCGCCACGGCACCGCCGGTATCGCCGGAAGTGGCCACCAGCACGGTCAGCAAACTGGCGTCATCGCGGGCCAGCCAACCCATCAGCCGCGCCATGAAGCGCGCGCCAAAGTCCTTGAACGCAAGCGTCGGACCATGAAACAGCTCCAACACGTATTGCCGCTGCGCCACCTCCACCAGCGGCGCGTCAAAGGTCAGCGAGTCGTTGACTATGCCGCGCAAGGCGTCCGCGGGCATGTCGTCGCCGAAAAACGCCTGCGCGACGCGGTTGCCGATCTCCTGGAATGTTAGATCGCGCCATTCCGCCCAGAACCCGCCGTCCAACACCGGCAAGCGCTCCGGCAGGTACAGTCCGTTATCCGGCGGCAGGGACGCCAGGACCGCCTGTTTGAGGGCAACCCGGTGGGTGGGGTCGTTGGTGCTGACAAAGTTCATCGTGGGCCGGAGCAGGGGTGGAGGCTATCAGATGACATGCACCCCGTGGGGATTGATCCGCGACACATAGATTTGATTGGGCAGCGGCACTGCCGAAAACACTTTTGAGATCGCTTCGCCTGCCTTGCGCGCGGTCTCTTCGCCCTCACACAACGCAAACACGCTCGGCCCCGCCCCGGAAATCGAAAATCCCAGCGCGCCGGCACCCAACGCCGCCCGTTTCGCCCGATAGAAATCCGGGATGAGCTTCTGCCGGCGCGGCTCGGCGATCACATCGTGAATCGAGCGGCTGATCAGGCCGTAATCCTCTTGGATCAGGCCGCACAACAGGCCGCCGAGGTTGCCGATTTGCTGGGTTGCGTTGATCAGCGGGATTTCCTTGGGCAGGATTTCACGCGCTACTTTCGTTAGAATTTCAATATCCGGATGGACCACTGCGACCCAGAGGTTTTTGGGCGCGGGGATGCTGGCGACATCCAGCTCATCATTGGAGCGGATGAACACGATGCCTCCCAGCAGGCACGGTGCCACGTTGTCGGCGTGCCAGGCACCGTCCGCCGAGGCTTCGCCAGCCATTGCAAAGGGCAGCAATTGTTGTTTGGTGAGCGGTTCACCGATGAGGGTGTTGACCGCAAATGCGCCGGCCACCGCGCTCGCCGCGGAGGAGCCCAGACCGCTGCCAAAGGGCATTTTCTTGTGAATCTCCATTTCGATGCCGCGGTCGCTCATGCCCAGATGGCGCAGCAAATCCAGCGCTGCGACCCCGGCGGTGTTATGTTCGGCTTCCAACGGCAGTTTGCCGTCGTCGCCGCTGATCTTGGTGATGCGAAGGCCCGGTGTGTCCGCATGTCTGACCACCACCTCATCGCCCGGTGCGTCGATGGCAAAGCCCAGCACGTCGTAGCCACAGGCGACGTTGGCGACAGTGGCCGGCGCAAACACGCGCACTTCGTGGTCGGCTCGCGCTTTCATGGCTGGGATTCTCCTAACATGACAATGGAATGGTGGGTTAAGTGGGTTGGCTCTGTGCGGCGGGCGCGCCGGGGCGCGACGATAGACCGCAGCATGCACCTCGGCAACTCGAAATCTCGCGGCTGGAGCGGGAACCCTCACGTCGCCTGGTGACAGAGGAGGCCAGATAGGCATTTCTTGCGCTTTGTTTCACAGGGGGGGCACGAGTGTTCCGCTCCGGCCAGCCGATGAGCCGCTGGCAAGCCAATAAACCCGGTGCACGCAGGAGCGGGTATCCGGCCCGCTGCCATGCGCCTTGCTGGCTCAGCCATTGTCCCGTGAGTTCAGGATGTCTGAGGCTTCCACCGCGGAAAGAACGGTCGCTAAGGTCGCGTACATTCTGCCCATGCGTGTTGAAAACTACTCATTCAAACGGGCGCTCGGCGTGGTGTGTGGAGCTCTGGCGTCGGTGGCCGGCGCCGCTGAACCGGCGGGGACCTGGGCGACGGCAACGCGCGCCGGGCGGGTCGAAGCGCGCCACGGTGAGTCCCTGCTGTTTGCCTGGCAAAGCGAACCGTTGGCAGCCCCGCTGGGCGGCGCCAAGTTTGCGGCCAGCGCGTTTGTCCATCCGCTGCGCACGCCCTCGGGCTTCGAATGGACCGCCGTTCAGCCCGCCGACCACCTGCATCATCTGGGTTTGTGGTGGCCGTGGAAGTTCATCGAGGTGGATGGCGAACGCTACAATTGTTGGGAAATCCAGGAAGGCCAGGGCGCACTCGTGGCGCGCGGAGTGAAACAATTGGAGGTTGGGCCCGACCGGCTTGGCTGGGAATTTACCAACGAAGTGGTGGTGCGCAAGGCGGGAGGCGAGGCGCGGGCGGTGATTCGCGAGACCGCCACGGTGGGCCTGGCCCTGCGCGGCAGTGATGCGGTGGTGCTCGATGTCACCCTGCGGCAGCAGGCGCTGGGAAGCCCGGTCACGATTGTCAACTACCTCTACAGCGGCTTTTCCTGGCGCGGCACCAGTGCTTGGAACAAGGACAACAGCCGCTTGCTCACCAGCGAGGGCCAGGGCCGCGATGACGCCAACGGCCAACTGGCGCGCTGGGTGGTGGTCAGCGGTCCGACGCCTAACGGGTCCGCCGCGGTCTTGCTGATGAGCGCCGCCAGCGAAGTGGCGGGTACCGCGGAACGCTTGCGCGTGTGGGATTCCAAAACCACCAATGGCGTGCCATTTGTCAATTTCAACCCGGTGGTCAACGCGGCCCTGCCATTGGACGAGGCGCATCCGGCGGTTTCTAACCGAAAATACCGTGTCGTCGCCGCCGATCGCCTGATCGATGCCGCCGCCGCCGAGGCCGAGTGGCGCCAGTGGCTGGGCAAGTGAGCGGGGGCATTTGCGGGTCGGCAGTGTGGACTCCGGCCGAGTCTGCATTCGGTTCGCCGGTGGAGCTGATGGTCCGCATTGCGCCCCCGCCGTGGAAACCAGTGCCGCCAAGCGGGATTTTTTCCGCGATTTTATATGCGTGCCATCCCCGGTGCCACCGGCCTATGCTCCGGGCATGCCGTTTAGCACCTTTGGACTTGAGGCCGAGATTATGCGAGCCATTGAGCATGCCGGATACGTCCGCCCGACCCCGGTGCAGGCGGCGGCCATTCCCAAGGTGATGCAGGGCCTTGACCTCATCGCCATTGCCCAGACCGGCACCGGCAAGACCGCGGCGTTTGTGCTGCCGATGTTGCAGCGCTTGGCGCAGTGGCAGCGCCACGGCCAACTGCGCGGCATCAAGGCGCTCATCCTCGCGCCCACCCGCGAGCTGGCGGTCCAGATTGTCGACAACATCCGCGCCTACGGCAAGCACCTGCCCATCCGCGTGGCCGCCATTCACGGCGGCGTCGATGAGGATGCCCAAATCAAGGCCCTGCGCAAAGGGGTCCATATCCTCGTCGCCACGCCGGGGCGTTTGCTCGACTTGCTCGGACGCCAAAAGCTCGATTTCCAGCCGCTTGAAATGCTCGTCCTCGACGAAGCGGACCGGATGCTCGACATGGGCTTTCTGCGGGACATTGAGACGATTGTCGGCGCTTTGCCCAAACGCCGGCAGACACTGATGTTCTCCGCCACCCTCTCCAAGGAGGTCGAGTCCCTGGCGCGCCGGTTCCTATATCAGCCCAAAATGGTGCAAATCGGCAAGCGCTCGAATCCGGCGGATACCGTCGACCAGTGTGTCTATGAGGTGCCGACCCATTTGAAAAGCGCTCTGCTGCTAGAACTGTTGCGGCAGCCGAAGTTCAAGAAAGTTCTCGTCTTCGCCCGCATGAAGGATGGCGCGGACCGCATCACGAATTTTCTCAAACTCGCCAAGGTGCAAGTCTCCAAGCTTCACTCCAGCCGCTCCCAGGACCAACGGCAGCAAGCCCTCCAGGATTTTAAGGACGGCACGATTCAGGTTCTCGTCGCCACCGACATCGTCGCGCGCGGCATCGATATCGAGGGTGTCACCCACGTCGTGAACTATGATTTTCCGGTCAACCCCGAAGACTATGTGCATCGCATCGGCCGCACCGGCCGGGCCGCGGCACAGGGCGATGCCATCAGCTTCGTGCCCAAGCAAGATCTGAATTTGTTGGACAGGCTCGAGCTATTTATCGGCCAGCGCCTCGAGCACAAGCGCTTGCGCGGCTTCGACTACCGCGCACCCGTCCCCGCGCCCGCTCCCGGCGACAAGGCGCCGCGGCGCGACTGGCGCAAGCGCACCCGCGAGATGGAGCGACGCAACGGCTGAGTTCGGGTGTTAGCATGGGCCGGTGGGTGGTAGCGGCAGCCCCTGCTTGCCGGGTTCAAGCTGTGGGCATGCCCGCACCGGGGCGCTACCCGCGGCCACTCCGGGCGAGAAAATGTGCTTGCCAACGAATCCGACGGCTTCTATCAATGCTTCGTCGGTCAGCCCGTGGCAAATTGATCTTTGCAGCGGGGAGGTGAATTTCCCCGGTTCCCGCCGGCACCGTGACCGGGAACGCGAAGCGAAACCTGTAACCAAAAAAACATGAAAACGACATCGTTCATATTGTTGACAGGGCTGGCCCTTGTCTCAGCCGCATCGGCAGGCACCCCAGCTACAGCCACGCCACCGCCTGCCAGCGTGGGGCTGTGGGAGTGGTTTGCCGGAGGGTCCATTGGCTACATCACTGACATCAACGAGGCGATGTACGGCCTGCAGGTGGGCGTGGAGTACAAGGCACCCGGCACCCGCGCAACCCAGGCTATCTATCTGGAAGTTGGATTCACCCACGATGGCGCCAACTATATGTACAGTCCGCCGCCTGGCGTTACCGGCGGCAGAACGGAAAATGCGGCGATTGATCTTGATATCATCCCGCTCACCCTCAACTACAAGTTTGAGGCGCCCATCACGGAACGTCTGCACTACTACCTCGGGCTCGGGCTGGGCATCGTTTTCTTGGATAGTTCCTACGATTGGAGTTGGAGCCAGGCGGTCACTCCACCTAACAATCAAGGGGTCGGCGGTGACGACCGGACCGAGGTCCGCTTTTATGGTGACGTGTTCGCCGGGCTGAGCTACACTCTAAGCGATTCGTTGCGGGTGTTCGCCGGAGTTCGCTATATCTTCATGGATGATGTCAATCGGCATATCGATGTCACCCAGGTTGCTGATTACACCGCAGGTATCAACAATGACGTGCTGTTCGAGCTGGGAATGCGCTACAGTTTCTGAGCCGGCTCCAGACCAACGCGGAAAGTCACGCATCGGCGGATACGTTCGCCTTCCACCCCGGGCTCAGCGCCGCATAAGGGGCGGGCTGCCTTGCGCAAGACCGTCGCGCTGCCATAGCTGGTGCCGGCGCCAGCCTTGCCCCACTTCAGGGTTGCACGGTCACCGGTGTGCCGACGCGCACGGCGTCATAGAAGCGTTTCGCCTGGCGCTTGGGCAGGCGAATGCAGCCGCTGGAAGCCGGGTAGCCTGGCAGTTTGCCGGCATGCAGGCCGTAGGCGCTGGTAAAGCGCAGGAAATAGGG
>Ga0073936_10011044_pt1 | contig 11000 bp, 10 predicted proteins | sample AliMusrvi5mmetaG_FD_87041 | JGI IMG/M metagenome (GOLD analysis project Ga0073936, IMG submission 87041) | Freshwater lake bacterial and archeal communities from Alinen Mustajarvi, Finland, to study Microbial Dark Matter (Phase II) - Alinen... | ecosystem: Environmental > Aquatic > Freshwater >... | reverse complement strand
CGAGGCGATCGAGAAGCCCGGCAACCTCGGCACGATCCTGCGCAGCGCGGATGCGGCCGGCTGCGACGCGGTGATCGTGTGCGACCCGGTGACGGACATCTTCAACCCCAACGTGGTCCGGGCCTCGACCGGCGTGCTCTTCTCGGTGCCGCTGGTGGTCGCGGGCAGCGCCGACGTGCTCGCGTGGCTGCGGTCGAAGCTGATCCGGACGGTGGCGACGACGCCCGCGGCGCAGACGCTCTACACCACGGCCGACCTGCGCGGCTCGCTGGCGGTCGTCATGGGCAGCGAGCAGTACGGGCTCAGCGAATTCTGGCTGAAGCACGCGGACCTCACGGTGCGCATCCCGATGGCGGGGCAGGCCGACTCGCTCAACGTGGCGATGGCCACGATCATCACGCTCTTCGAGGCCGTGCGCCAGCGGGGCTGACGCCGCCCTCAGGGACGCGTCAGGCGGTTGACCAGCGCGCGGTACGGCGGGAGCAGGGCGAAGGCCATCACGAGCTTCACGCCGAGGTCGCCGCAGGCGAGCGGCAGCCAGTGCAGTGTCGTGCCGGCGAAGGCGAGGCTGAAGAAGATGCCGGTGTCCACGATCGAGGCCGCGACGGAGCCGAGCAGCGGGGCCTTCCACCAGCTCTGCTTGCGCAGCTGGTTGAACACGGCGACGTCGAGCAGCTGGGACACGATGAACGCGCTGCCGGAGGCGACGGCGATGCGCGCCGGGGCCAGGAGCGCGGAGCACGTGAGCCCGATGGCGAAGCCGATCCAGGCCACGCGGCGCGCGAGCGAGGGACCGGAGACGCGGTTGCAGACGTCGGTGACCAGGTAGGCCACGGGATAAGAGAACGCGCCCCAGGTGAGCCAGGCATTCAGCGGGAACTGCACGAGCAGGTTGGAGAGGAGCACGATCGCCGCCATGGCGAGCGCGGGGAGCACGATTGGGCGCACGTTCATGTCGTTGGACCACCCGTGCGCCGGTACCAGGCGACCAGCTCCGCGGTGCCAGCGGCCATGCTGATCCGCGGCACGTAGCCCAGGTCGCGCCGCGCTGCGGTGAGATTGAACCAGTGGTCCTTGGCCAGCTCGGCGGCGATGAAGCGCGTCATGGGGGGCTCACCGCCCAGTGGCAGCACGCGCCACGCGGCCTCGCACACGGCGCCGAGGGCGGTGGCGGCCCCGAGGGGGATCCGCCGCGTGACCGGCGGCTCGCCGAGGGCGGTGAGCAGGCCGTTGATCCAGTCCCAGAGCACGACCGGCTCGCCGTTGGTGATGAAGTACGCCTTGCCCGAGACGCCGCGCCGCAGCGCGTCCTCGGCGAGCAGGTGGGCATCAACGGCGTTCTCGACCTGAACCATGTCCACGCGGTTGCGGCCGGTGCCGACGATGCGCAGCCGGCCGGCGCGCGCGCGCGCGAGCACCCGCGGGACGAGATGCGGGTCGCCAACGCCCCAGATCAGGTGCGGCCGCAGGGCGACGGTGCGGAGGGACGGGGAATTGGCGGCGAGCACCTCGCGCTCGGCGATCGCCTTGGTGAGCGGATAGGGACTCGGGCAGGCGGTGGTGAGCGGGAGGGACTCGTCGGCATCGGCGAGGTCGCCGCCGTGGTAGACCACGCTCGGCGTGCTGGTGTGGACCAGCCGTGCGACCCCGTGGGCGCGGCAGCCCTCGAGCAAGGCCCGCGTGCCGAGCACGTTGGTGCGGTGAAAATCGTCGTAGCGGCCCCAGACCCCGACCTTGGCGGCGGTGTGGAAGACGGTCTCGATGCCCGCGCAGGCGGCGCGCACCGCGACAGCATCGTCCAGCGAGGCGCGGATGAAGCGCACGCCGCGGGCCTCGAGGTCGGGCGCGGGCGTGCGGCCGAGGACCGTCACCGGCCGGCCGGCGGCAAGCAGGCGCTCAACGAGGCGTCGTCCAAGGAAGCCGGTGCCGCCGGTGACCAGGGTGCTCATGAGGCGGAGGCGGTCTCGACACCCTGCGCGCTGGCGGCCCAGGCGGCAAGCGCGAGGCGGTGGATCTTGGCGTTGTGGCGGACGTCCACAGGGAAACGGGGATGAAAATAGAAGCGGGAGATGGCGGCGGTGTGCGGGTGCTGGAGCGCGAGGGCCCGCAGCTCGGCGGCGAAGGCCCGAGCCGCGCCGGCGCGGAGCGAGGGCGATTCCACGACGAGGCCGGGCTGCTGACTTCCGTGGGACCCGAGTCCGACCAGCGCGCAGCGCGTCACGCGGCGGTGCTGGCGGAACACCTGCTCGCAGGGTTCGGTGAAAAGCGGGCCGGCCGAGGTCTCGACGCGCTCCGCCTTGCGGCCGACAAACCAGAGGCGGCTGGAGTAATCCAAATAGCCACAGTCACCCATGCGATGCCAGACCGCGCCTGACGGCGCGGAAACGCCAGATGGTATCTTGGCCGCGGCCGTGGCCTCGGGCAGGGCGTCGTACTCCTTGGTGACGACGGGACCCTGCACGATGATCTCGCCAATCTCTCCCGTCGGCAGCTCGGGGGCGTCGGCGAGGATGGCGATGGGACGGTCGGTGATGGGGATGATGCGGACGCTGATGTCGGGCAGCGGCCGGCCGACGCACGCGCCGCGGACGGAGCGGAGGTCGATCTCGGTGCTGGAGACGGTGGCAACGGGCAGCGCCTCGGTGGCGCCGTAGGGGCTGTGCAGGCGTCCCTGGGGCAGCAGGCGACGCGAACTTTCCCACAGCGCGGACGGCACGGGTGCCCCGGCGCTGAGCACGCGGCGCAGGCTGGGCAGGTTGATCCGCTGCTGCTCGCAGTACGCGCTCACCTTGAGCCAGAGCGTCGGCGAGCCAAAGGAGGTCGTGACGTTTTCCTGAAGGATGGCCTGGACGATCTTGGCCGGATCGGCGGCCGCGGGGCGGCGGGGATCGATCTCGGGCACGACGGTGGTCAGGCCGAGCGCGGGGTTGAAGAGCGCGAAGATGGGCAGCATCGGCAGGTCGACCTCGCCCGGGGTGATATCGTAGGCCGCACGGATCAGCCGGACCTGGGCCTCGAACATGCCGTGCTCGTAGCAGACCCCTTTCGGCGCGCCGGTGGAGCCGGAGGTGAAGAGGATGGCGGCAAGATCGGAGGCCGCGCTCTGCACCGTGGCCGCGGCGCGAGGTTGGCCGGCGGCCGCGACGCGGGCGGTCGGCGAGGCGCTGACCGGGACGCGGACCTGCACGGAGGCGAAGGCGCGGCGGAAGACATGGCTGAGGCCGCGCGCCAGCGGGATGCCGACCAGGGCGCGGGGCCGGGAGCGGGCGACGCAGGCGAGGAAGTTTTTCAGGCCCATGCCCGGGTCGATGACCACGGGGATGGCGCCGGCGCGAAACAGGGCGAAGACGACGGCGATGAGCGGCAGGCCCGGCTTCACCATGACCAGCGTGCGGTCGCCGGCGCGCACGCCGGCGACGGCGAGCGTTGCACCCCAGGCGGAGACCTCGGCGTCGAGCTCGGTGAACGTCAGCGTGAGGTAGTCGATCCGTCCGTCGGCGGTGCGGCCGCGCGGGATCTTGAGCGCGGGCTGGCCCGGCGCGGCGGCGGCCATGAGCGCGAGGTGGCGCGCGATGTTGGCGTTGGTCTCGGGCGGGGGCACGGCGGTGTGGACGTTGAGCGTGGGGTCGCTCCGCAGCCGGTGCCCTACCCCTCCTGCAGCGACGGCTCTTTCCGCAGCAGCTCGGCCTGCCAGGGCAGCAGGACCTGGTCGAGCTGGCGGGGCGAGCGGGCGATCTGGGCGAGCTGGGAGCGGTTGGCGATCAGGGTCGCCTCCAGGCCGAGCTTCTTGGCGAGCCGGTCGCGGTCGTGCTTGATGCGCTCCTGGTGCTCGATCTCGGCCTGCGAGAGCGACACATGGTTCGGGTCGCGGCCGGGACGGCGCGGCAGGCTCTTGGGGTCCCGCGCGAGCCCGGCGCGCACGGCGGCGACGAGCGACGGGAAGATGCGGTCGTGGCGCCGACCGAGGTGGACGCGCGCGAGGATCTCCTCCGCGGTCTGGCTCGTCTCGGCGGTCTCGGCGAGCTGGATGAGGAGGGCGTTGCCGCAGACCTTGAACGGCGGCGTGTCGAGGCGCTGCGCCTGCTGCTCGCGCCAGTGCCAGACGGCGTGCAGGACACTGAGGCCGGCGCCGCGCAGGCGCTCGCTGCGGCCGATGCGCCAGTCGTGCTCCGTCGGCGGGGCGAAGCCGGTCGACCCGGACTCGATCTGGGAGCGGCACTGCTGCTCCAGCCAGTCCATCCGGTGCAGCTTGGTGAGCTCGCGCGTGAGCAGGTCGCGCAGGGCGGGCAGGTGCCAGACGTCGAGGGCGGCGTAGTTGAGCAGCTTGGGCGTGATGGGCCGCGCGGACCAGTTGGCCTTCTGGCCCGACTTGTCGACGGCGACGCCGAAATGGTCCTCCAGCAGCGACCCGAGGCCGATGCGGGCGCGGCCGAGGAGCTGCGCGGCCAGCATGGTGTCGAAGATGCTCTTGGGCCGGAAGCCGTTGAGGTCGTGCAGGAGCCGCAGGTCGAAGTCGCTGCCGTGCATCAGCAGGTGCTTGGTGGCGAGCCGGTGCAGGAGCGGCTCGAACTTCAGGCCCGGGGCCAGCATGTCGACGAGGAAGACCTCGCGGCCGACCAGGAGCTGCATGAGGCAGACCCGGGTCTTGTAGTGGTACATGTTGTCGGCCTCGGTATCGAGGGAGACCTCGGCCACGCGGTCGAGCGCGGCCAGCAGCGGCGCCAGGGAACCGGGTTGATCGAGCAGTTGGTAGGCGGGCGGACGGGAAGTCACTTTGACGCCGAGCAAACGGCGAACCTGGAGAGGGAGGAAGCGGGAAATCATGCGGCGGGCGGCGGGTTCTCCCACGCCGAGAGGAAGGCATCAATCAACAAAGGAAGGTCATCGCTGTAGCCGCCCTCGAGGATCGCGGCGGCGGGGAGGCCGGTTTCCCGCAGCCAGCGGCCCAGCGCGGCAAAATCCTCGGCCTCAAGGGTCATGGCCGTGATCGGGTCGCGCGCGTAGGCGTCGAAGCCGGCGGAGACGAGCACCAGGTCGGGGGCGAAGCCGACGACGGCATCGAGCGACTCGCGCAGGGCGGCCAGGTGGGCCGCGCGCGGCGAGTGCGGGGCGACGGGCCAGTTGTGGCAGTTGTCGAAGGACGCCGTCCCCGTGCCGGGATATCCCGGGTACTGGTGGACGGAGGTGAACAGCAGGCCGTCGCGCCCGCGCAGGATGGCCTCGGTGCCGTTGCCATGGTGGGCGTCGAAGTCCCAGACCGCGACCCGCCCCACCCCGCGGGCCCGGGCGGCCAGGGCCGCGATGGCGATCTGGTTGAGGTAGCAGAACCCCATCGCCTGGCCGGCGGTGGCGTGGTGGCCGGGCGGGCGCATCAGGGAAAAAACCCGCTCGCCCGCGAGGGCGAGGTCGGAGGCCTGCAGCGCGGCGGCCACGGCCTGGCGGGCGTGGGCGGGGATGTTCGGCAGGTACGGCGTGTCGGCGTCGAAGTCGCGCGGGACCGCGAGGCGCCGGAGGTGGGCCGGCGTGTGGGCGAGCCGCAGGATTTCATCCGGGACCTCCGCGGCGGGCGTTCGCCAGGTCCAGTCCGGGTGCGCGGCCCGCAGGTGGGCGGCGCTGCGGAGGACCCGCGCGGGCTGCTCGGGGCGCAGCGAGGAGCCGTAGTCGGCGCAGTGCGGGTCGTGCAGAAGGATCATCCGGTGTTTTCTGTTTGTGACTTTTCAGCCGATGAAGGCCAATGTTTAAGCATGAAGGTCGTGGTGCTCTGCTCGGGCGGAATGGATTCCGTGACGGCGCTGTATTGGGCGCGGCGGGAGCATGCCGTCGTGGCGGTGGCGAGCTTCGACTACGGCGCGAAGCACAATCCCCGCGAGCTGCCCCTGGCGGCGGAGCATGCGGCGAGGCTCGGCGTGCGACACGAGGTGATCCCGCTGGAATTCGTAAACCGCCTGTTTTCGTCGGACCTGCTGCAGAGCGGCGGGGCGGTGCCGGACGGGCATTACGAGGCCGCGAACATGAGGCAGACGGTGGTGCCGTTCCGCAACGCGATCATGCTGTCGATCGCCGCCGGCTTCGCCGAGAGCGTCGGCGCGGAGGGCCTGGTGATCTCGGACCACGGCGGCGACCACGCGATCTACCCGGACTGCCGCGAGGATTTCATGCGGGCCATGGGCGACGCCATGCGGCTCGGCACCTATGCGCAGGTGCAGCTGCTGCGGCCGTTCATCACTCGGACAAAAGGGGAGATTGTCGCGGAGGGCACGCGGCTCGGCGTGGACTTCGCCCGGACATGGTCCTGCTACAAGGGCGGCGCGATCCACTGCGGCACGTGCGGCACCTGCGTGGAGCGACGCGAGGCCTTCCTGCAGGCCGGCGTGCCGGACCCGACGACCTATGCGTCGCTGGACCCGCTGCCGCCCAAACCCCGGTCGAGCTGACCCTGGCTAACGCTGGATCAGAGGAGTGGGAATTAACGGATATTCGTGGTTGGATCAGGGTCTGAGACCAGGACGGTTTTTCCATGCTGATATCCGAAATTTTCTACTCCATCCAGGGCGAGGGGCGGCTGACCGGCGTGCCCTCGGTCTTTGTGCGGACCAGCGGCTGCAACCTGCGCTGCAACTGGTGCGACACGCCGTACGCCTCGTGGCAACCGGAGGGCGAGGCCCGCACGATCCCGCAGATCCTCGCGGAGATTGAGCAGCATCCGGCCCGGCACGTCGTGCTGACGGGTGGCGAGCCGATGATTGCGAAGGAAGTGGCCGCGCTGGCGGTGGCGATCCGGGAGCTGGGCTATCATCTCACGATCGAGACGGCCGCGACCGTGGCGCCGGGCGGGATCGGCTGCGACCTGGCGTCGCTGTCACCCAAGCTGCTCAATTCCGCGCCGGACAACCGGCTCGGGCCAACCTGGCGCAAGAAGCACGAGGCGCTGCGCTGGCAGCCGGACGTGGTGCGCGCGTGGGTCGAGGGCTATGACTACCAGCTGAAATTCGTCGTGGCACAGCCTGCGGACGTGGAGGAGATCGAGGGCATGCTCAGCCGGCTCAAGCTCGAGATTCCACGGCACCAGGTGCTGCTCATGCCCGAGGGAATCAGCCTCGAGCAGGTGCGCGCCCGCGCCAGCTGGCTGGCGGAGCTGTGCAAGGCGCGCGGCTATCGCTACTCGCATCGGTTGCAGCTCGAGTTGTACGGCAACCGGCGGGGAACCTGAGGACCGTCCGCCATGTTTCACTCCCACCAAGACCAGCCGGACCCGCCCCGGCGGCTCTCGAAGGAGCTGCACCTGCTGGCGGAACGCTTCGCCGAGCAGCCGGTCACGCTGCAGGAGGTCATGACTGAGCTCGGGGCGCGGGCGTCGGGACTGCTGATCATCATCCTCGCCCTGCCCTTCTGCGCGCCGGTCTCGATCCCCGGGCTCTCGGTGCCGTTCGGCCTGATCATCTTGTTCATCGCGGCGCGCTACGCGCTGGGGCTCCCGCCCTGGCTGCCGGCGCGGCTCCTGGCGACGCGGCTGCCGCCACGGTTTTTTCGGGCGGTGCTGGAGGGGGCGAGCCGGCTGATCGGATGGATCGAACGCGAACTGCGTCCACGCTGGCTTTGGTGGACCGGCTCGACGCGGCGGCTGCGGCTGCACACGGCGATGGTGGGCTTCGGCGGATTCCTGCTGCTCCTGCCGCTCGTGGGCCTGCCGTTCACCAACACGCTGCCGGCGCTGGTGATTGTGATCGGCATGCTGGGCATGATGGAGCGCGACGGCCTGGCGATCGCGGGCGCGTATGCGCTGCTGGCCGCCACCCTGGTCTACTTCGGGATGTTCGCGGCCGTGATGGTCGAGCTGGTCCAGCGCTGCTGGCACTGGCTGGCCCACCTGCTGTAGCGGCCCGGCGGGGCCGTCAGTCGTAGCGCTGCCAGGGCAGCTTGTTCTGGTCGATCCAGCGGTAGTGGTCGGCGAACTGGAGGCCGGAGGCGGAGGCCTCGTCCACGATGACGGTGGCGCGCGGGTGAAGCTGGAGCGCGGAGGCCGGGCAGATGGCGGCGAGCGGGCCCTCGATCATGCGCTCGACGGCGCGGGTCTTGGGCGGGCCGAAGGCGAGCAGGAGGCAGCGCCGGGCGTCGAGGATCGTGCCGATGCCCATGGTGATCGCGTGGCGGGGCATGGTCTCGCGGGTGCCGAAGACGTCGCTGTTGTCGTGCAGCGTCTGCTCCGAGAGGATCTTGATCCAGGTGCGGGAGCGGAGCGAGCCGGAGGGCTCGTTGAAGCCGATGTGGCCGTTGCGGCCGAGGCCGAGCAGCTGGAGATCAATGCCGCCGGCGGCGACGATGCGGTCCTCGTAGGCGCGGCACTCGGCGTGCAGGTCGGGGGCGGTGCCGGCGGGGACGTGCGTGCGGGCCGGGTCGATGTTGATGTGGCGGAAAAAATTCTCCCGCATGAAATACCGGTACGACTGGTCGTGCGTGGCGGGCAGGCCCACGTACTCGTCGAGGTTGAAGGTCGTGACGTGGCTGAAATCGAGGCCCTCGCTGCGGTGCATCCGGATCAGCTCCTGGTAGAGCTGCAGCGGCGTGCGGCCGGTGGCGAGGCCGAGGACGGCATTGGGCTTCTCGCGCACGAGGCGCGCGATGATCTTGGCGCCGAGGAGGCACCCGGTTTCAGCGTCGGGTCGGATGATGACTTCCATGGGGTGGCAGCGCGATGCGTGCGGCGGTCGCGCCCGGGGGTTGAACGTAGCCGGGGCCGGGGGTCGCGCAACCGGTAAAACACCACTAGGGCCGGCGGGTCCGGTCGGCCGCGTCCTTCACCTCGGAGGCCGGGCAAGCGCAATCATCGCCGCAGCCGGGCTGCCGGCGCTTGCGGATCGCGCGCCGGATGAGCCATGTGGCCGCGAGGGCGACCAGGACGAGCGCGGCGATGGTCTGCATCCGGGGGCTCATGTCAGAAGCCGAGCGCGGTGCCGGCCTGGTAGACGAGGAAGGACAGCAGCCACGCGGTGCTGGTCATGTAGAGCGTTTGGAACAGGGGCCATTTCCAGCTGTTGGTCTCGCGGCGCACGATGGCGATCGTGCTCATGCACTGCATGGCGAACACGTAGAAGATCATCAGCGAGAGGCAGACCAGCGGGGTGAACAGCTGGCGGCCGTCGGGCCACCGGGCGGCGCGGAGGGCGTCACGCAGGGGCGTCGTGTCGTGCTCGCCGGCCTCGGCGTTGAAGACGACGCCCATGGTGGAGACAAACACCTCGCGGGCGGCGAAGGAGCTGATGAGGCCGATGCCGATCTGCCAGTCGAAGCCGAGCGGCTTGATCGCCGGCTCGAGGAGGTGGCCGGCGCGCCCGGCGAAGCTCTGGGCCAGCTGCTCCGTCGGCGTCGCCCCGGCCGGGGCCTTCGGGTAGGCGGCGAGGAACCACAGCACGATGCTGATGCCGAGGATGACGGTGCCGGCGCGGCGGAGGAAGATCCAGGCGCGCTCGAACATCTGCTGCGCGACATCCCGCAGGCCCGGCAGGCGGTAGGGCGGCAGCTCCATGATCATCAGCGGCGGCAGGCCCTTGAGCAGCGTGCGCTTGAAGAGCCAGGCGAAGCCGAACGCGCCGAGCGTGCCGAGGGCGTACATGAGCAGCATCAGGCCGACCTTGGCGCCGAGCGACACGCGGTCGCCGGGCAGCAGCGCAGCGATCATGAGCAGATAGACCGGGAGCCGCGCGGAGCAGCTCATCAGCGGCGCGACCAGGATCGTCACCAGCCGGTCCTTGGCGTCCTCGATCGTGCGCGTGGCCATGATGCCGGGGATGGCGCAGGCGTACGAGCTGAGCAGGGGGATGAAGCTCTTGCCGTTGAGCCCGACGCGGCTCATCAGCCGGTCCATGATGAACGCGGCGCGCGCCATGTAGCCGGTGCTCTCGAGCAGGCCGATGAAGAAAAAGAGGATCAGGATCTGCGGAAGGAAGGTCACGACGCTGCCGACGCCGCCGATCGCGCCGTCGGTGATGAGGTCGCGCAGGTCGCCCGGTGCCATCCGGGACTTCACCCAGTCGGCGAACAGCGCGGTGTGGCTGCCGATCCAGTCCATCGGCGCCTGCGCCAGCGTGAAAATGCTGACGAACAGCAGCGTCATGACCGCCCCGAGCACCACCCAGCCCCAGAGCGCGTGCGTGACGACGGCGTCGATCTTGTCGGACCGCGTGGGACCGACGTTGCCGGCGCGCAGCACGACGAGCGCGGAGAGCGCGCCGATGGCGTCGTAGCGGGAGTTGACCAGCGTGCCGGCCCAGTCGGTGCCCTCGGCGGCCCAGCGCTGCTGCCAGCCGAGGAGGATCTCGCTGGTGCGCGGGCTGAGCGGGCTGGAGCCGGCGACGCGGATGGAATCCTGGTCGGTGAGAAGCAGCAGGGCCTCGGCGCGGGCGATGAGCGGCGGCTTGCGGTCGTTCTCGTGCAGCGACGCGGCGAGCTCGGAGACGGCGGAGGCGATCGGCGCAGGGACGTCCCACGCGTGCCGGGCGAGCGGCAGGTCGGTCCGGCTCATGGCGACGCGCAGCTCGACCAGGCCTCGACCGTTGACGGCCTCGCAGGCGATGACGGGGATGCCGAGCTCCTTCTCCAGGCGGGCAACGCGGATGTTGAGCCCGGCCTGCGCGGCGAGGTCCATCATGTTCAGCACGAGGATGACCGGACGGCCGAGGTCGAGGATCTGGTGGACCAGGTAGAGGTTCCGCTCGAGGTTGGTCGCGTCGACGATGCAGAGGACGCGGTCGGGCTGCGGGGTGTCGCTGCGCCGGCCGAGCAGCACGTCGCGCGTGACGGCCTCGTCGGGCGAGCGCGCGGCGAGCGAATACGTGCCGGGCAGGTCGATGACCGTGATGGGCTGGCCGTGCTGGGAGTAGGCCGTGCCGATCTTTTTCTCGACGGTGACCCCGGGATAATTTCCGACCTTCTGCTTCAGGCCGGTGAGGGCGTTGAAGAGCGTGCTCTTGCCGCAGTTGGGATTGCCCACCAGCGCATAGGTG
>Ga0073936_10011037_pt1 | contig 11004 bp, 4 predicted proteins | sample AliMusrvi5mmetaG_FD_87041 | JGI IMG/M metagenome (GOLD analysis project Ga0073936, IMG submission 87041) | Freshwater lake bacterial and archeal communities from Alinen Mustajarvi, Finland, to study Microbial Dark Matter (Phase II) - Alinen... | ecosystem: Environmental > Aquatic > Freshwater >... | reverse complement strand
TCATTACACCCTCCCGGATGACCGCGATGTCACCATCGCCATTGATAACGCCCAAGGCGTTCGCGTGCGCAATCTCATCGGCCAGTTCCCCCGCACCAAAGGGGAGCATACCGATTACTGGGATGGCCTTGACGATAGCGGCAACCCTGTGGCGCCCGGGAATTACACCGCGCGCGTCGTGGATCACGCGCCCATTGCGGTGAAATACTTCAATAGCCTTTACGACTCCGCTACTCCGCCGTGGGCCACTGCCACGGGACGCAAACTTTGGGGTAGCAACCACGGCCATCCCACCACCGCCGCCACGCGCGGAGACGTGATTCTTCTCGGCTTCACCGGCACGGAAGGCGCTTCCGGCCTGATGCGCGTCGATGCCGAGGGCAAAATCCTCTGGACTGATGGGACCGAACTCCTCGACCTCACCCTCAACGATCAATACGCCTTCCTGATCTCGCGTGAGAGCTGGACCCAGCGGACCATGATCCGGCGGCTAGACCTCAAAACGGGGGCAATCGCTCTCTTTGACAACGAAAAACGGACGACGGAAACCGTTCTGCCGATTTCCACCAAGGAAGTCCTCGATACCGCGACCATCGCCTACGCGGGCGGCAAGCTCTTCGGGCTTGTTCCCGGAAAAGGCTTCTGGCGCGTGGCTCCCAACACCGGCGAAATCGAAGCGGCTCTGCCCTTCGCCAATCTGCTGTCTCTGGAAAATTACAACGACGAACTGTGGGGGCTCTTTACGGACGGCAGCATCGGCAAACTTGATGCCGAAGGCAAACGCACCGCGACGGTATTCACTGCCAAAGGGCTCAAAACACCTGTCCGTTTCGCCATCAGCCTGGACGGGAAGCGTTTTGCCATCAGCGATCAGGGAACCAACCAAGTCTTCCTCTTCGACGCCAAAGGCCAGCTCATTCAGACCCTCGGCCAGCCGAATACCAGCGGGGAGAACAAACGCCCTGCGGGTCACTTCGTTGAGACCGATTTCATTCTGCCGCTTGGACTCTCCTTCGATTCCCAGGGCCGCCTCTGGATCGCCGAAGCGGCGGATTCCTGCCGCCGGGTCACTTGCTGGTCGCCCGAGGGCAAGATGGATCGGCAGTTCTGGGGAGCGGCGGATTACGGCGCCCTGTCGGGGTTCCCGCTCACGTTCGATTCCACGCGCTTTATCGCCTTTGGCACGGAGTTCCGGCTTGACCCGGCTCCCGATGTGATGAACCACGCCACCCAGGAAAAGCCGCTGGCCTTCCATCCTGCCCTGGCCGACCGGCTGCGCGGCTTTATTTACCAGTATAAAGGTCACGAATACGCCACCACCATGCCTGGACAAAAACAAGACGGATTCCTCATTGCCAAACGCAATAAGGAAGGCGTGTTTGTTCCCGTCGTGCGCGTAAAATACGGACAGCCGAACGCCAAGCCACCGAAACTCGGCACTGCCTGGATCGACAAAAACGACAACGGCGTCGAAGACCCCGGCGAAACCATTGAAGGCGTCAAAGGGCAGTGCACTTATTGGGCGGCTGGCTGGATCACTCCTGACCTGACCATCGTCACCGCCGACCAGCAAATCTATCGGCTCAAGGAACTGACGGCCACCGGCGTTCCCATCTATGATTTCCAGAATGCTGAAGCGCCGAAAAATCCTGTCGTAATGAACCTCGGGGCCCAGGGCTCCTGCGGCACCATCGTGATGGATAAAGCGGGGGATCTCTCCAACGGCATCGCCTATCACACGATCGACGGGCGCAAGGGGAGTTATCCGAATCCCTACGGACGGCATGACGCCCCCGCCGCCCGGCGCGGGTTGCTGATCGCGCCGTTCCGCACCAACGGCGTCATCGAAGAGGTTCCCGGCGTCGGCGCCATCACCGCCTTGGGCGGCGACCGCGGCGAATGGTTCCTCATGTCGATGGATGGCCTCTATCTTTCCAGCCTGTTCCAGGATTCCAAGGGAGACGTGACGCTGGATGAAACCTTCATTGGCCAGGAATCCTTTGGCGGGTTCATCTGGCGCGATGAAAAGGGGCGTGTCATGGCGCAACTAGGTGGACCTTCCTACCTCCTTGTCGAAATCACTGGATTGGAAACCACCCGCAAAGCGAGCCTCCCTCTGGCGGTCAGCGCGAAGCAGATCGAAGAGGGCGTTCAGTTGGCTCAAAAGCGGAATACCGGGTCGTCCAAGGAAGCTGAAACCCTGAGTATTGCGAAGGTTGCCAAATTGCCTGGCTCCCCCGCCTCTCCCGAAACCGACGCCAAGCAGTCACTCATTGATGGCGCAGAAACCGTGCGTGTACAAGAAAGCGGCGACCCAACCCGCTGGTTCCGGGTCTCCCTCGCCCACAATGGCAGCACCCTGGCCATCGCTTATCAGGTCAACGACTCCAGCCCTTGGAAAAATGGCGAAGGGCGCATCACGCATGCGTTCATCGGCGGCGATGCCGTGGACCTCAAGCTGGACATCCCCGGGCGCGGCCCGATCCGCTTGATGGGCGCTTCGGTCGGCGGCTCCAACACGGTCGTCTATTGGCAAAAGACGGCGGCTCAAAAAGAGAACCCGACGACGTATTCCGTCTCCAATAACGAGGCCAATGCGCAACGCTTCGATGTGGTCAAACGGCTCTCCACGGCGAAAATCACCGTCAACGTCGGAAACGGCAAATACAGTGTCCTGATTCTCGTTCCGCTGGCGGACCTTGGACTGGAACCCGGCAAGCAAACCGAGGTGAAAGGCATCGCGGGAGTCATCTTCTCCGATCCCTCTGGCACTAACCGCACCTCACGCCTCTACTGGCATGACAAGGCGACGGGGATGGTCTCTGACGTTCCTACCGAAGCCCGGCTGGACGGCGGTGCCAAGTGGGGATCCATCCTGATCGGCAAGTAATCCTCATCGCGCCAAGAGCGCAAAGGACGCAAAGAAATTCGCGCGGGAGTTCCGGCTCCCGCGCGCTTCTTTTTTTAACTCAATTTGAATTGAAGCCTCCGGGTTAACTTCCTAATTTTACATTTTCCCCTCACTTTCATGAGCCTCCAGCCCGCTGAATCCCCTTCTGCCGCGTTCCAAGCCCAAATCGACGCCTGCCACGCGGCGGGTGGCGGTGAGGTTCTGATTCCGCCGGGTTGTCACCACACCGGCAGCCTCGTCCTGCGCAGTAACGTCCACTTGCGTTTTGCTCCCGGTGCCGTGTTGCTTGGCAGCGGCGACATCGCCCACTATGCCGTCAAGGGGGTCCCGCTCTTTATCGACGCCGTGGGTGGCGAACGCGGTCACGCGCTCATTTTCGCCCAGGATGCTCACAACATCGGCATCTCCGGCCCCGGCATCATCGACGGCAACGGGTTGGCATTTGAGGGGCAGACCCACCGGCCCATGATCCTGCGTTTCGTGCGCTGCTCGGGCCTGCGCCTGCGCGATGTCACGTTGCGCGACTCCGCCGCCTGGGTGCAGCATTACCTGGACTGCGAGGATGTGGCCATCGACGGCATCACCGTGGACAGCACGCATTGCAGCAACAACGATGGCATCAACCTCGACGGTTGCCGCCGCGTCACCCTGGCTAACTGCCGCTTCAACGCCAAGGACGACGCCATCACGCTGAAAACCACCACGGCCGCCATCTGCCGGGACATCGCCATCACCAATTGCACGCTCTCCAGCGAGTGCAACGGCATCAAGCTGGGCACCGAGTCAAAATCCGACTTCCGCAACATCACCATCTCCAACTGCGCCCTGCACCACGTGCGGCTCTGCGGCATCGAGATTCTCTCCGTGGACGGGGCGCACATCGACACGGTGAACATCTCCAACATCGTCATGGACCACGTGGGCGGTGCGTTCTTCCTGCGTCTCGGCCAGCGCGGCTTGAATGAAAAAATCGCCCGCCCCGGATGCGTGCGCAACATCTCCATCACCAACGTCAGCGCGTTCATCCACGACGACACCCCGGAAGTCGTGGACCTCCGCTGGGAAGTGCCCCACGGCGCGCGCTCGGCCAGTTCCATCATGGGCCTGCCAGGTTATCCGGTGGAAAACGTCTATCTCGGCAACATCGACATCCACCACATCGGCACGGGAACAGCGGAAGACGCCGCCCAACCTGTGGAAGAAAAACCCGCCGAATATCCCCAATGGGAACGCTGGGGCCCCCTCCCCGCCTGGGGACTTTACGTACGCCACGCGCGGGGCGTCACCGCGCGACCTGCGTTTCCGCCTGCAAGCCCCGGATGCCCGTCCCTGCATCTATACTGAAGACGCGGACGGCGTAGCCCTTCACGGCACCCAAGCGCCGAATAGCTGACCGCGTTCAACCGCCTCGGCGCCTTGGTTTGAGGCACCGTGTAGAGTGGTTTTTTTAGTTGCTGGTAAACTCATATTGTCTATGATGAACCCGATTCTGATGTCAGCGCACGTCTGATCGAGTGGAATCTCTTATCTTCTTCCAAAACCCCACCAAATCCCCACTTCATGCTAGTAAAACGACTTTTAGCAATCTCCGGATTTCTCTGCATCGCTGGGCTTTTGACAGCGGCAAGCGGGCAGGATGCCGGAGGCGGCGGCGGAGCCGGTGGGGATGCTACGCAGCGGTATTTTAATATTCGCACCGGCCCGGTTTACGTAACGCTAACCGCCCAAACCACGACGGAGTTTGTGGACAACGTCAACCTTTCCAGTGGTATTGACACGCCCATCAAGCAGGATTTGATTTTCTCACCGAGCTTCGGCATCAACGCCATCTCTGAGTTGCAATTACACCCCCTGAGCGAGACCAATACCACCACGATGGGATTGAGCATGAATTTTGGGTATCGGGAGCACATTCTGCAACCCGCTCTCAATCAAAAAATATTTGATATCAATATCTCGCCGGATTCGGAATTTTCGTTCCTCGTCCGCATTGGACACTTCAAGATCCGCCTTCATGACGGGTTTGCACTGCAATCGGACCCTGTCACCGACGGCGCGCTCAGCAATGTTGCGGTTTTCCGTCGTTTCACCAACGCCGCCGGAGTCAATGTCGAATGGGATGTCAACAGCGACACCTTGGTCAACCTCGCCTACACCCACACCAACGTATATGCGCTGGACTTGGTCACCTTGGGAAACTCGGGAACATCGAGCAACCTGAGCACCAGCAATATCACAAACTCTACCGACGCCCTGTCGCTGATGGCATCCACCAAGATCATTCCGGAATTGACTGTCGGGTGGGGAGCCAATGTAGCAGCGACAAGCTTTCCCGGCGCACCCCAGCAGGACAGCACAACCTATTCCTACGGTCCGTTTGCGTCGTTGCATTTGTCGCAATTCACCACGCTAAACGCCTCATGCGGCATCAGCAAGAGTGAACCGGGTAACGTATTCACCGGGAGCAATACCGCCAACAACAATGGCTCGAATTCGACCTCCAATTATGCAAATGTATCTCTCACGAATCAGCTGAATACCTATTACACGCAGACGTTATCCGCTGGCCGTGAAATCGCGCTCGATCTGGTCGGGACGCAAACCTCCGACAATTATCTGAGATATTCTTCGGTGTGGAAGATGAATGCGCATATTTCGCTGAATTTCAACGCATTTGCCGAGGATATATCGAATGCGGGCACGCCCAATAACAACCTGCTCAGCCTCCAATCCAACGTCCAATCCGACTACCGCCGTTATGGTGGAGGAGTGGGCACGTCCCTTCGTCTTTCAAAGAAGCTCACCACATCTTTGAATTATCGGTATGTCCAAAAAGTCACGGGCGATCCTCTGCTGTGCTACAAACAAAACGACATTATTTGGACTGTCTCCTACAGTTTTTAATCCCAAAAACACAAGCGATAACCCACCCACCTCACCTTGCTGCTTTTGAGAATACCACCCCATCTTTTGTTGGTTGACGATCAGGTCAACCCATGCTTTAATTACGCAATACGCGTAAGTCATTATACGTAGATCACCGAACTGCAACCAGCCCCTGATGAAATCCAAAAAAATCGTTCTTGCCGTTTTCCTCTGGATTAGCGCTTGGTTCCCATCCGTCGTCACGGCTCAAACCGAACTCATCCCCCCTCTCCCCTCTGCTGGTTTATCGACCCCTGTAGCCCAGCCTACACCCGCCCCCTACATCGACATCCTCAACGATAAGGTCAAATTAGACAAGGGCGATCGCCTCAGCTACCGCATCGTTGAAGAGCGGCAGCCCGCCCAGACCATCTTCGTCAACGACTCCGGCGAGGTTGACATCCCTTTGATCGGCCATTTGCGGGCTTCCGGAAAAACCTGCAAACAGCTCGCCGATGAGATTAGGCCGCTTCTGGAAAAGGAATACTATTACCGGGCCACTGTCATCATCGGGCTGGAAACGCATAGTGAGCGCTCATTGGGCAAGGTGTATGTGATGGGTTTAGTGCATGTAGCCGGGGGTCTGGAAATCCCCGCTGGCGAAACTCTGACCGTCAGCAAGACCATCGCCCGCGCTCAAGGTTTCGCGGATTACGCAGATAAGGAAAACGTCCGCCTCATTCGGAAAACCGAGCAAGGCAAGAACGAGATGATCATCGTCAACGTGGCGGAAATCATCGACAAAGGCCTGATCGACAAAGACCCTGCCGTCGGGCCCAACGACACCATCATCGTCCCGCAAATCAAGCGCTACCACAGCAAGGTATATGTGATGGGGCGCGTCAATCACCCCTCGGGATTGGACCTTGACGAAAACGAACGCATCTCCGTCAGCAAAGCGATTGCCCGCGCGGAAGGCTTCAACGAATTCGGTGATCGTGAAAGGGTCAAACTACTCCGCAAGAGCGTAGTCATTCCTTGGTTTGCCGTGGAGGATTTGGTTAATCCCTTTGGCCTGGCTAACAAAATTCTTTCCAGCCCGGACCCGATTTCCAAATATTTGAAGAGCATCTTTACGCCTGAATCTCTTGCGATACTGGCCAATCCAGAAACCACCAAGCAACAGCAGAAATTTGCTCTGATCGAGGAACTAAATAAGGCAATTCAAGGCATTCTGCTTTATGACGAAAAGCGCTTTCAGGATGTGAACTTGAGCGCAGCTGCCAAACGACTCAAGGCTCAGAATCCTAAAGACGAAGATTTAATCCGCCTCAACCGGATGCTTTTGGAGGACGCTTATTTCTCGGAATTAGCCAAGAACCGTCCCCCTGAATACCAAGTCTTCATCGTCAACGTCGCGGAAGTTCTGGACAAGGGACTGGTAGACAAGGACCTCCTCATGGAGCCCAACGACCTTGTGATTGTCCCGGAAAACAAGCGGACTTTCGCCCAGGTTTCCGTGATGGGCCAGGTACGTTATCCGCAGGCGGTTGAATTGCTCGGTGGCGGCAACCTGAGCGTGAGCGGCGTCATCGCCAAAGCTGGCGGCTTTGCAGAATTCGCCAACAAATCCAAGGTCCGTCTCTTGCGCAAGAATCCATCCGAATCCTATTTAATTGCCCCGAGCGACATTGAGAAGCTGGACCGCTTGATCAAAAAGCTCAGCCAAAAGAAGCCAGATTCCCTCTCCCGGTTCCTGTGGGAACATTTTACCAACCCGACCAGAGTCATTCTCACCAATCCGCGCAGCACTCCCGATCAAAAGCGAATAGCCCTCGTCAAGGAACTCAACCGGATTATCAAAGAAGGCAGTATTTACACCGATGCGCGTTTTGTCGGGGTCAAACTTCCCTCAGAAATTACCCTGGCCATCACCGCGCAATCCGGCAGTTGCCTGCTGACACCCAACGATTTTCTGGATGTTTCCAGCTTCGTCACCAAGCTCACCCTGCACGCTGATCCGCTGTTCCTCTTCCTCTGGAACCAATTCACAGAGCAGGAGCGGAAAGTTTTGGAAAACGCGGCCGCTGGCGCCCGTCAGCAAGAGTCCACCATGATGGACACCTTGTTGACACGCATCAACAGCACCATGAAGGAGTGCTCCATCTACAATCCGCAGGTATTCGACAAAGTCGAAATATCCCAGGAAACTCTGGCGCTGCTGACACAAAATCCGCAAGGCGACGAATTGGTCCGGCTCAACCGTTTACTCATGGAAGACGCCTGCCCGCAGGAAATCAAAAAGTCTGCCTACAACCCACACGACAAAACCATTCTCCGTCTGAACCGTCGCCTCTTGGAAGCTGCTTATCCAAAGGAAATCGTGCGGCACGATGAATACCAGACCATCATCGTGGACATGACTCGTATCATTGACAAAGCAGAATTGGACAAGGATCCCATCATCGAGCCGGACGACCTGATTGTCGTGCCGGAGCGCTGGATCAATTTCTAAAACGCAATGCAAAGCCCATCCCCTAGCATCAAACCCTTCTCCATGGCGGATCTGTGGGCGAAAGCCTGCGTTCTGGGCAGACGGTATGCCCATGTTTTCATGAAGTTCTGGTGGATCCCCGCCCTCACCACCAGCTTGGGCTTTACGGTTGCTTTTTGGAAGGGCATCCATCAACAGCCCGCGTATGTTTCGTCCGCGCAAATGGTGATCACCGGACAGTTCCAAATCGAAGGCGCAGCCCGGGTCGCCGAGACGGACAACTCGCTGGGAACACAGTTTGCATTGCTCTTGGGTGATCGCATTGCCCAACGCGCCCGCGCAAAAATCCAGACTCAGCATCCCGACTGGATTCCCGTGCGGGTCAGCATGGACGTCACCCAGACGCCCAAAACCACCTTCCTCCTGGTCCGGGCAACCGGCGGCGAGCCGCTCTACACCCAGGCGTTTTTGGACGCCGCCATGCAGGAATACATCACGCTCAAGAAGGAAATGCGCGTGGAGCAATCCGACAGCATGACCTCCGCCATCCGCAACCAGTTGATCCTGCTGGAAAAAGAGACGGATGCCGACGAGCAGGAACTGGTCTCTTTTCAGAAATCGAGCAACATCGGCTTCCTGACAAGCCAGGGTAACAGCGCCGGAGAGTATCTCGCGGAGTTGGACCGCAAAATGGCCGGGCTCAAGACCGAGCTCAACCTCATGGATACGCTGAATCTGGATCAGAATATTGATCGCAGCCAGACAGCTCTCGCGGCGGGGAACGCCGCTTCGGGCTCCCAGAAAGGCGGGGCGGGCTCCGCCTCGGCTCCCATGTATGATCCATCGTCCCTCTCCAGCAATAACTACGGCCCGATGACCGAATACCAACGGACCAAGCAAGAGATCGCGATGCTCAAGTCCAAGCGGGTGGAGTATTTGAAGACCATGAAGCTCAAGAATCCGAAGATTCTGGACATTGACGAGGACATCGTCAAAGCGGAAGACCTTCTGGAAGCCTACCGCTCGCAAAGTGTGGACATCCTCAAGATGCGCAAGGAATCCCTTGAATATCAGGTCAAAAACCTTCTGACCGTGATCGCCGAATGGCGCGCGCGCGCCATGGACCTCAGCTTGAAACTGGCCGAGTATGACCGGATTAAACTGAAGCTCGAACGCGACAAAAATCAATATGACCGGCTCATCACCACGCTGCGCAGCGTGGACGTCTTCAAAAACGTCGAACAAGAACCGCTCTCCATCCTTGAAAACGCCTCTCCTGCCATCTTGGAGAAACCGAGCATGCTCAAGACTCTCTTTGGCGGCATTGCCTCGGGGCTGTTCGCCGGGCTGGCCATCCTGTTTCTGATCGACAAAACGGATGACAAAATTTCCTCCATCGTGGAATGCCAGGGAAGCTTCAAGGAGCTTAGCATCCTTGGACAAATTCCGCACGACGACATGGAAGGCGATCTCTCCCTGCTCGTCCCCTACGATCCCCGGAGCGCGCTTCTGGAAGCCTTTCGAGCCCTGCGATCCTCCATCCTTTTTGCTCCTCTGGAAGGGACGCGTCCCAAAGCCCTCATGGTGACAAGCGCCATGGCTGGGGAAGGCAAAACCGCCATCGCCGCCAACCTTGCCGCCACGCTGGCATTCTCCGGCGCAAAGACGCTCTTGATTGATTGCAACCTCTCCAACGGGCGGCTGCACGAACTCTTCGATACCTCCCCGGACAAAGGGCTCTTAAACGTCCTGCAACAGCAGATCGGCTGGGCGGAAGCCGTTGTCCAGACCTCCATAGACAACCTCTTCCTGCTGCCTCGCGGCGAAGCGCTGGCCTACCCCGCCGAGCACTACTTCGGCGCATTCCTCAAGGACATTTACCAAGAGTTCGACTACATCATTTTCGACAGCGCTCCCATCCTGGACGATGTCGATGCGTTGAGCTTCGCCCCGATTGTGGATGGCGTGCTGTTTGTGGTCCGGTTCGCCCAAACCTCCTCGGGCAAAGCCACCCGCGCACTCGACTTCCTCAATGCGCGCCAGGTCAACGTCCTTGGGTTGGTCTGCAACGACGTGTAAGATTGGAGCGCTTCAAAGAAGCGCGCATCTATTAGATCTCCACATCGTGGCTTTGCTATTCTCTAAATTTTCATGGCTTACTTCTATTATCTCGTGATGACACTATTTTAGTATTTTTGATTCCAAGCGGGGGTGGCGTATTTGGCTTGGGCGAGTTGTTGGGCTTCCTCCAGTTCTTCGGCGATTAGGGTGCGGGGGGTGACTATTTCCGCAAAGGTATGCGCCAGGCGTTCGGCGAAGTTGGGGGGAACGGTGATGCCTTGGACGCTTCCTTGGTGGAGCATGCCGAAGCGGGACCGGCGTTGAGCGGCTCCGGCGATTTTGTGGCCGGTGGCGGCGAGCAGATCGTATTGCGCCGGGTTCTCGAAGCAGGCTTGGGAAATTTTAGGGGCGGCCTGGGGGGTGACTCCGGCTCGGACGCCTTCCTCCCTCATCGCTGCCCCGAGCAGTTCGTGGACGAGGCGGTAGGATTCCCCGGCGTTGACGCGGGCAAAGGGGTCGCGGCAGGGTACAATGAGGGAATAGGTCCAGTCTTCGCCGTGGGGGACGATCCCCCCGCCCGTCCAGCGCCGGATGGCTTCGCCGCCCGGATTGGCGGCAACGAGGGGTTCCCAGCTCTCGAAGTAGCCGTAGGTGACGGCCGGGCGTTCCCAGC
>Ga0073936_10011033_pt1 | contig 11008 bp, 10 predicted proteins | sample AliMusrvi5mmetaG_FD_87041 | JGI IMG/M metagenome (GOLD analysis project Ga0073936, IMG submission 87041) | Freshwater lake bacterial and archeal communities from Alinen Mustajarvi, Finland, to study Microbial Dark Matter (Phase II) - Alinen... | ecosystem: Environmental > Aquatic > Freshwater >... | reverse complement strand
GTATTTTAAGCTCGCCAGCAGCGCATAGGTGTGCATCTTTTTGCCGCTTTCCTCCACCAGCGCCGCGACTTCGGCCGCGCTGCCATTTTTTAAAGCCGCTTCGGCGCCGTCCAGCACCATAAAGGCCTGCGCCATCGAAACATTGCGCGAATCGACCACCCTGATCTCGCGCCCCGGAAATTGCTCACAGGCCGTCACAGCCGAATTGTAAGTGGAACTCACTTCGCTCGAGACACACACGCAGACAATCGCCTCTGCCCCCGCGCTAAATGCGCCTTCAAAAGCGCTGATAAAATCCGCCGGGCCGGGGGCCGATGTAGTCGGCAGCCGGTTAAGTTTTTCCACCTTTTCAAATAACAACCGGTCATCGATGTCAACCCCGGTGGTGTAAGACTCATTCTCAAAATGGATGCCGATGGGCACCTGGCGAATGCCGTATTCCGCCGCCAGGTTTGGCGGCAGGCTGCTGTCTGTATCGGTAATCATGGCGATATTTTGCATAATGCTGATAATTCCTTTTCAGCGCTTAATTTTGCTGTTTTCCCTCGAGGATGCGCGCCAGGGCCTGGTATTCTTCAAGGCATTCGCGGCACAAACACAGGTGCTCTGCCACCAGCGGCATTTCAACCGCGCGCTCCCTGCCCTTTAACTCGACATACGCCCCCAGCAGGGCGTGCACCTGCTCGCAGGTCAACTCATCTTCGCGTGTTTTATCAATCATTTCGATCACGGCCTTCAAACCCCGGGGCGGCAAATGCCCTGGGGCCCCTTCTTCCGCCCACAAAACACGCCATGGGAAATGCCGGGAAATATAATTAATCCATTTCATAGCCTGCCCATCCAGGGCCACCACCTTTTTTTATCTTCTCATCCCGCCGTGTTTGGGCCTTGTGGTTTGAGAAGCTGCATTTATTATACGGCAATTTCGCATCATCCATCAGCGCGGCTCAAACGCTGCCAGGATATCTTCTGTGGAGAGGCCTTCCTCTTCCAATTTTTTCTTCAACTTTAAGCGGGCGTCATGCACCAGTTTGTACAGCGCATTGCGCTCCATTTGCATCTGCGCGGCCACCGCTTCCGAGGGCATGCCCCCCACGGCCGCCAGCAGCGCCCGGCGCTGTTTTTCACTCAATTCGGTCTGGATGATTTTATCGACCAGTTCCAGCAGCGCAGCCTGCTCCACCCTCTCTTCCGTGCCGCTGCCTGCTTCGGCGAAATCCCGCGGCGCGCTGCCGGAATCATCCCCCTCCAGCAGTTTATCCAGCGAAATCTCCTCCCAGCGGCTGCGGCGCAGTTCACTTAATGCCACCCGCACCGCAATGCTGTGCACCCAGGTGGTAAACTGGCTGCGTCCCTGGAAATCATCCAGGTGCGCCAGCACGCGCAGCAGGGTCTCCTGGGCTGTTTCCTCGATAAAAGCATTAAACCGCGCGTCGCCCGCATCAATCCATTTTTGCAGCCCAAAAGGCAGGCCGGATCGAATCTCTGCGTGCAAATCCGTCAGGGCTTCATCCCTGCGGGATCCGCCGGAACGCAAATCGGCCAACCACAAATCATTGCCGCGCACAATCATTTAATTCCACTTTCATCCACCGGATTCATCAGCACCGTTAATCATAATCGATTTCTCGTTCAAGCCCTCAAAATTCTCAAAGACACGCTCATTTATTAAATTGTCATTATAATAAAATCATTCACCCGCATGGCTCGAACTGGCATGGCTCACACACAGGAAAATATGACCAACAGTGCCTCCCGTCTGCTGACACTCATCCTCCTTCTGCAGCAAAAACCGGGCAGAAAAGCGGCGGAACTGGCTGCCGAATTGGGAGTTTCAATCCGCAGCCTGCACCGCTATCTGGGCACGCTGGATGAAATGGGCATCCCCATTTACTCCGAGCGCGGCCCCTACGGCGGTTTTTCGCTTGTCCGCGGCTATAAAATGCCCCCCCTCATCTTTACCCCCGAAGAAGCGGCCGCCGTTTCGCTCGGAACCAGCCTGGTGGGTGAATTGTTGGGCAGCCTTTATCAGGAGGCCGCTTTATCTGCCCTCCTGAAACTGGAGCATATCTTGCCTGACGAACAGCGTGCTGAAGTGCGCTGGGCGCGCCGGGCGCTCGTGATTTCAGGCATTCGCCGCATTGATTTTGATTCCCTGGCCCCTTTCCTGGCGGCCATCCGAAATGCCATGCGCAGCCAGCAGTCTGTCAGCCTGGTTTACCAGGCCTCAGGCCGGCCCGAAGCCACCGCGCGCCAGGTGGACCCCTATGCCCTCGTATTTCGCCAGGGATGGTGGTACCTGGTGGGATTCTGCCACCTGCGCCAGGCTTTGCGCACCTTCCGCCTCGACCGCATTCGTAGTCTGGACCAGCTCGAAATTCATTTTGAGGTTCCCCCGGATTTTAATATCCACGCTTACCTGTCTGCGGAGCCGGGGGTTAAAACCCTCTTTGTGGCCCGCCTCTTATTTTCACCCGGGTCAGCTCCGCTGGCATCCAGCCTGGCCTTCACAGGGTCGTCCATTGAAACCCTGCCCGATCAATCTGTCATTGTCAACATGCCGGTTTCAGACCCTGAGTACGCCGCCCAGATGCTGCTCAGTTTTGGCGTCAGGGTGCGCATTCTTGATCCCCAATCCCTGCAGGACCGGGTTACCGCTTCTGCCCGTGAGATTCTCGCCCTGTATCAATTCCGTGAAACACAACAACCGGGTGCTGGATAAAACAGCCGTCACCCTGTTAATTAAATCTCATCCGGAATTATGCCAGAATCTGTCATATATCCGCCGTAAACTGGGAGAAGAACAGGCTGGTAAAATCAACCCAATCCAACCTGGGGAGCCTATCAAATGCAAAAACTGGATCTGAAAAAAACCTTTAAAACGCTTTATAATCCACCTTCAAAAATTGTGCAGCTGGTTGAAGTTCCGCGTTTCAAATTCCTGATGATCGACGGCAGCATCGAACCGGGCCGGGAGCCGGGGAATTCACCCGCGTTCCAGGAAGCCACTGAGGCGATTTACGGCGCCGCGTATACGCTCAAGTTTATGATTAAACAACGCCAGGATGAGCCCATTGATTACCCCGTCATGGCGCTCGAAGGTCTGTGGTGGGTGGAAGATGGCCGGTTTGACATCAAAATTAAGGACAACTGGTTCTGGAACCTGATGATCATGACCCCCGATTTTATCGATGACAGCCTCTTCCAGGAAGCCCTGGCCCGCCTTGCCAAAAAGCGCAGTTCCCCTGCCCTATCCCGTTTGAAGCTTGAATCTTTCCACGAAGGGCTCTGCGTCCAGGTGATGCATCTGGGGCCGTATGCAGACGAGCCTGAAACCGTGGCACGCCTTGAGACATTTGCCCGCGATAACCAGCTCCAATTCGATTACAAACACCATGAAATTTACCTGGGGGACCCGCGGCGCTCGAAGCCCGAAGCTTTAAAAACCATTCTGCGCCACCCGGTGTCCAAAATTTAATCCGCCTCTTTTTTCGCTGGCAGAGAAAAACTGAACACCGCTCCCTTGCCCGGCATGCCTTCTGCTTTCACCGAGCCGCCGTGGCGCCTGATAATGCGCTGGACGATGGCCAGGCCCAGCCCGACCCCTTCAAAATCGCTGGATTTGTGCAGCCGCTGGAACACGCCGAACAATTTGGGCGCGTAAATCGGGTCAAATCCCACACCGTTATCGCGCACAAAATAGGTGACCGCGCCGTTTTCCTCGCGGCTGCCAATTTCAATCCGCGGGTTTTCCGCGCGCAGGCTGTATTTAATCGCGTTTGAAATCAGGTTAACCCAAACCTGGCGGATTAAAATCGGGTCGCCCCAGGCTTGCGGCAGTGGCGCCAGCAGCAAAGTGAATTTTTCCTTTGCCTCTGCAGACGCCGTTTCATCATAACTGCTCTGCACCAGCCCGGCCATATCAATCATTTCGGCATTTATTTCGCCCGTGCTCACCCTGGAAAGCGCCAGCAGGTCAGTGATCAGGCGGTCCATCTGCTGCGTATTCCTGAGGATGTTTTCAAACAGGCGCACGCCGTCGGCATCCAGGCTGGCGGCATAATCTTCCTCGATAATCCGCGCGAACCCGTTGATCGCGCGCAGCGGCGCGCGCAGGTCATGCGACACAGAATAGGAAAATGCTTCCAGCTCCCGGTTGGCTGCTTCCAATTCATTTTTGGCGGTTTCCAGCCTGGCCTGGGCTTCCTGCCTCACCTTCTCGGCCTGTTTGCGGTCGGTGTTATCCACCAGCGTCGACCGGCTCAACAAAAAGCGTCCGTCTTCGTTCCGGATGGCTGTGGCGGTCACCAGCACCGGCAGGGTTGATCCATCCCGGCGCAGCATGTCAAGCTCAAGGTCTTTCAACCAGCCGCGTTCTTTAAAAGCCGGGAACTGCTCCGCAAAAACCTCGCGGCTTCCGGGCGTAAACAAATCCATAATTTGCTGTTTCCCGGTGATTTCCTCGCGGCTGTACCCCAGCCACTTCAATTCAGTGTCATTGATATTGATGATGGTTCCCTTTTCATCCAGGGAATGATAACCGCAGGGCGCATTGTTAAACAGGTCGCTTAATTCTGCGGTGCGTTCCTCCACCCGCCGTTCCAGCTCCACGTTGAGGTCGCGAATCTCCTGCTCTGCCTGTTTGCGCTCCGTGATCTCGATCAGGTGTGAAATCATGTAAAGTGCATGCCCTTCCGGGTCCATCACCACCGCCATGCTCACATCCGCCCAGATTACCTGCCCGTCTTTACGGATATACCGTTTTTCAATCCGTAAAGATTTTTGTCTGCCATCCAGAAGTTCTTTGTGTGCATCCCTGCTCACCGCGATGTCGTCGGGGTAGGTAAATTCAAGGATACTGTGGCCAATTAATTCGTCTTCCGCATACCTCAGTATCCGGCAAAAAGCCGGGTTAACCTGTATCAGCCTGATATCCGGGTTCGCCAGTGACATGCCCGCCAGGTTGTATTCAAAGGCAGAGCGGAAGCGCGCTTCGCTTTCGCGCAGCGCTGCCTGGGTATTGCGCCGCAGGGTCACGTCGCGCGTGATCCCCACGATTTCAACTTTTCCATTTTCAGGGTTGAGATAATAACGTGTGGTCACTTCGGTCCACACTGTGGATCCATCCTTGCACGGCTGTTCAACCTCGTTGATCGCGCCGATTTCCGGGTTGGGTTTTCCGGCGCGCAAATCCGCCGAGACCCGGCGGATCAATTCATGCATGTGTTTGCGCGCCTCGGGCATCAGCGCGTCGTCCATCGGTACGGCCATGATCTCTTCCGGTGTGTATCCCCGCAGCGCTGTTACAGACGGGCTGACGTAAGTAAAACGCAAGGTTTCTGCGTCCATCACCCAGATCACATCCCTTGTGTTTTCTGCCAGCAGGCGGTAGGTCTGCTCGCTCTTGCGCAGCGCGGCCTCGGCGTTCCTGCGCTCGGTAATAATTTCAAACACAGACACAAAATATCCTGGTTCAGGGCTGTAAACCGAGACCGAGAACCACATCTTCAGGGCAGGCAGATAGGATTCGAATCTTTCAGGAACGCCCGTTTGGGCCACCCGCCCGTAAGTTTCAATCAGCTCGGGGTTGTCCTGCTGGATTCCCGGGATAACCTCGCTCACCTTTTTTCCCACCACATCATTTAACCCGGTCAGCCGTGAAAAATTTTTATTGACCTCAAGGTATACAAAATCCTGTGCCAAACCGTCCAGGTATTCCATGCGGCAGTAGGCCAGGCCTTCGGCCATATTGTCGAACAGGGAACGGTAAAGCTTTTCATTTGCCCGAACAGATTTCACGGCCAACATGCGTTGATTTTCTCTTTCGGAGAACTCAACCGCAAAAGCCAGGTCCATCGCCATTTCGCTTAACAGGGCCAGTTCATCATCATTAAAAAAGTTCGCCTCGCCGGCATACAGGCAAAATACGCCGCGGATCTCACCCAGGACCACCAGGGGAAAGGCGATCCCTGATTGGAAATTGAGCGCCAGGGCTTCTTTGATCCAGGCGTCCGGGTTGGCATGCTGATTAAACTGGTTGTCGATCCAGATCTGGCCGCTTAATAACATTTTAAGCAGGGCGGGCCTTTTAAGGCTATCAGTATTAAGATTGAGTTCCATCCCGGCCGGAAAACCGCCGCAAACTCCGGCGGACGCCCGCCATCTGAACTGTCTGCTCGAAGGATCAATCCAACCCATGCAGGCCTGCAGGAAATGTCCCTTTTCCACTGCAATCTGGCACGCTTTATCAAACAATTCCTGCAGGTCGCGCAGTCGCACGATGGCCTGGTTGATATCACTCAACACCGCATAAATGCGGTTTTGTTTTTTTGTCTGTTCGTTGCTCCGCATCAGCTCGCTGATATCGATGGTCAAAATCAGTATCCCGGCGTCAACCGGCCGGATTTGAACGTCAAACCAGCCTCGTTCTCCATTGGGATAAACAAACTCATTAATCAGGCTTTGAGAAACCTGCTCATTCATACTGGTCTTCACGGCGCGAAAAAGGGCGGTGGTTTCAATCCCGGGGTACACTTCCATCTGCTGTGCCCGAGAAGTTCATCCCTGGTTTTGTGAGCCATTTTAAGCACTGCATCATTGAGGTAGATATAGCGCCAGTCATTGCTGATAATCTGGCAGCCTTCAAGCATATGGTCCAGCAAATCCCGGTCAAAATCTACCGGCAGCAGTCCCCTTTTTTCCTTTCCCTCGTCCGAATGATGCGGCACTGGCATACCATTCCTCCAAACGTGCGTGGTTTTCTCTCCCCTTTAAAGACGTGCCCACCTCACAATTTTAATCATAGCGCCAAACCAGCGCATTGTCCATACGGTCTCTGAATGTTCTTGTCGTCACCAACCGCCCGGCTGTCTCCTGAAGAGACAGGAAAGTAAAAACACGTTTCCCTTTAACCTGCTTCGTCCTGCTCTTCGTGAGAGGCCTGCCAGTCGCTTACATCAAGGATGCCCAACCGGACTGCAGCCTGGACGGCCTGGGTGCGGTTGTTCACTTTTAGTTTTTTAAATATTTTATAAATATGCATTTCCGCTGTTCGTTTGCTGATCTTCAACTGCTCTGAAATCTGCAGGTTGGTCAGCCCGTGGCTGACCTGGCGCAAAACCAGCACCTGCCGGGGGGAAAGGCCGGCGGCATTACTCTGCCTGGATGCGCCGGGCTGGTTGAAGCCTCGCATAATTTTCTGGCTCATCTTTGCCGGCAAATATGAACCGCCGTTAATCAACACGCGCATTGCCTGGCAAATTTCCTCGGGCATGGAATCACCCAGCAGGCATCCTTTGGCACCCTGCTTTAAAGCCTGCATCAGGTGCTGGTCTTCGACCTGGTTGGCAAGCAGCAGGACGCGGGTTGCTGTGCAGCGCTTGGCCAATTCCGGGATCAGGCTGGATGAATACTGCCCATCACAGCTGACCAGGTTAATTAAGACAACATCGGGGCAGTGCGTCTCCACCAGGTCCAGCGCCTGGTCCAGTCCGCCCTGCGCCACCAGGTTTATTTCACCGCACTCGGTTGCCAGGTTGCCCAATCCTGAACGCAGCAGCACATGGTTATCAATAATAACTAGCTTCATTTTTTCGGTCATGATGGTTTTCCTCCCCGTGAATTGATCACCTCTAAAATATACCTGTATAAGTTTTTCATATTTGTAATATTATGGAATTCTTACCGGTCGAACTTTTTTTTAGGATGCGCTGACAACGATGTCATCCCCCAGATAGACCTTTAAATCTTACCACATTTATGGTTCAATGGGAATTGTCGCGACAGGCAATGGTTTTGGGGTAAAATGTTCCTGTCCCATGAAAACGACTCGCATTGTACTCATCTTTAACCCCTCCTCCGGCAGTCCAGCCGATTCCCCGCAGCGCCTTCTGCAAATCCTGCTGTCGCTTCAGGAACAATCCATCTTCCCCCAGGTATATCTCACCAGCACGGAAGACAGGTTGGAAGCCTTTATAAAACAATCTCTCCACGATGGGACAGGCTGTTTTGCGGTCTGTGGCGGCGATGGGACGATCGGCTGCGCGGCGCGCGCATTGGCGGGTTCCGCCGCGCTTTTGGCCATCATTCCCACAGGGACCCAAAACAATATTGCCATGTCGCTCCAAATTCCAATCGATATTCCCTCGGCGGCAGGTTTAATCACCCGGGGCAAAGCCCTGTCAATCGACCTGGGCTATGTGACCACCGCTGGAAAACGGCGGCCTTTCATTGAAGTTTGTTCCCTGGGCCTCATTTCAGCCCTTTTTCCATCCGCCGACCATATCCAGCACGGCGACCTGGCCGGAATTGGAGATTTTCTCTCCCTGCTTGTATCCACACCCGGCGCCAGTTTCACCCTGGATATGGATGGCGACCGCCACCTTCGCACGCCGGGGCACTCGGTTTTAATCTCCAATATGCCGTTTTTGGGCCCCCATTTTCAAATCGCGCCCGATTCTTCCTGCCACGATGGGCTCCTGGACGTGATGGTGTTCAGCGATATGACTCGCCTGGATTTAATTGATTATGCGCTGCCGGGGGTGGGCCAGGATGAAAACGCTCCGGTCGCCGACCCGCGCCTGCAGCATTTTCACGTCCGCAAGTTAACCATCTCCAGCGACCCGCCTTTGCCCATTCTGGCCGACGGCGCTTCCCTCGGTGAGGGCTCCATGACCCTGGAAGTAAAAAGACAGGCGCTCAAGGTCCTGGTCGCCGGCTCGTACAAAACATAATCTAAAAAAGGCCCTGGCCGGCAGCGCTCCTGGAGCAGGTCAGGTCAATCGTCCATGACAGGCGCCATCGCCGGCTCAAAAAATGTTTTTGATACTTTTAACCGTGTAAATTTCGGATATCTCATTGCCAAAACGGCCAATACAGGCATCCACATCGGGGATAACCCGGTCTGTTGTCCCAATCGTAATCCGGATCACGGTATGGTTGCAAACCCCTTCGCTTTCCGGCACAGGGTAGGGAAAGATGGCGATGGTTTCCAGTAATTTCACATCAGGAAATTCTTCCTGGATCTTATTTTGTAAGGCTTTAATGATTTTCCCGGCGACAGTCGAAACATTTTCGGGCAGACTGACATTTCGCCTTCCCACAAGGATGCTGCTCGGGTAAATTTCTTTCAGTTTTTCATCCGATTTAAAAGTTTTATTAAGTCCCACCAGAACAGCGGTTAAATCATCCTGCTTGGTCAACCTCGCCAGGCGAACATCTTTGGATGAATCCAGCTGGTTTTCTTCGTAACCCCAGGGCGGTAAATTAAATCTTAAGTCTTGCGGCATAATTTTTCTTATCTTTCCTGATCTGGTGCATGCACACAATCACCTTCATTTTTGATGGAGTGTCCCTTCATCCCCTGGAGAAAGGACCCGGAAACCTTTCCTGGCGTTCAAAACGCCGCCATCATATCCTTGTTATACCCATTATATTACAAAGAAGCCAGCGGCGAGTGCCCTTTTTTCGCCGGGTTGCCAACAGCATCCGCATGGTGGAAATAATCAACCCGGCATGACCGCAAAAATCGTTCCAACCCGCGGATCAGGAAAAACCCAGCACCGGGTGAGGCTGGTAACCTTCCTCAAGCAGGCGAATATCCTCCGGCGAAAGTTTAACTGAAAGCGCCGCCACAGCATCTTCAAGATGTTGCATGCGCGTCGCCCCAATGATTGGAGAAGTGATCAGCGGTTTGGAGAGCATCCACGCCAGGGCAACCTGGGCCATGGGAACGCCGTGCGCTTCGGCTGTCTTTGCCACATGTTCCACCTCCAAAAAATCATCCTCGCGGCCGTAAAGGCCCCTGCCAAAAGCGTCTGTACGCGCGCGGTCGGTCTCTCTTCCCCCGGACACGTGTTTGCGGGTCAACAGTCCTCGCGCCAGCGGCGACCAGGGAATCACCGCGATTTTTTGATCCTGGCACAGCGGCAGCATCTCGCGTTCTTCCTCGCGGTACACCAGGTTGTAATGCGGCTGCATCGACACGAACCGGGCCCAGCCGTGCAGGTCTGAGGTAAACAGGGCTTTGGTGAACTGCCAGGCGTACATCGAGGATGCCCCGATATAACGTGCTTTCCCCATTCGCACAATATCGTGCAGCGCTTCAAGCGTTTCCTCGATCGGTGTTTCATAATCCCAGCGGTGAATCTGGTAAAGGTCCACGTAATCCATTTTAAGCCGCTTCAGGCTGGCATCAATCGAACTGAGAATATGCTTTCTGGAAAGGCCGTGGTCATTTTGGCCCGGCCCCATCACGCCGTGCACCTTGGTCGCCACAACCACCTGGTCGCGCGTGCTGAAATCACGCAGCGCAAGGCCCAGTATTTCCTCGCTCCTGCCGGACGAATACACATTCGCCGTATCAAAAAAGGTGATCCCAAGTTCCAGGGCGCGCTGGATGAAGGGCCGGCTGTGTTCCTCATCCAGCGCCCACTGCCAGCGCTCAGAGGGGCCGCCGTAACTCATGCATCCCAGGCAAATTCGCGAAACTTTTAAACCCGTCGAGCCAAAACGCACATATTCCATGAATTGTTCCTCCTGAATCATAAAATCATATCATGATTTCAGACAAAAACCCTTGCTTCAGCCGGCTTTTATCATCCAGGCAGGCCGTCCATTTACAGATGTGATTCCATCCACGCCAGGATATCATTCCACACGCACTGTTTCTCCGGGTCAGTCAGCAGTTCATGGTAAAAACCTTCGTAGAGTATGAGGGTCTTATCCTTTGAGCCGGCGCGCTGGCCCAGGTCCTGGCTGCCTGCAATGTTCGTCCAGCGGTCTTCAGTGCCGTGCATGATCAAAACCGGGGCAACAAACTCAGCCATCCGCTTTTGCCCATTTGCCATGGCGCGCAAACCCTCGGCGCCGCTGCGCGCAGGCAGCCCTTTTTGGTCGATCAACGGGTCTTTTGCTTTTTTTTCACCTACACTTTTGTCGCGTGAGGCGAAGGCAAAATCGGGTTTGTAACTGGGTTGCTTGGGGGCCAGCGTGCCGATCACCGGAACCC
>Ga0073936_10011032_pt1 | contig 11009 bp, 12 predicted proteins | sample AliMusrvi5mmetaG_FD_87041 | JGI IMG/M metagenome (GOLD analysis project Ga0073936, IMG submission 87041) | Freshwater lake bacterial and archeal communities from Alinen Mustajarvi, Finland, to study Microbial Dark Matter (Phase II) - Alinen... | ecosystem: Environmental > Aquatic > Freshwater >... | reverse complement strand
GCTTAATATTTGAAATACGTATCGTGGAATCCCCTATACCGTTGGTAGCGGAAACCATGATAAATCAACGGTCATATTTGCCATTTAATCATTGTTAAAATAGAAAATTGATTTAAAATCTATACTCGATAAGGAAGGAGACACGGATATGTCTAATTATCGCCGAAACTGCTGGGAGGTTTTGCAGTGCGGGCGGCAACCTGATGGCATCAACGTCGCAACGCATGGAATATGCCCCGTGTCTTTATCCACTGAGTGGGACGGTGTTAATGGAGGGCAAAATGCAGGGAGATTCTGCTGGGCTGTTGTCGGCACTTTCCGTAGAGATACACCACAGGGAACACATGCCGAAGAGGTAAGAAACTGTATTGGCTGTCGTTTCTTCAAACAGGTTCAAAATGAAGAAGAGAGGGATTTAGCCATTACGTTTTTCCACGCCCGAACCCACCTTGAGAGACAAAAACACAAGCATATCCCTAATTGGGCCTCATCCAACAAACAGGCATGTATTTTAAAGTGGGCAGAGAGCCTTCATAAGATAGCCAAAGAAATGTTTTTAAAGGACGGCACTCACGTTCACACATTCTTTCTGTTCAACGAGAATGGACCGGCAGCATTTAATAAAGTTCAACCCAGAGCCGACCATGCCAAAATCTACCATGCGATCAGACAGGTGATTAAGGATAACAATTTATATGGCGTAATTCATTTTGGCGAATGTTGGGCATATTTTCCAAAGGGCAAGAAAGACCATACTGCTTTCCCGATAATAGATGACGAAACGATGGAAAGCGACTTGAGGGATAAGGATAAGACTGAAGTTCTGTATTTGAGGATGGAATCAAGGGACGGAGCCTGCGTGGTTTATATTGATGAGATTGTAAGACACGGGAAGAATGTTAGCCTGGGGGAAGGAAAAGTAATTAAGGGTGAGGAGAGGAAGTGGTTTCAGAAGGGAGCAATAGCACATAAACGGACTCTTTTGCCCTTTCATTTAACAACTTCCGATTCCACTTTGAGCGACAAAGACACAAGCATAAATCCAAGGGAGGATGCAGCAATGGCAACAAAAACAAAAACGGCGAAACCGAAAGTCATCAGCAAACCAGAATTGCCGACAAAAGAACTTACGGCATGGTTAAAGGGTCGTAATGCTTGGAATCATAACGAGTGGGTAGCTTTACTTACTGAACTACGCACGAAAGGTTACAGTGCTTTAACAGATACACAGGAAGGTCAGGACGCCATCGGTAAGTTCCTTGAAGCCAACAGAAGCAAATAGTTTGCGTGAATAGACCTTTTAGTTGAAACCATCCATAAAAGGGGGCAGCAAAAGTGAACACAAGGAATAAGAGCAGCCCGATTGAGATTCTGTTGGTTGATGACGATCCCGGCGATGTGCTACTTGCAATGGAGGCATTCAAGACTGCCAAGGTTCTCAATAATGTGAGCGTAGTAGAAGACGGGGTTGAAGCTATGGCCTTCCTTCGCAGGCAGGGGAAGTACGCCCAGTCGCTTTTTCCTGACCTTATCCTGCTCGATCTGAACATGCCACGAAAGGATGGTCGTGAGGTGCTGGCTGAAGTCAAGGCAGACCCCGACCTTAAACATGTCCCTGTCGTCATTCTTACAACATCACAAGACGAGCAGGACGTCTTCCGTGCTTATAACTCTTATGCGAGCTGCTACATTACCAAACCGGTCGATATGAAACAGTTTCTTGCGGTGGTGGAATCCATCAACAATTTCTGGTTGACGGTTGTGAAACTGCCGCCAAACGGGTTAAAGCGATAATGAATACCCGGTAATCATTATGGTTAAAAATGTACCATCGCCATTTTATTAAGCGGCACAATAATGAGGAATAAGCAGATGGGAATGCGATATGAAATAGATCAGGCTGTGGCAAACGTGCGAATCATCGGCACCGGGCATTTGTCCATGCCAGAGATGATTTCTGTGGTTGATGCAGTCGCAGAAGACCCCCGGTTCTGTTCTAATTTTACCGTGATATTTGATATCCGCAATGCCAACTACACGGCTGAGCTAAATGACGGTGATGCATTTGTTGCGGCACTCAAACGTAGAGAGGTGAATTTTCAGAATCGGTTTGCCCTTGTTGTACCAGAGTCCATTCACATACTGGCAAAACTGTTCTGTCTGCTCGCCCAAGTAAGCGGGATTGACAGAATGCAGTGTTTTACAGACATTGGAGAAGCTCGCAAGTGGTGTGGGATTTAGTCTGAGATATTCAAATCAGAGGCATTATCCACCAGCCAATCCAACCAAGAACTGCCGATAAACATACATAACTTGTTCATATCTTAACCAAGAAGTTGTTTAAGCTCAAATCATCCTCTGAATACTTTCTTTAAGCTTTGGACGGTTTTTGGGTCATTAAGGTTTATCGATTTGCCTAAAGCAATCTCCGTGGAACTTTTACTGGGGTTCATTATGGTTTTGATTGTGTCAATGATTTGTTCGCAAGACACAGGTTTATGCAACAGGGCGTAATGAGTTTTATCAGCAAGCAGGTTTTCAACTTCTTTTGATGCTGTAAATCCTGTGCAGATTATAATAAAAGGCATCTTCAGATTTTCTTTTCTGCATATTTCCTGAATTTCCAAACATGCCTGATACCCGTCTTTTACCGGCATACGAAGATCCATCAATAGCACATCGTAATTTTCATCTCTAAAAGCACTTACTGCCTCTGCTCCGTTTACAACCACGTCTATTTCGCTGCCTAAGAACCCACAGCGGAGAAAGGTTTTAAACAATAATCGTATGTCTTTTTGATCATCTGCAATCAGTATTTTCATATATGACCTCTACATGCCAAGTCAGCTTATTCTTTATGATTGAAGGATAACGCAATAATAGGATGGAAACAAGGATGGATTATTACCATATTCTTTCTCATCTCGCCGTTTGACTATGCGGCTAAACTATGCCCATACTTCGGGCACATGGGCTCTGTGTCCTAATGATGGAGGCGGCAAGTCCTGCATGAAAATTGTTAAATTATTCGTACCCAGCTTGTTCGTGAGCCTGATTCTTCTTCTCCCGTTTCTCCTGTTTGGTTGGGTTCGGGGAAATTTCTGGAATCTCTTGGCTGTAATCTTTGTTTTGGTTTTCATAATTCTTTACAGTTCAGCCTATGTTCTAAGACCGCAGAAAAGAATTTCGGAACAGGAAAACAAGAACGCAGTAACAACACCCAAAACGTCGAAGCTCCGAAGATGCATATTAGATGTCCTCACTGCGGCGAAAATTCTACTCGCATTCGTCGGAAGTGGTGGATGAGGCTGATACCCGGTATTTCCTATTTTCGTTGTAATGATTGCTTCCACCACTTCATGCTGTTCGGGAAAGAAGAAATAACACCAACAGATTATCCTCTATCAGGGTTTTTCTGATCTGGTCTCGTCAATCGATAAATAGGAAATACTGGACGTGTGGAGACAAGTTTAGTATCTCAATAATCGTTGTATAGCCGGGGAAGGATGTATGTATATCAAAGACAAAGCTGGAACAGGCAGTTGCATTGCAGGTGCATTGTTGGCGGCTATCGTTGCGTATTTCTTTTTCTGGCTGGCACATCCTTCAGCACCTGTCTATGATATGTTACAATGTGATGTCCAGCCTAACGAATACATCAGCATATCCGACTTTTCGCTCGATGTTCTCGATGCTGACGTCAAGGTAAAACGCCCATGGAATAATTTTTCACAATCACGCATGACAAGGCTCCAGTGGCGTTGTGACGTAAAGAACATTTCTACGGTTGCGGTACGCTATGAGTTGAAGACAGAACTTCTGGACAAAGGCTCTATTGTGCTTGCGACAACTACCGTTGACAGCAACGACAAACAGGGTGATTTGTTGCCAGGTCAGACTCGTGCAATCCATAACGAGATTATCATGAAATATTCGGCTGCAAAGATTATCGCTTCAGCAAGAGTCACTCCGAAGATGCTGAAGGCTAAGGACCAGATTGAGCAGGAGCAGCGGAGGGTAATTGGCAGTAAACGACAGTAGGGTTTTATTGGCCGTGAACTGAAGGTCGGCATGGCTAGTCACCCTGCCTGTAATCCATTTCCCGGCAATCGGATTCACTTGATGCGGTAGAATGTGGCAAAGGTATCTGGGAACCGATTCAGCATAAGAAACAAGAACCCGATTAATCCCGCCATACCTTTTCTGTTCATTGGGATATTCCGGCATCCAGCAACCCGATACATCGTCGCCTCTGCTGTTCCTATCTTGTCCAATATCTTCTTATGCTTTCGTAATACATTAGCTTCTGACAGTTGTTTCATTCCAACGACGAAATCCAGTGATGCTTTCAGCAAGTCCGCACGGCTTCTTCCCCGAATGTTGCAGGCATGGAAGAATGTCTGAGGATAATGTTCCATTTCGATAGTGGCTTCTGGAACCTTGGCGAACTTCCTTGCGAGCGATTCCATTTCCTTGAGCCACTGGTTCTGAAATTCCATAAAGATTGGAATCCTGTCCGATTTTCTGTTAATAGTAATTGTCCCTTAAGTCAGTATCCTTCATCTTTCTTATCTTTTCTGAAAGCCTTACATTACACGAAGTATTCAAACAATGCTATGGGGTAAAACCCTGCCGTCGGTTCATTGAAAAAGATTAGCTGTGACCGTGCCGCTATCCGCCCCCAGCCGGTGAGCCGTTTCCTGCGGTGGGATTGATAGGCTTATTTCTTAACGTTAGAATCCACGGCAACCCGCTTGGAAGGCTCTTTATTCTCGGTCTCCTTGCCTGGTTGTTTCTTGTATGCGTCAATCATCTCTTTCAAATGGTCAACATACTTTTGGGCTCCGCCTTCCTTGTATCCTGTTGTGCCCACCAACGACCCGTCGGGCGACAGAATGACAACGGTTGGATAACCCCTGACGCCGTATTTCTTGGCCAGTTCGACATTCTGTTCCTTCAATTTCTTGTTTTGTGACTTCTTACGCGGGAAATCCACCATGACACAGATTAGATTCTGTTTTGCGTACTTCTTGAAATCGGGCTTGCTGAAAACTTCCTTTTCGAGTTTTATGCACCAGCCGCACCAGTCGGAACCGCAAAAATCAAGCAACATGTACAACTCCGACTTGCTCGCATTTGTCGATGCTTTTGAAAAGTCCGTTTCCCATTCCGAAGCGGCCTCAGATTTTATACCGAACGCGACCATACTCATAACCACCAGACCTACCAGCATTCTTCTGTTCATTCTGCCATCTCCTTTCGTTCTTTTCTACACCCGCCGATTCTATCATACACCCATCAGTATACCAGCACGACCGAAAATGATAACCTGGATTTCCGCCAAGCTCAGTATTCCCTGCCATTTGCAATAACCCACCTCCCTTGTGGGCAGTTATTTTCTATCGCCTTTTGGGCGACATATCCGGCAGGCCTGTGAACTTTAATGGCGTATAACGCGAACCAGGCGGTTCCATTGGCAATCTGTGGAACCTGCCTGTTTCCCTGCCGCTTTATGTCCTTGCCAGGCATGTCTGTCAGGGAGCATACTATGAATTCTCATAGGGGGGTATATATGAAAATTGCAACCTTTCTGGTCTGTCTGTTTCTGCTGGTTGTGCAATCGAGTGCCGACCAGTTTTCCATTACCAACATATCCAGGACAACAAGCGATATTTCCCTGTCGTGGAACAATGTCACTGACAACTACATCGTCGCTCAATCACCGTCGCTGACAACAGGGCAATTCCAGTATGTTGGGAATGTGCTGGCAACTAACAGTGCTTCTGTGTCTAACAGTCTTGACACTTGTTTCTATCGGATACGGAAAGTCGGCGTTGTAAAGTTTCCTGACAGTAATTTCAAGAGTGTTGTCTTGCAGGCTCTTCCGTTCATATACTCGCCTACTAACCAGATTTACGACATAGATGGTGCAGAGGCGATAACGAGCCTTTCCGCCAGTTACATGTCGATTTCCAACGCAACAGGCCTACAGGCATTGACCAACCTTCAAACCTTGGAGTGCGATAACAATCAACTGACGAATCTGAATATCTCGGCCTGCACCAGACTTCAAAGCCTGTCCTGCTACGGCAACACATTGACAAATCTGGATGTCTCGGCTTGCACGAACCTTCAAGAGTTGTATTGCTATTGGAACCCGCTGACAAATCTGAATGTCGCTGGTTGTACCCGACTTCAAGGCCTGGTGTGCTGGAACGATCAACTCACGAACCTGAATGTCTCCACTTGCACCAACCTTCAAGACCTGGAGTGCTATAACAACCACCTCACAAACCTGAATGTCTCGACCTGCGCCAGACTTCAATTCCTGTCGTGCTCAGGCAACCCGTTGATAAACCTGGATGTCTCTTCTTGCCCTGACCTTGCTTCTCTGTTTTGTGAAAACGACCAACTGACGAATTTGAATCTCTCAGCCTGCCCAAATCTTCAAACGCTGAGTTGCGGGCGAAACTACCTGACGAATCTTGATGTCTCGGCCTGCAATAACCTTCAACACTTGAATTGCTGGAACAGCCCGCTCATCACCCATCTGAATCTCTCGACCTGCCCCAATCTTCAAGACCTGAACTGTGATGGGAATAATCTGACGAATCTCAATCTGACAGGCATAATAAATCTGTACCAGTTGGATTGTGAAAATAATCGTCTGACGAACCTGGACATTTCCGCGTCGTCTATTCTTGCTTATCTTAATGCCACTAACAATCCTTTGACGGAAATAGTTGTATCAAGCCTTACCAATCTACCTGCTACATTTCTTTATTCCGGTTATCCGCTTATCAGGGAACCTAACATCAACAACCTTACAAACCTCATAGCAAAGTATGTGTTCACAAATGGAACAGGTTCAACGGTAAGCGATGTGTCGGGTGTTGCCCCGCTAATGGATCTCACAATAGCCAGAGATATATCCTACACGCCTGATACAAACGGCGTTACGTGGTTGACCAATGGACTGCGGATAGACCAGCCATCCATTCTTGTCTCAACCAATACTGCAAAACTATTAAATGCATGCACGAATACAGGGGAACTTAGCGTTGAGTTGTGGGTGACGCCGGTTTCTTGTGATCCCAATACGCAACGCGGCAGGATGGTCACATATTCCACAAACGGCGGACGCCGCAACTTCTCGCTTATGTACTCACTGACATCCACCGAACGATTCGGCGTAAGATTAAGGACAACGGATAACTCTGTTGACCCGGCCAACTATCTTAACGGAACGCCGGACCGCGATGTGAACGGTGCCTTTTCAAACCAGTACACCCACGTGGTATACACACGGAATGCGGTTGGCAAAGAAATAATTTTTGTCAACGGCACTAATTCGTTTAGTCAGGCGATTATCGGGGGAAGTCTGACAAATTGGGATTCATCATACACCTTTGCCCTCGCAAACGAAGCTACATTCGACCGATACTTCCTCGGAACCTTTCGACGGGTCGCCATCTATTCAAAAGCATTACAGACTAACGAAGTGACATACCTGTACCAGAATCGGCCATAAGGAATCCGGTGCTGTTGCTGAATCGTTTCCGGCTGGGGGATTCCCGTGACATTTTTTTTTACAATCTCGTTACAGACATAATGGTGGTTCTGTGCTTTTATGGTGACAAATGAATATCACCTTGCCCAAAATACAATTCACCCTTACAGCCTGCGTTCTTATTGCTGCAAACATCAACGCTGCACCAATTTCCGAAATAAACACGAATGCGACTATTGAAACGAACATGTCCTTCTACTTTTGCTCATGGCAACAACCAGCCGCCTTGCTCACAAATGGACTGCCTCTTATCACTAACGGCATCACGCTTGGTCGTATTGTTCAGGTTTTGGGAGTCGGCTGGATGCCGCCTAATGAGGGCGTGGGAATCATCACATGGTTTTTTGACGATGGCTCTCAACTGAAAGTGTGGCCCAAGCTCTATCTTGGGTCGGAAATAATAACAACAAATGGAACAGGCGGCTGGATGTGGCAGATGCATGGACCGCCAGACCAACGCCTTAAACTGACGGACAGGATAACCATACCCTCACTAGCCGAACTTCTAAAGACTTTATCCTTCAGTCAGGAGTTGTTTTTGGAGGAACAGAAGAAGGCGGCACATTGACCTGTAGCGGTGCCGGGGTGGTGCATCGGCAGGGTGGAAGGAATAGCCACAGCGAGGCGTTGGACTGAGAAAGGAGCTGGTAGTTGTCAGCATTGTTGACGGTAAAGGAGACCTGGGACGCTTTCTGGGCGAATGAGTCAAACTGGAAAGGCAAAAAGACGCCCAGCCAATCCACCGCCCCTGTTTCAACCAAGTAGCGATTGTCCTGTGGATACGGCGGCAGGGCAAATTTCGACAATACATATCTCTGTCAGGCCATACCGAAAACTGTATCCGTTTCAGATGATTGACAGGGCGGAAAATCATGCCGACTTGTATACCCACTTGTACACCCAAAAAGCCTTTGACAGCCGATGACACCATTAGTCAAGTTACGACACAAGTGATGCAAAAAAAGGATTCAGGTGCTTATGCAAGTGCTTGTAATGAAAGGATCAATGCAAAGAACCCCAGCATTTACTGGGGTAATTTGCATGGTTGCCGGACTAGGACTTGAACCTAGACAAACAGATTCAGAGTCTGTTGTGCTACCATTACACCATCCGGCAATGAATTTCAGATGTGTATCAAAGTACCTGTAATTACGCAAGGTTCTTAAGCAACAGAAAAAAAGAAAGAGTTGACACCCAATGCTTGATTATGTCAGATTATAGTCATGTTGGAAAGAATGTTATTTGTTCACGCTAACGCTTTATGCCCGGCCGGGCATAAATTAAGTTTGAAAGCAGTGAGCTGGGCTTGTGGTTTTTCCTATGTGTGGCTGGTGATGGCGGATGTGCAGGTTTTAAAAACGGATCCAAGGTGACGTCCATATGAAGCGAGTACTCCCAAGTCTGGCGCTGACGGTTCTTATGTGGCCGCTGGCGGCCGGTGCGCAGTGGACAACGCAGAGCATCACGTTGCAGCCGGGTTGGAATGGCGTTCAGTTGCGCGTTCAGCCGGCACAGGCTGAATGCGATAATCTCTTCAGTAACGTGCCCGTTGAAAAGGTCTACTGGTGGCAGAGGACCGGAACCGGAATGGAATTCGATCTCGATCCCCGCAATCCCTTTCCGCGCACCGCCGATTGGCAGTATTGGTTTGCCGACAACCCCTCCATCAGTACGTTCGCGACCCTGCTAGCCGGGGAAAGCTACGAGATCTTTGTGGCAACGAACGCGGCGACATTCACCCTGCAAGTGAAAGGCAGGCCCGTCCTGAATGCCACACGATGGATACCTGGCGAGCAGAATCTGGTAGGCCTTCCCGTATCCACAAACATCCATGTCAGTTTCAAAGATTTCTTTTCGTTCTCCTCCGACTTTGTCATGAACTCATCGGTCGCCACGGTCTTTCGCGTCACGGGTCCGAACAATACGCCCCAGCGTGTCTGGAACCCCGCCACGGAACTTATCCGGAGCGGCGAAGCTTACTGGATCACAGCCGGTTCCAATGCCCGCGAGTATGGCGGTCCAATCCTTGTCAAGACCGAGACCTCCTCGCGTCTTCTCGACTTCGGAAGTTCCGTATCGCCACGGACCCTGATCGTCAAGAATATTACGACCACCAATCGAACGGTTCAGATTGCTCAGCTTCCTTCGGACAATCCGCCAGACATATCTGGAATCTCCACGCTGTTAGGTAAGACTCCGCTGCTTTTCAAGGTTGCATCAGATGGTGGAAGCTATCTACCCCTGCCTGATGTGCTTGTGACAAACATTGCCGCCCTGAGCCAGATGGAACTCAGCCTGGCGCCCGATCCCCAGGCGCTTACTAACGGCAAGTCGGGTTCCGCCTGGCAAAGCATTATCCGTGTGACAGACGCGAACAATTCTCAGTTCGCTGATTCGACTGTTGAAGTGCTCGTTGGCGTTTCCTGTGACGGCGCCGTCTCCAGTCTGCTCGATCCGCAGGGCCTTTGGGTCGGACAGGTTACGGTGACGGATGTTGAACGTGCACCGACGCGGCAGGGCGGTGTTAACGCCTGGTCAGGCGACGGACCAGTCCCGGTATCACGGCCTTTCACATTCCGGGTTATCTTTCACGTGGATTCAAACGGGACCACCCGCTTGCTCCAGCGTGCCCTGGTGGCCTGGCAGCCGACGGTGGAGACTATGGATCCCCTGTCCGAAACGCCTACCAATAGTATCATGGCGATTTTGACGGACGAGGCGAACGCAAAAACCTACGCGACGCTGCACCCCGCTGCGAAGATAGCAAGGGTTAGTTCGCCATGTTTCCCCCTGATGGCTCCGCTCCGCACGAAAACGGGCAGCGTCTTTAGCGCGTTCGGCTCGCTGGCTGTTGAGGTAGCGCTCCCGTATAACGACCCCGTCAATCCTTTCGTGCACCGTTACCATCCACAGCACGACAACCTTCAATACGACAATGGCGTCGCGACCAACCTGGCGGAAGGCATTGAGTCGTATACCGTCACGCGGTCAATGGCTTTTTACTTTCAGCCGCTCGATCCAGGACGCGGCACCACCAATCGTCAGTGGGGCGTGACTGAGAACGGCGGGCGTTTCGAAGAAACCGTCACCGGTCTCAACAAGACGATTCGTTCTGCGGGGACATTCAGAGTCGAACGAGTGAGCCGTATCGGCGAATTGCAGTAGTAACGATTTTAAGAAGAATAAGGAGAAAATAAAGTCATGGACACAATGAAGAACATTACACTGATCGGGATGCTTTACATCCTTACAATGGCGTCTACGCTGCTGGCGCAGGTGCCGACGAATCGCGTGCAGACGACACCCGGAATTGTTAATTACCAGGGTCGCTTGACGACCCCGGCAGGAGGCGTCTATACGAACGGAGTCTACAACATCGAATTTCGCCTTTACGAGACGGATACCGGGGTAAGTTCGGGGTTGTGGGCCTGTGTCTGGT
>Ga0073936_10011031_pt1 | contig 11010 bp, 6 predicted proteins | sample AliMusrvi5mmetaG_FD_87041 | JGI IMG/M metagenome (GOLD analysis project Ga0073936, IMG submission 87041) | Freshwater lake bacterial and archeal communities from Alinen Mustajarvi, Finland, to study Microbial Dark Matter (Phase II) - Alinen... | ecosystem: Environmental > Aquatic > Freshwater >... | reverse complement strand
GGCCGACGCCGCCCAGCTGCTCGCGCGTGATGCCCGGCGCGGGCACGAAGTCGGCGGCCTGGCGGTTGCCCAGCGTGATGGTGCCGGTCTTGTCGCGCAGGAGCACGTCGATGTCGCCCGCGGCCTCGACGGCGCGGCCCGAGGTGGCGAGGACGTTGCGCTGCAGCAGCCGGTCCATGCCGGCGATGCCGATGGCGCTGAGCAGCCCGCCGATGGTGGTCGGGATCAGGCAGACCAGCAGGGCGATCAGGGTGGTGAGCGAGAAGGCGACGCCGGAGTACGCCCCGAACGGCTTCAGCGCGGCGACCACGAGCACGAAGATGAACGTGAGCGCGGAGAGCAGGATGGTGAGCGCGATCTCGTTGGGCGTCTTCTGGCGCGTGGCGCCCTCCACCAGGCTGATCATGTGGTCAAGGAAACCCTCGCCCGGGTTGGCGGTGATGCGGATCAGCAGGGTGTCGGACAGCACGGCCGTGCCGCCGGTGACGGCGCTGCGGTCGCCGCCGGCCTCGCGGATGACCGGGGCGGACTCGCCGGTGATGGCCGACTCGTCCACCGACGCGGCGCCCTCGATGACCTCGCCGTCGCCGGGGATGAGGTCGCCGGCCTGGACGAACACGACGTCGCCCTTGGCGAGCCGGGTGGCGTCAATGGACTCCAGGGAGCCGTCGCGCCGCTTGCGCCGCGCCATGAGCTGCTTGCGCGAGGCGCGCAGGGCGCGGGCCTGCGCCTTGCCGCGGCCCTCGGCGACGGCCTCGGCGAAGTTGGCGAAGACCACGGTGAAGAGCAGCCAGAGGGCGACCTGGAGCACGTAGCCGAACGGCTCGCGCGACGTGAGCAGCTGCTGGAACGTGAGGAGCGCGCCGACGAGCGTGACGAGCATGACCGGGTTTTTCAACTGCCGGCGCGGGTCGAGCTTGCGGAAGGCGTCGGCCGTGGCGGTGAGCATGATCTCGCGATCGAAGAGGGAGAGGGACTTGGAGCTCATGGGCGGAAGGGAAGGGGATTCGCGGCGGGATCAGAACAGGGTGCCGGCACCCATCAGGTAGTGCTCGACCACGGGGCCGACGGCCAGGGCGGGCAGGAAGGTGAGGGCGCCGACCAGCAGCACGGTGCCGACGAGCAGCACCACGAACGTGAGGCCCTCCGTGCGGAACGTGCCCGCGCTGGCGGGCACAAGGCGCTTGCCGGCGAGGCTGCCCGCGAGCGCCAGGATCGGGATGATCATCAGGAAGCGGCCGATGAGCATGGCCAGGGCAAGGGTGGTGTCCCAGTGCGGGTCGCCGTCGGCCGCGTTGGCCGTGAGGCCGCCGAAGGCGCTGCCGTTGTTGCCCACGGCGGAGCTGTAGGCGTAGAGGATCTCGCTGAAGCCGTGCGGGCCGGCGTTGTTGAGCCCGGCCAGGCCCCAGCCGCTCACCGCGGCCCAGGCGGTGCCGCCCAGGATCGTTGCGGCGAGCACCATGAGGACGAGCATGACGAGCTTCACATCGTAGGCCTCGATCTTCTTGCCGAGGTACTCGGGGGTGCGTCCGACCATCAGGCCCGCGATGAACACCGCGAGGACGACAAAGATGAGCATGCCGTAGAGCCCGGCGCCGACGCCGCCGAAGATGACCTCGCCGGTCTCGATGTTGAACAGCGGCACGAGCCCGCCGAGCGGCGTGAAGGAGTCGTGCATGGAGTTGACCGCGCCGCAGGAGGCGTCGGTGGTGATCGTGGCGAACAGCGCGGAGTTGAAGACGCCGAAGCGCACCTCCTTGCCCTCGAGGTTGCCTTCGGCCGCGGCCACGCCGAGCCGCTGGTGGATGGGATTGCCGCCGGCCTCGGCGCGCCAGCAGACCAGCGTGCCGGCCACGAACAGCACGAACATGGCGCCCCAGACGGCCCAGCCGTGGCGCTGGTTGCCGACGACGCGGCCCAGGTAGTAGGTGAGGGCGCTCGGGATCGCGAAAATCGCGAGCATCTGGAGGAAATTGGAGAGCGGCGTGGGGTTCTCGAACGGGTGCGCGGCGTTCGCGTTGGCGTAGCCGCCGCCGTTGGTGCCCAGCATCTTGATCGCGACCTGCGAGGCCATCGGGCCCTGCACGATGGTCTGCGTGTCCACGGCCTGGTCCACTTGCACCGGCGTCTTGCCGTCGGCCGCGAGCACGGGCTGGCCGTCCGGGCCGGTCTTCGGCACCTGGATGACGTAGGGTTCGTAGGTCTTCGCGACGGTGTAGGGCCGGAAATTCTGGATCATGCCCTGCGACACGAGGACCAGGGCGAAGACCGCGCAGACCGGCGCGAGCAGGTAGTAGCTGACCCGCACCACATCGACCCAGAAGTTGCCGAGGGTCTGGGCCGACTGGCGGGCGAGGCCGCGCACGAGGGCGGCGGCCACGCCGATGCCGACGGCGGCCGACGTGAAGTTGTGGATCGTCAGCGCGACCATCTGCGAGAAGTACGACATCGTCGCCTCGCCGGAGTAGCTCTGCCAGTTGGTGTTGGTCGTGAAGCTCGCGGCGGTGTTGAACGCGAGGTGGGGCGTGAGCCCGGGCAGCCCCTGCCGGTTGAGCGGCAGGCGGTCCTGGTAGCGCAGGATGAAGTAGGTGAAGACCAGCCCCACCAGGCTGAAGGCGAGCAGGGACCCGGCGTAGCCGAGCCAGCCCTGCTCCCGGGCGGGGTCGATGCCGCACAGGCGGTAGGTGAGCCGCTCCACGGGCCCGACGATGCGGTCCAGCCACGTGCGGCCGCGGGCGTCGAGCACCTGGACCAGATAGAGGCCGAGGGGCTTGGTGACCAGGAGGAGCGCGCCGACATAGAGCGCGAATTGCAGCCAGGCGTTGGGCGAGTTCATGGGAGGCGGGCGGGACGGGTCCGGTCAGAATTTCTCCGGGAAGAGGACGGCGGCGGCGAGGTAGCCGAGGGTGACGAGGGCGAGAAGGCCGATGAGGAGGTTTTCCATGGTGGGCGAGAGACGGGGCTTCAGCGGATCCGCTCGCAGGCCCGGGCGTAGAGCACGCACAGCACGAAGAACGCGGCGGTCAGCGCGAGGTAGGCGAGGTCGGAGTTCATGCCCCAATTATCGCACGCGCGGGTCCGGCGGCCTAATCAAGCGGGGCCGGCGCAGCATCAAGAAAACATCAAGTTTTCGGGCCCACGATTGGACGCACCAAGGGGTTCGTCATCCTGAGCGAATGCGAAGGATCGCTGTTAATGCTTCCGCTCGGCCCGCGTGCACCCCGGACACTCTGGCGACGTCGCTTGAGTGTCCGAAGCGCAACATTGGCTCTAGGGCAATGGGAACAGCGATCCTTCGCATTCGCTCAGGATGACGCAATGGGAAGAGGGTTCCGACTAGGGCGGGTTCGTGCCCCTTAACGAATTCACGCGAATGGAGGCTGGCGGTGGGGGGCAAGCTGGGGCACCCTGTGGCATGGAAAAACTGCGTTTCGCCGAGCTCGGGCTGTCCGATGAGATTCTCAAGGCCGTGGACAAGCTGGGCTTCGAGGAGGCTTCGCCCATCCAGACCGCAGTCATCCCGACGATCCTGGCCGGCCGCGACGTCGTCGGGCAGTCCTCGACCGGCTCCGGCAAGACCGCGGCCTTCGCCATCCCGGCGATCGAGCGCGTGGACCCGAAGAAGCGCGCGGTGCAGGTGCTGATCCTCTGCCCGACGCGCGAGTTGGCGGTGCAGGTGGCGGAGGAGACGGGCAAGCTCGCGCTGTTCAAGCGCGGCGTCTCCGGCGTGCCGATCTACGGCGGCCAGAGCTACGAGCGGCAGTTCCGCGCGCTGGCGGCGGGCGTGCAGATCGTCATTGGCACCCCCGGCCGCGTGATGGACCACATGGAGCGCGGCACGCTCAAGCTCGACGAGCTGAAGCTGGTGGTGCTCGACGAGACCGACCGCATGCTCGACATGGGTTTCCGCGATGACATCGAGCACATCCTCAAGGCGGTGCCGGCGACGCGGCAGCTGCTGTTCTTCTCCGCCACGATTCCGCGGCCGATCCAGGACCTGATCAGCCGCTACTCGAAGGACCCGGCGTGGATCAAGATCGACGCCGTGGCGCAGAACGCGCCGCAGGTGGAGCAGACCTACTTCGAGGTCGACCGCCGCTCCAAGATCGAGGCCCTCACGCGGCTGATCGACGTGCACGATTTCCGCTACGGCATCATCTTCTGCAGCACGAAGATCATGGTGGACGACCTCGACGAGCACCTGCACGCGCGCGGCTACCTGACCGACCGGCTGCACGGCGACATCTCGCAGGCGCAGCGCGACCGGGTGATGGACAAGTTCCGCCGCCGCGGCTTCGAGTTCCTCGTGGCGACGGATGTCGCGGCGCGGGGGCTGGACGTGGACGACCTGGAGGTGGTGTTCAACTTCGACCTGCCGAACGACGCGGAGGACTACACGCACCGCATCGGCCGCACGGGCCGGGCCGGCCGCAAGGGTCAGGCCTTCACGTTCGTGTCGGGCCAGGAGATCTACAAGCTGCAGAGCATGGTGCGCTGGGCGCGCCTGGACCTGCGGCGCGGGAAGATCCCGTCGCTCGACGAGGTGGAGGAGGCGCGCTCCAACGTCTTCTTCGAGAAGATCCGCGCCACGCTCGACGCGAAGCAATTCAAGCCGCACGACCGGATGATTGACCGGCTGCTGGACGAGGGTCACGCGAGCACGGACATCTGCTCCGCCCTGATCCATCTCCTGCAGGGCGCGGGTCCCGCCAAGCCCGCGGCGAAGCCGGCGGCCAAGCCGTCGCCGACTGGGTTCGGCGACGCTCCGTCAAACCGCCCGGTGAAGCCTGCGCCCGCTTGGGTGAAGCCGAAGCCGGCCGCGCCGCCGCCGGAGGCCGCCGAGACGGACGCAGTTCCGCCCGCGGCTGAGGAGGACGACGAGGACGAGAAGTCGCCGCGGAAGTCAAAGTACGAGCGCGCCCCGCGCACGGGCCGCGAGCCCGGCATGAAGGCGATTTTCCTGAACGTGGGACGGAAGCAGCTCGTGACGCCTGCGGACATCGTCGGCAAGATCGCCGGCGTGACGCGGCTGCCGGCCACGGTGGTCGGCGCGATCGACATCCACCAGCGGCACACGCTGGCCGACGTGAAGGAGACCGAGGCCGAGTTCATCGTGAAGAAGCTGGCCGGGATCAAGGTGAAGGGCGTGGCGCTCGCGCCGGCGGTGATGAAGGCCGGCGAGGCCTTGCCGTCGGCCGAATAGGCCCGGCAAACGGCCGCACCGCCGCTTGACACTCCCGCGGGCGCAACGGTATCCCGTTGCACCGTATGGAGGCTGCGCTCGATCAACCCGTGTTGGTTTTGAATCGCCTGTGGCAGGCGGTGAACATCATTGGGGCCCGCCGTGCGTTCGCCCTGCTGGCGCGGGGCCACGCGCACGTGGTCCATCACCACGCCGAGGACTTCAAGACGTTCACGATGCTGGACTGGATCGACTTCTCGCGGCACAACCCGCCGATCGCGGAGCTCGAGACCGTCCACACCCCGACACGCACCATCCGCCTGCCGCGCGTGATCCTGCTGACCTTCTTCGACAAGCTCCCGTGCAAGGAGCTCAAGCTTACTCGCAACAACGTCTTCGAGCGCGACAAGAGCACCTGCCAGTACTGCGCCAAGGCGATGCCGCGCGAGCAGCTCAACCTCGACCACGTCATTCCGCGCGATTACGGCGGGAAGACCACCTGGGAGAACATCGTCTGCTCGTGCATCAAGTGTAACTCGAAGAAGGCGAACCGCCTCCCGCACGAGGCGCACATGCGCCTGATCCGCAAGCCCGTCCGCCCGAAGTGGCGCCCGGTCATCTCCCTCGTCCTCGGCAACCAGCACCGCGAGATGTGGAAGGACTTCCTCGACCTCGCCTACTGGAACGTCGAGCTGGACGAGTGAGGGCTTGTCACCTGTAGGGCGGGGTCGCCGACCCCGCCTGGTTTGTCCGTTCGACTAATTAAAGGCGGGGTCAGCGACCCCGCCCTACATTTTTCCGGTCACTTGCCCGTGAATTTTTGCCGGATGACGAGCCAGATCGCCGCGGCCGCGATCAGGTCGCCCGTGCCGAGGGCGACGCGCATGGGCAGCGGGGCCCGACGGAACGCGAACAGCATGACCACCGCGCCGACGCAGATGGACAGGAGCACGATGGTGAGGATCGCCTTCTGCCGCGCGAGGTCTCCCGCGTGGGGATCGGTGGGGGGAATGGAGTCGGACATTTTTTGAGGACAGCTTTACTGAGGTCAGACGTCAGAGGACAGAAGTCAGATGACAGATATCAGATGTCAGATTTCGGAAGGCAGTCGATCAATTGAATCCAGCCACCAGTCTCTAGCCCCTGACCTCTGACCTCTGGCCTCTGCCATCTACGTCCTAACCACCGGCAGCATCACGCGCATCGTCGTCCCGCCGGGGCCGGTGCTGACGAGGGCGATGTCGCCATGGTGGGCCTGGAGGATGCGCTTGGCGATGGCGAGGCCGAGGCCGGTGCCGTCGGGGCGGCCGGAGAAGAACGAGTCGAAGATGCGGCCGCGGACCGCCTCGGGGATGCCCGCGCCGGTGTCGGCCAGGTCGATCACGGCGTCGGCGTTCGCGTCGGCGCCGACCGTGAGCGTGATGTCGCCGCCGCCGGGCATGGCCTGGGTGGCGTTGAGCAGGAGGTTGAGCAGCACCTGCTGGAGCTGGCCCTTGTTGGCCTCGACGATGAAGGGCTCCGCGGGCGGCTCGTAGCGCAGGTGGATCTTCGCCTGCGCGAGCTTGGGCCGGACGAGCACGAGCGTGTCGGCGATGATGTCGGCGAGCGCCCAGCGGGAGTGGAGGCTGGACGGGGCCTTGGCGAAGTTGAGGACGCGGGTGACGATCGCCTCGAGCTGGTCGAGCTTCTCGCTGATGACGCGCACGTCGGTGCGGCGCGGGTCGTTCGGCGCGAAGTCGAGGCCGAGCCCGCCGTGGAGCAGCTTGAGCACGGTGAGGGGGTTGCGGATCTCGTGGGCGATCTCGGCGGCGAGGAGGCCGAGGGTGGTGAGCTGCTCCTGCTTGCGGAGGGTTTCCTCACTCTGGAACACGCGGGTGTAGAGCCGGGCGTTCTGGAGGGCGACGGCGCCGAGGCTGGCGAGGGCGGCGCAGACGCGCTTCTCGTCGTTGTCGAACCGGTGCGGCTGGTCCGTGAACACGGCCAGCACGCCGAGCACGTCGCCCTCGAACGCGAGCGGCGTCAGGAGCGCCGCGTGCAGCAGGGCCCCCTCGGGCAGGTCGGCGACACTGTGGAAGGCGGGCGAGCGGACGTCGGCGAACTCGATCTGCTTCCGCGTGTGCAGCGCCGCGGCGGCGAAGCTGGCGGCGGCGGGCTGCTCCCCGTCGGGCCGGGGCGGCGAGCCCGGGGCGTCGAAGGCCCCACAGCGCACCATGTCGCGGGCCGCGTCGTGCAGGTACAGCGCGCAGGCGCTCGCCTGCAGCATGCGGCGGGCGTCGCGGGTGAGGGTGTCGAGGAGTTCCTGGGTCTCGAGCTTGGCGACCAGCGCCTGGCCGGTGGTGAGGAGGGTCTCGAGCTGCCGCGCCTTGGCCTGCAGCGCCTGGATGCGCCAGAGCTGCTGGACGATGAGGGTGGCCTCCAGGGTGAGGCGCTCGAGCAGGACCAGGTCGGCGGGGCCGAAGCGGCCGGTGCGGTCGACCTCGAGGTCGATGACCCCGAGCACCTGCTCGCCGTCGCGCATCGGCGCGGCCATCTCGCAGCGCGTGGCGGGGCGCACGGCGATGTAGCGGGGCTCGATGGCGACATCGGGCACGAGCAGGGCGCGGGCGTTGAGCACGCACCAGCCGGTGACGCCGTGGCCGAGCTGGAGGCCGGCGTTGGCTGAATCGGCCGGCAGCCCGCACTGCACCTCGACCTCGAGGCGGCCCGAGCTGGGGTTGACCAGGGAGATGGAGCCGGCGTCGGCGCCGAAGGTCGCGACAAACTCGTCGAGGATCTCCTTCAGCGCGCCATGGGGATCATCCGCCCGCCCGGCGAGGGAGGTCAGCCGGTACAGCGCCGGCAGCGCGCGCGAATCCTCCGATACCGGAGACCGGACACCGGATAACGGGGCGGATGCGCCGGGAGTGGAGGTGGTCGAGCTGGATTCCACAGGTTGGAGCATAAGCGGGCCGGCGAGGGCTTAGCTAGAATATTGGTTCCCGGCTGACACCGGATCCATTTTCACCGCGAAGCGCGCGAAGGCCGCGAAGGCCAAGCCTGGTTTGCTGGCTGCTTTGTGTGCCTCGTGACCTTCGTGGTAAACTCGAAGGGTGGTTGATCCACCACGAAGGTCACGAGGCACACGAAGACCAGGAATGCCTGCTCCGGATCGACTCCTCGCGGCCTTTGCGGTAAAAATCAGGCTCCGTCGGATTTACTTGCCCGCCGGCGCGACCGCCGGGGCGGGCTTGATGATCTCGGCCAGGGTGTCCCGCAGCGTGTGCAGGCGCTCCTCCGCGATGGGCTTGGCGGCCTCGGAGCTCTCGATGTAGAACGTGTCGATCGCCACGCCGCGCTCGGTGCCGACGCGGGCGAAGGTGATGTCGAAGCCCTGGTCGGAGATCGTCTTCGCCAGCCGGTAGAGCAGGCCGATCTGGTCCCGGGCCTGGATCTCCACGATGGTGCGCTGCATCGACAGCTCGTGGTAAACCTCGACCGTGGGCGGGAAGGACGTGTGCAGGCCCTCGCCGGCCGTCGTGAAGGGCCGGGTCGCGGCCACCCGCTTGGCCTGGGCCACGATGTCGGGATAGAGGTCCTTGTTCGCCACCAGCGCCGCCTCGATCGTGCGGGCAAACGTCTCCTGCGCGGTCGCGCTCTGGACCACGCCGCGGTCGGGCTCGACGACGTAGAAGGTGTCGATCGCGATGTGGTCGGACCGGGAGATGACCTTCGAGCCGAGGATGGACAGGCCCGCCACGCTGAAGGCGCCGGCCAGCTTGTAGTAGAGGCCGGCGCGGTCCCAGGTCACCACGTTCACCACCGTCAACGAACGATTCAGGTCGTCCTTCCACTCGATCACCGGCCGGAGTGAGCTCACAGTGTCGGCCGTGGCGATCGACTTCAGCAGCCGGTTGACCATCTGGATGTGCAGGGTGATCTCGTCGGCGTCGGTCTGGATGAAATAGCGCTCCGGGAGCAGGCTGAAATGCGCGACGATCTCGTCAGTGCTGACTCCGGGGATCTTGCGGGCAATGAGGTCCTGTTGGGTCATTTGCTTCTTCTTCTCATAGCTGGCGAGGATGCCCTCGCCAAGACTCAAGCGTTCGAGGGTGGCGCGGTAAAGTTTGGTGTGAAGGGTGTCCTTGTAGCTGTTCCAGAGACTGACGGCCGTCCCGCGCGCGTCACAGAACGTGTGCACGTACAGGTTGCGGAGTTGCTCGGCGGTACCGACGAGCTCGGCAAAGGCGGCGGCAGTCTGGGGGTCATCTACGTCCCGCTTCTGCCAGAATCGTGCCATCACGAGATGATTTTTGATGACAAACGACACCAGCTCGCGCCCCTCGGGCGAGACCCCCAGGCGCTCCATGATCGGCCCGGCCAGCCGCACGCCGCTCTCGGCGTGGCCCCGGATGCCGTCGGACTTCCCGATGTCGTGCAGCAGCAGCGTCAGGTACAGCAGCGCGGGGTCGCCCATCTCGTGCAGCGCCGCGCGGTACTTCAGCGTGATGGGCTCCGCCTCGGTGAAGATCAGGTCGAGCTGCCGGATGGCGTTCAGCGTGTGCACGTCGGCCGTGTACCGGTGGTAGTACTCGTGCTGCACCATGCAGGTCAGGGCGTCGAACTCCGGGATGAACAGGCCCAGCACGCCCAATTCGTGCATCAGCGACAGGGTGGGGAAGACCGCCCCGTGCTCGGAGAGGATGGCCCGGAAGCTCATGATGGCGTCGTGCGCCCGCTGCACCACGGGCGTCATCAGCGCGGGCGCCGACTGCCGGATGGCCGTGGCAAGATGGAAGTCGGGCCGGCAGTCGAGCTGCTGGCAGTGCCGGAACACGCGGATCAGCCGCGTGGGGTCGTCGTGAAACACCGAGGGCTTCTCGGCCGCGAGCTCCCGGCCGCGCAGGATGAAGCCGTCCAGGCGGCGGCTGCGGCGGAAGCGCGAGGCGAGCAGGCTCTCACGCAGCGAGATGGGCTCGCCCTGGGCGTCGCGGCCGATGGCCAGCGCCAGGCGGCTCTCGACGACCTTTGACAGCCGATACACGGCCTGCGCCGCCCGGTAGTAGTCCTGCATGAATTGCTCGACCCGCAGGAGGGGGTCCGCCTGGGCATACCCCAGGTTCAGCGCCGCGCGGGGCTGCAGCTCGAGGTCCAGCAGGTCGGTCGGCCGCCGGCTGAGGAAGTGCAGCTCGTTGCGGACGCGGAGGAGGAAGTCGTAGGCGCGGTTGAACTCCCTCAGCTCCTCCTCGCGGAGGTAGCCCTGGCCGACCAGCTCGTCGATCCGGGCGATGCCGAGCTTCACGCGGGCCATCCAGACCGCGTTCTGGTAGTCGCGGAGCCCCCCGACGCCGTTCTTCACGTCGGGCTCCTGGAGGAAGACCGTGTCGCCGTATTTCTCGCGCCGCCGGGCCTGGTCGCCGAGCCGCTCCGCGATGTAGCCCTTCGGGTCCTCCGCCGTGGCGAACGTGCGGTAGGCCTGGGCGAACGCCTCGTACAGCCCGGCCGAGCCGGCCACGAGCCGCGCCTCGAGCATGGAGGTGAGGGTCTGGATGTCCTTGCGCGCCTCGACGAAGACCTCGTCCACGTTGCGGGTGGAGTGGCCGACCTTCAGGCCGCTGTCCCAGAGCGGGTAGAGGATCTCCTGCGACAGGTGCTCAAGCAGGGGCTTCACCGTCGTGGGCTTGGTCTTGGCCGGGAAGAGGAACATCAGGTCCACGTCGCTCAGCGGGCACAGCTCGCGCCGGCCGAAGCCGCCGAGCGCCAGCAGGGCGATGGTCACGGGCGGCTCGCCCCGTGTGCGGGAGTAGCTCGCCAGGGCGTGGTCGAACAGCCGGACCAGCATGGCGTCGAGG
>Ga0073936_10011027_pt1 | contig 11012 bp, 10 predicted proteins | sample AliMusrvi5mmetaG_FD_87041 | JGI IMG/M metagenome (GOLD analysis project Ga0073936, IMG submission 87041) | Freshwater lake bacterial and archeal communities from Alinen Mustajarvi, Finland, to study Microbial Dark Matter (Phase II) - Alinen... | ecosystem: Environmental > Aquatic > Freshwater >... | reverse complement strand
GGGTTGCAGGGGTGCGGCGGCAGTGAAGCGGCTGTGTGAAAACACACTGCCCGAACTGCTGACGCAGTCCAGCGGCCCTCGCCGCCGCAAAGCAGCGGCTATAGAATTGTTTAAACCGCTCTAGGTTTGCTCCGGCTCAGAGTGAGTTGGTTTCGCTCGCGACGGCGTTCAGGCGCGCGATCGAGAGTCGGGTCGCTTTGGCGACAGCCTGCTCCGGATCCTGCAATAGCGCTCCCAGATAGGGGATGAGTTGCGGGTCGTTCGACTGCCCCACCGTGGTGGCCGCCGCCGCGCGCACCTCTGGAATTTCGTCGTGAAGCAGGGAGAGGATCCGGCGATCCACCTCCGCCGAGATCCTTCCCAAGCTTGTCAGGGATTCCACCACAACCTGCCAGATAGGATCCTCCAGCGCCATTCGCAGGGCATACGCACTCGCCTGTCCCGGAACCTTCCCCAGCGCCCGGGCCGCCGCCCGACGAACCTGCCAGCTTTCATCGGACAGAGCTGTCAGCAAATCCCCGAAAACCGACGCGTTCTCAAAGTCCGCCAGCGACTCGACCGCGATGCGCCGGACCGTGGGATCACCGTCTCGCACGGCCGACCTCACGGCCAGCAGCAAATCCGCCCGGTGATACGACGCCAGCGTGACCACCGCTTCCCTCCGGATTTCCACATGAATATCCCCCAGCAGCGAGACCAACGGCTCCACCGCTGACGAACTCCGCCGCTCCCTCAACGCCGAGATCGCCGCGAGACGCACCGGAAGAGAATCATGCCGGAGCCCGGCGATCAGCTCCCGGTCAGCCTCGGGATTCCGGAAATACCGGAGCACGTCGGACGCTGCAACAGCCAACCCGATCTGCTCGTCTGCCGCAGCCTCCAGCACCGCCGGAATCGCAACCGGATCGTTGTGATACTCCAGCATCTCCAGCGCCAATCCCCACACCTCCACATTTTCATGGCGGATCAACGGAATGAGCCTCTCCACCGGAGTCGGCTCCCCTCCTTCCAGACTCTCCCGAAGCTCGCCGATCAACGCCCGCGCCTCTGCCGATCCCTCCGCAATGGGATCGCTCCCGTCTTCCTCGTCCCACTCCGCCACCCGATGCGATCTCGCTGTTTTCATGACACCAGCAACCATGACAAGTCGCAAGTGCTTTGGCAATTAAAAAACGACTAAAACAATCGTATAACACCATATTTAAGAAAACACGAACATCGTTCCGTTGTTTATTGAGAACTAAACAACAGGCTTAACGACAGTGTAATAGCATTGTGTAAAAAAGTAGAAAAACTAATTGACGGCCGATTTATTTTGTAATAACGATTGTATGAGTCGTTAATAAACATGTCATTTCTGGTGATTTCATTTCTGATTTTGATTACCTTCCACGTTGCGGACTTTTTGTCCGGCGAGGACGAAGGCTGGAATCGAACAGCGAAGACGAAAGCCCGGCGAGCCCGGGTGGATTTCCCCCACCGCACACGCGGAGGCGAACAGACAAAAAACAAGCGTTCCGAGGCCGTGCAGATCACTGACAAGCGGAGGACAAAAAACAAGACACTATGAAAAAACAAAACCTGCTGTGGATCGCGGCGTTCTCCGCCCTGATCCTTTCACCGGTCGCCCATGCGGGCCAGGCCGACAAAAAAGTCATCGTCAAGGAAGAGGTGCCCGAAAAAGGTGCCCCTCTTCCCCTGCACGAAATTGAAGGAAACGGCGGTGTGCTGACCACGCTTTCCGCCTACATCGTGAACCCGCCGCGAAACGGGGAACCCGTCGGGCGTCCGGCCATCGGAACTGGCCTTGTCAGCCTTGGAAACGGCCGCGTATTGGTGCCGGTTACCGCGACGTGGAGCCCGTGGGAGCGGATCGAGCTCGGCTATGGGTTCGACTGGTATTCCATCGGGAGCCTGAGTGGCGCGATCCACGACAAGGCAGGGGTCAGCCTCGGCACGACGTCGGTCGGGCTGCACAACTTCAACGCACGTTTCCAGTTCATCAAAGAAAACGACTGGGGCCAGAAGTGGCTGCCGGCGATTACCGGCGGCGTCCACTACAAGGTCAACAGCGGGATCAACTCGATCAACAACGAGCTGCACGGCGCGCTGACGGGCCTAGGGCTCGGCAATGACCAGGGCGTGGATTTCACGCTCTATGCCTCGAAGCTGCTGACGTTCCTGCCGCGGCCGGTTCTCATCAATGCGGGCGGACGTGCCACGCGCGGGGCGGAACTCGGCCTGCTCGGCTTCTCGAACAACTACAGTTTCCTGTTCGAGGGCAACGTCGCGATCTTCCTGACCGACTGGCTGATCCTCGCCGGGGAATACCGCCAGCAGCCGCACAACTACACGACGATTCCCGGCGTGCTCAACACGTCAGGCGACTGGGTGACAGTCGATCTGGCCTGGATCGTGAACAAGCACCTCACGATCGCCGGCGGATACGGATACTTCGGCAACGTCGGCGACAGGCTCGCCCCCGGCGTCTGGGGCTTCACCGCGAAATACGAATTCTAGCAATCAGGGAGAGTTGCGTCTCCGGGGCCTGCGCCCGGAGGCGCATTCCTCCAACCAAACAAAACATATGTCCAAACAACAAATTGAAACGCTCGCGCTCCATGCCGGGCAGGTTCCTGATCCGACAACCGGCTCCCGTGCGGTTCCGATTTACCAGACGACATCCTACGTTTTCAAGAGCACCGAGCACGCCGCAAATCTTTTTGCGCTGAAAGAATTCGGGAACATCTACACGCGGCTGATGAACCCGACAACGGACGTTTTCGAGCAGAGGATCGCCGCAATCGAAGGCGGCACCGGCGCGCTCGCGGTCGCATCCGGCCAGGCGGCAACCACTTTTGCGCTGCTGGCGATCACGCAGGTCGGCGACGAGATCGTCGCGGCGAACAACCTCTACGGCGGCAGCTACCAGCTCCTCCACTACACGTTCCCGAAACTCGGGCGCACGGTGAGGTTTGTGGATTCGAAGGACCCCGAGGCATTCCGCAAGGCGATCACCCCGAAAACCCGCGCGATCTACGCGGAGACGGTCGGCAACCCGAAGCTCGATGTTCCGGATTTCGAAAAAATCTCCGCCATCGCGCACGAGGCGGGCATCCCGCTTGTCGTGGACAACACGGTCGGCGTCGGGCTCGTCAAGCCGATCGACCACGGCGCGGACATCGTCGTCCTCTCGGCGACGAAATACATCGGCGGCCATGGCACGTCGATCGGCGGCGTGATCGTGGATTCCGGAAAGTTCCAGTGGAACAACGGGAAATTCCCGGAATTTACCGAGCCCGACCCGAGCTACCACGGGCTCGTCTATTGGGATGCCCTCGGCAATTTTCCGGGGCTCGGAAACGTCGCGTTCATCCTCAAGGTCCGCGTCCAGCTCCTGCGCGACATCGGCGCAGCGATCAGCCCGTTCAACTCGTTCCAGTTCCTGCAGGGACTCGAGACCCTTCCGCTGCGCATCACGCGCCACTCGGAAAACGCGCTGGCCGTCGCGAAACATCTCAAGGCTCACCCGGCGGTGGCATGGGTCACCTATCCCGGCCTCGCCGACGATCCCAACCACGCCGTTGCGGCGAAATACCTCAAGGGGGGATTCGGCGGCATCGTCGGATTCGGGATCAAGGGCGGACTCGAAGCGGGAAAGAAGTTCATCAACTCGGTGAAGCTCTTCTCGCACCTCGCCAACATCGGCGACGCCAAGAGCCTCGTCATCCACCCCGCGTCCACGACGCACCAGCAGCTCACTCCTGCCGAGCAGGAAACCACGGGCGTCACGGCGGACTACATCCGCCTCTCGGTCGGCCTCGAGAGCATCGCGGACATTACCGCCGATCTCGACCAGGCGCTGGCGGCGGCAACCGGAGCCTGATGAAAACAGGATCCATTTTACGGAAGATCGCGGGCCTCGCTCTGGACGTCTGAGATGAAACCCGGGCGCGGCCACCGTCGCGGAGCCGCGTCCGCCTTCTCAAGCATGTCTCTCCTCGCACAACAAACGCCGCTTTCCTCAACAGGCGTGGGCCGCGTCGAAACCCGGTTCTACCACCACCGCAAGCCGTTCCCCTTGCGGTGCGGGGCCGTTCTCGATGAGTTCCTGCTTGCCTACGAGACATACGGCGAGCTCAACGCCGAGGGGACGAACGCCGTCCTTGTCTTCCACGCGATGACCGGAAGCCAGCACGCTGCGGGGATCAACCCTGCCGTTCCCGGGCTCAACGGCCGCTGGACCGACGAGCTCCACGAAGGGTGGTGGGACGGGTTCATCGGGCCGGGACGCGCGATCGACACCCGGAAATTCTATGTCGTCTGCGCGAACTACCTCGGCGGCTGCTACGGCTCGACCGGGCCGGCCTCGGTGCGCGGGACGACCGGCCGCCGGTGGGGAGCCGAGTTTCCGGCGATCCGGATGGCCGACATCGTGGATTCGCAAGTCCGGCTCCTCGACCACCTCCGCATCAGAACCCTCCACGCCGCCGTCGGGGCCTCGATCGGCGGATACCTCTGCCTGAGCCTCGCCACGCGCCACCCGCGGCGCGTGAGGACCGTCGTGCCCATCGCCACGGGGCTGGAGACCACGGTTCTCCAGCGGCTCATGAACTTCGAGCAGATCGCCGCCATCGAGCTCGATTCCGAATTCCGCGCCGGCCGCTACAACGCGCAGCCCCGGAACGGGCTCGCCTCCGCCCGCCGGATCGCCCACAAAACATTCGTGTCGCTCCAGCATCTCCGTGCCCGGGCGCGTGACGAGGTGCCTGCCCAAATTACCCCGTTCGGATGGTATGAGATCAACCATCCGGTGGAATCCTACCTCCTCCACCAGGGCGAAAAATTTGTCGCCCGGTTCGACGCGAATTCCTACCTGCGCATCCTCGACGCCTGGCAATGGTTCGACCTCCTCGCCGAAGCCGACACCACCGGATTCAGCGAGCTCTTCTCCCGCTGCCAATCCCAGCGGTATCTGGTCTTCAGCATCGATTCTGACGGCTCGTTCGAGCCGCCCGAACAGGCGCGACTCGTGCGCGTGCTCGAAGACGCAGGCGTCCCCGTCACGTGGATCAGCGTCCACTCCGGAAAAGGCCACGACGCCTTCCTCCTCGAACCCGAACTCTTCGCCCCGCACATCGCCCAAGCGCTGGTTCGAGGGGGCAATTCTGAAAAATGTGTTGATAAGAAATCAAATAGCGCCTGATAATGTCGTTATTCCTTTCGCGTTCCGGATCGGCTTGTGATGCGGTGCGCAAAGGGCGAACCAAACACACCATGCAAACACAATCCGTGACTTCGTGGGCCTTTCAGCCATCGCTGCATCTTCAGCAGGATTTGGACGAGCTGGAAAAGGTGGTGAGGCAATTTCAGGTGGGGGCGATTTCGGAATCGGAATTCCGGTCGATCCGGGTTCCGGCAGGGATTTACGAGCAGCGCGAATCGGGGACGTATATGCTGAGGGTCCGCGCGCCTGCTGGCGGGATTTTGCCGGACCAGCTGCGCCGGTTGTCGCTCGTTTCGGCGACCTGGGGCAACAAGGTGCTGCACGTGACGACGCGGCAGGAGTTTCAAATCCACCGGGTGTCGATTGAAGCGATCCTTCCGGCCTTGCGTTCGCTCGCGGCGGCGGGGCTTTCGTGCAAAGGAGGCGGCGGCAACACGGTGCGGAATATCACGTCCTGCTTCGAGTCGGGCATTTGTCCAGAGGAGGTTTTCGATGTGGCCCCATATTCGGTGGCGGTGACCGAGCGGCTGCTGGACGATCCGGTTTCGTTCCAGTTGCCCCGAAAATACAAGGTGGCGTTTTCCGCGTGCGGGCTGGACTGCGCCGGGGCGACGATCCACGATGTCGGGTTCATCGCGCGGGTGAAGGACGGGGTGGAAGGATTTGCGGTTTATGTGGCGGGCGGGCTCGGGAGCAAGAGCCGGGTGGCCGACCTGCTCCACGACTTCATTCCGGCGGGCGATGCCTTTCTGGTGGCCGAGGCGATCAAACGGGTTTTTGACAAGAACGGGGACCGACGGAACAAACATCTCGCGCGCCTCCGGTTCCTTTTCGAGCGACTCGGACCGGATGCCTTCCGGGCGCTCTACGAGGCGGAGCTGTCCGCATTGCGGGCCTCGTCTCCGGCGCCGCTGGAAATCCGGCCGTTTCCGAAACCGTCCGCGGCTGCCGCAGTCGGCAAGCCTCTCCCAGCACGGAATTCGGCACCGGCATTTTACCGCTGGTTCGACGCCAACGTCCGCCCGCAGAAGCAGCCTGGATATTATCTCGTCAATATCCCGCTGACTGTCGGGGATCTTCCGTCCGATGTGGCGGAGGAGCTTTCCGATGTCGTCGCGTCCCACGGCGACGGGGTCCTCCACGCCACGCAGTCGCAGAATATCGCCTTGCACTGGGTGCCAGAATCCGGGCTGCTCGGGTTGTTCGACAAGTTGGATGCCATCGGGCTCGCCACTCCCGGAGTCCCCGTCTTGAACAACATGGTGGCCTGCGCAGGAGCCTCAACCTGCCGGCTCGGCATCTGCCTCTCCCGCGGGCTCGCCAAGGCTGTCCACCAAGAATTGACCGACAGCGAGATCGCTTTGGAGAATCTCGGCGATTTGAGCATCCATGTCAGCGGATGTCCGAATTCCTGCGGGCGCCATCCGATCGCGAGCATCGGGTTTTCCGGCGGGGCCCGCCGCGTGGACGACCGGTCGGTCCCGTATTACTCGCTGCACCTCGGGGGGCGCCTCGAAGAAGGCCGGACGCGGCTCGGCACGCCGGTCGGTGCCGTTCCCGCTCGCAACGCCCCGTCGCTTGTCCGCAATTTGCTGGCGGCCTGGCAGGCATCCCCGGAGGCAGGGGATTTCCATCGGTTTGTGGACAACGGGGGACAGGATATCGCGCGGAAGCTGGTGGATGAGCACGGCCAGAAACCTCTCTTCAAGCCGGACGACAAGTTTTTCTACGACTGGGATGCCGAGAAGCCATTTACGCTTGCGGGGCGCGGGGCTGGCGAGTGCAGTGCCGGAGTTTTTGACCTGATCGAAGTCGATCTAGCGAACGCGCGCGAGGCGCTCGAAGCCGGGCGTCTCTACGTGGCCGCCCTCGCCGCTTCCCGCGCTCTCCTGATTACGCAAAGCATCAAAGCCAAAAATGACGCGGAGGTTTTCGATCATTTCCAGAGCGGATTCATCGGGCAGGGGTTCGTCGATGCGGCGCTCGCCGGGGTGGTCGTGGCGGGGCGTGACGCATCAATAACGCCGGACCCGGAAACCGCTTTTGCCGGAAGCTCAGGCGATGTCACAACGCTGGTCGCGACCGTGCGCGTGCTCTACGAAAACCTGGATTCCTCCCTGCGATTCAAGACAGCCGACACCTGACCCCATCATCTTTCCCATGAAACAAGACGAGAAAGAACGGTTCGGCGGTCTCGACCGCCATGTGGGGAAAACCCCGCTCATCAGGCTTCGCGGGCTCTCCGAGGCCACCGGCTGCGAGATCCTCGGCAAGGCGGAGTGGATGAATCCCGGGGGCTCGGTCAAGGACCGCGCCGCCTGGGGGATGATCACATCCGCTGAAGCTGACGGACGCCTCAAGCCCGGCAGCACGATTGTCGAAGGCACGGCGGGCAACACCGGAATCGGGCTCACCGTGATCGGCGCGGCCCGCGGCTACCGCACGGTGATCGTGATTCCCGAAACCCAGTCGCCGGAAAAAATCCACCTGCTCCGCGCGCTCGGGGCGGAGGTGATCCCCGTCCCGGAAAAGCCGTTCAAAGATCCCGGCAACTACAACAAAATCGCGAGGCGGATGGCTGAAGAAAACGGATGGTTCTGGGCCAACCAGTTCGACAATACCGACAACCGCCAGGCGCACTACAGAACGACCGGCCCGGAGATCTGGGAGCAGACGGAAGGGAAAGTGGACGCATTTTGCGCATCGGTCGGAACCGGCGGCACGCTCGCCGGAACCGGGCTTTTTCTTAAAGAGCAAAATCCCAAGGTCGCGCTCGTCTGCCCCGACCCCTACGGAGCAGCCATGTGGTCATGGTTCACCAAGGGGCACACCGACGACAACGACGGGGATTCCTTCGCGGAGGGCATCGGCCAGTCGCGCGTCACCGCAAATCTCGAAGGGCTCCGCGTGGACGCGGCTTACCGGATTCCCGATCAGGAAGCCCTCTCGATCATCTACCGCCTGCTCCACGAAGAAGGGATTTTTCTTGGGCTCTCCTCGGGCGTCAATGTCGCAGGCGCCCTGCGCTACGCGCGCGAACACGGCCCTGGCCTCACGATCACGACCATCCTCTGCGACTCCGGAGCCAAATATGTTTCGAAGCTCTACAATCCGGATTGGCTCGCCGCCCACGGGCTCGACCGGAATGCTCCTGTCCCGAGCTGGGATTGATTTCCTCGTCCTCGAACCGGCCTTGAACGCCAGCCTGGAAGGGATAGATTCCCTCCCGATGAAGATTCTCAAACAGCCCGCCCAAATCATCCTCTATTCGAGGCCGCTCTGCGGCTGGTGCCAAGAGGCCAAAGAGTGGCTCGACACACGCGGTTGGAAATACACCGTTTCCAATGTCGGCGCGGACCTGGCCGCGCGTCAAAAGGCCGTGGAACTCAGCGGGCAAACCTCCGTGCCGGTCATCGAAGTGGACGGCCAGACGCTCGGAGATTTCGACGTCGGCCAGCTCGAAGCGTTCCTGCAAAAACACGGTTACCTCGGGTAAGAAACAGCCTTTCGTTCAGAGCGCCATATTGGAGTGCGTCCGCACTACGACCACGATATTTCTTGACTTGAAATAAGGCGAACTTATTCGTGGGCTTCTGGCTGCGAACCCATGTTCAACGGTCGGTCTTTTCCCAACTCTGCCGCCGAGGTGACCAAACTCTTGGAACTTCCGGATCAGTTAGGTTTTTTCATGGAAGAAGCCTGAGCCCTGTCTGATTTTTATAAGAAATAATCCAACCATCGACCATATCCTATGAGCACAAATAACACACTCAGCCTCGGCCCGGTCGCGGCGCGCAACCTGGCCACGGCAACCGTCACGATTCCCCAGTGGGAATTCATCACCCCGCGCTGGCTCCTGCATTTTCTCCCCTATGTGAATGTGGACGGCGGCGCCTACAGGGTGAACCAGGTCAAGCCGCGCACCGGCAAAGGTGGGGGGTTTCTTCCCGAACTGGCGACTGTGGGCGGGGGCGAAAACCCGCTGCCGACGACGTTCGTGGATTATGAGGAGGACCCGCGCGAGTATGAACTGAGCGCGATCACCACGGTCCTGCACACGCACGCCCGGATCACCGACCTTTACAACAACCAGATCGACCAGCTCCGCGAGCAAGTGCGGCTGACGGTGGAAGCGGTCAAGGAGCGCGAGGAACACGAGATCCTAAACCATCCAGAGTTCGGCCTCCTCAAGGAAATCGACAAGAGCCAGCGGATCTCGACGCGCACCGGCCCTCCGACCCCGGACGACCTCGACGAACTGCTCACGCTCGTCTGGAAGAAGCCGGCATTCTTCCTCGCGCATCCGCGAGCGATCGCCGCATTCGGGCGCGAAGCCACGCGCCGCGGGGTTCCGCCGGTGGTCGTGCATCTTTTCGGATCGCCCTTCATCACTTGGCGCGGGGTGCCGCTCATCCCGTCGAGCAAGCTTCCGGTCAAGGGCGATAAGACAAGCATCCTGCTCCTGCGCGTGGGTGAAAACAAACGCGGCGTGGTAGGGCTCCAGAAGGTTGGCGTGAGCGGAGAGATCGAGCCCGGGCTGTCGGTCCGCTACAGCGGGACGAGCGACAACGCCATCGCCTCGCACCTGGTCACGCGCTACTTCTCGGTCGCCGTGCTCGCGCATGACGCGATCGCCAGCTTGGACAACGTGGCGCTCGACCATTATCACAAATATGTCTGACCTTTCACAATCCCGATCCGTTCTCAAGGCGGGCAACCCGCCTGCCGCTCCGGGGGTCACGCACAGCGATGTTGTCGTGAACCTGTTCCGCGAATTCGCGCCGCATGCGGGGGTTCCGGGCACAGTTGCCCCGTCACCCACGGTGACTCTAAGCCCCGACCCGGGCTCGCTGCCCGCGAATCCTGCCGTCCCGCTCCCGGCTCCGGTATTGCCGGGCGGCGGAGCCCCGATTGGCACTCCGCCGCCGATCCAGTCCGGCATTGGCTTCGATTCGGCGGAAACCACCAACGCCGTGACCTCGCGGATCCCGGTCTCGTTCGAGCCCTTCGGCTCCGAGGTCCTGAAATCGCTGCAGGAATCCGGGCTCGGGATCCCGGCGTTTGACGCACCGGCCCTGCCGCTTCCCCATGCGGTGCCCGCCTCGCCGGACTATTACTTCCTCGCCCCGCAACATTGAACCCATCGAAATCCTAACCTACTGAAATTCCCATGAGCACCAACAACACACTCAGCCTTGGCCCGGTCGCGGCCCGCAACCTTAGCACGGCAACCGTCACGATTCCCCAATGGGAATTCATCACACCCCGATGGCTCCTGCATTTTCTCCCTTATGTGAATGTGGACGGTGGTGCCTACCGGGTAAACCAGGTCAAGCCGAGGAAGGGCAAAGGCGGGGACTTGCTTCCCGAACTGGCAACTGTCGGTGGCGGGGCCAACCCGCTGCCGACGACGTTTGTGGATTACGAGGAGGACCCACGCGAGTATGAGCTGAGCGCGATCACCACGGTCCTGCACACGCACGCCCGGATCACCGACCTTTACAACAACCAGATCGACCAGCTCCGCGAGCAAGTGCGGCTGACTGTCGAAGCGGTCAAGGAGCGCGAGGAATCCGAAATCCTCAACCATCCGGAATTCGGCCTCCTCAAGGAAATTGACAAGAGCCAGCGGATCTCGACGCGCACCGGCCCGCCGACCCCGGACGACCTCGACGAACTGCTCACGCTCGTCTGGAAAAAGCCGGCGTTCTTCCTCGCCCATCCGCGCGCGATTGCCGCGTTCGGCCGCGAGGCCACGCGCCGCGGGGTTCCGCCGGTGGTCGTG
>Ga0073936_10011026_pt1 | contig 11012 bp, 10 predicted proteins | sample AliMusrvi5mmetaG_FD_87041 | JGI IMG/M metagenome (GOLD analysis project Ga0073936, IMG submission 87041) | Freshwater lake bacterial and archeal communities from Alinen Mustajarvi, Finland, to study Microbial Dark Matter (Phase II) - Alinen... | ecosystem: Environmental > Aquatic > Freshwater >... | reverse complement strand
CCCCAGAAGTAGAAGACTTTGCCCGACCTCGCATTCTCATAGCGTTCCCAAAAGTCCGGAGCAAGAAAATGGCAACACGAGTGAAACGCCATGGCATTCGCCGGTGGAAACGGGTGAGCAACGTTGAGAACTGTCCTGGCATAGACGTGCCCTTCCTCGCGCACTAGCTCCATGACCGGCTCGCTATATGCTCCGCCGGGGTATGCAAACCCCGACACAGGCTGGCCGAAATGCTGCTGCAGCCGCTCGCGCCCTTCACGAATCTCACGTCGCGCGTCGTCAAGGGGCAGCCGGGTGAGGTCAGGATGAGTGAGGCTGTGGTTGGCAATTGTGAAGCCGCTGTAGAGATCTGGAACCTCATCCCATCCAAGTCGCACCACTTCAGTGCCAAGATGCACCCAGCATGGCACCCGCTTCGGCTGATGCAATCCTGCGTTCAGGTTGAACGTCGCCTTTGCGTTGTGTTTTCGGAGGATTTCCATCACTCGGACATCCGCTGTCACACCGTCATCCCAACATTGCACCACAGTCATCTTGTTCAAGTTCATGGGTGAGTACCTTAACCATCTGGAACGCTCGCAAACAACAAGATAATTGCCCGCATACGGCGCGAGATAGTGCGTATGGCACGAATAGGGAGGTCTAGTGAAGCAAAAGCGCGAACCATTTGCTGGTGTCTGTAGAAATCAATTCATAGAAGATAGGAATCACACCAAGGATGATTGTTGATGCCGTGGTCAACAGCGTCACAACTGCGAGTGTTGGACTGACGCGTAGCGCATTTGCACCTTCAGGAGTCGGCTCAATATACATTTGCCTGACAATCCTGAGATAGTAGTAGAGCGAAATGGTTGAATTCACGGCAGCGACTGCAACAAGCCAGTTAAAACCTGCTTTCGAGGCGACGCTGAACAGGAAGAACTTGCCGACGAACCCAGCCAGCGGCGGAATTCCGGCAAGGCCGAACAAGGCAAGCATCATGGCCAATGCCATCGTCGGGTTGGTGCGTGAAAGCCCCCTGTAGTCGACGATGTCTTCACTCCCAGTCTGGTTGGAGTGAAAGATGATCACAGCAAAGACGGCGAGGTTCGTTACAACGTACACGAGGAGATAGAAGAGCATTGCTGGAACGCATTCTTCATTCGGACCGAGAAATCCCATAAGAAGATATCCAGCCTGGGATATCGAGCTGAAGGCCATGAAACGCTTGATGTTCTGCTGGACGATTGCGACCAGATTCCCCAACGTCATCGTGGCAGTGGCAAGGATGGCAATGACCAGACTCCAGTCCTGAACCAGATGGCCCATCATACGATAGAAAAGCTGGAACATGAGCGCCAGCCCCGCCCCTTTCGATGCAACCGAAAGGTATGCAGTAACCGGCGTCGGGGCCCCCTGATACACGTCGGCTGCCCACATATGGAACGGAACAATCGTCATCTTGAATCCGATCCCGGCGGTAATCATTGCTGCTCCGAAGAAATAGGCCGGCGACATCGATGTTATTTGTGCAGATATTGCCGCCAGGCTTGTCTGGCCGGTCAGACCGTACATGAATGACAACCCGTAGAGGAGAATCGCCGAACCGAGTGCGCCGATCACAACGTATTTCAGACCAGCCTCGCCGGACAAGGAGTCACGCCGCCATGCAGCGAGCAGAAACAGCGGTATTGTGGCAAGTTCCAGACTGACGTAGAGGGCGATTAGATCTCGGGCGGAAATCAGGAACATCATACCGGCAAGAGTGAACAGCATGACAACATAATACTCCCCTCTTGACTCCAACCGCGCTCCTGGAAACGCAACTCTGCCGTCAAGATTATCCAGAGAGATTGCCACCGTTATAATCGCCGCGAGTATGAAGATAAGTTTGAACCACCACGCAACACTGTCCAGTGCATATCGGCCGCCGAACATATCCGTTCCGATGTTCGCATGCTGAGCGGCTGTGGCCACAAACGCCAGCAGCAGTCCTGCAAGCGCAAGCGGCGCAATGGCGACCCGTCGCTTCTCGTCAATGAACAGGTCGAGAAACAGCACGACGAATGCAGTGGCTATTACAACTATCTCCGGCATCATCAGCATTACTGACGTCCTCCCCATGCAATCCTAAAGAATTCCGTTCAACCTGTTGACGATCGGCATCACTGCCGGCTCAATCAGGTTAATCAGGAACCACGGCGCCATGCCAACGAAGATCAGCGTCGCAACCAACAGCCCGGTGCTTATCTTCTCAGTAATTGTGGCATCCGTCAGTTCCAGAAAGTGCTGGTTCTCAATGGGTCCCATAAAGACCTTTCCAAGGCCCCTGAGCACGTAGACCGCGGTAACAACTATGGACATAGTCGCAAGGACCGTGAGTATCCGCATGGCGGTCAGGCTGTGCCATGTGTTACCAAAGAATCCGCCGATGAACACGTGCGACTCAGCGACGAAGCCCGCCAATCCAGGCAGCCCGAGCGATGCCAGCCCGGCAATGAAGAATGAAACCGTCAACCATGGCATCACTCTTCCAAGACCACTCATTTCGGGTATTATTCTCGTGTGCGTACGACCGTAGACCATACCGATAAGTCCGAAGAATAGACCAGTCATGATTCCGTGACTGAACATCTGGATGACGGCACCTTTCATCCCGATAAGATTCAGTGTTGCCACGCCAAACAGCACAAATCCGCAGTGGCTCACCGATGAATATGCAGTGAAGTACTTCAAGTCCTTCTGCATGATCGCGCCGAACGATCCGTAGAGAATGTTGATCGTTGTGAGGACCATGAAGAACAGCGCCCACTCCTTTGCTCCATCCGGCATCAGGTAGACAGCGATTCTGAGCACACCATAGCCGCCAAGCTTCATCAGAACACCTGCATGAAGCATCGAAACAGCCGTCGGGGCCGACGCGTGACCGTCAGGTGACCATGTGTGAAATGGATACAGTGCGCCAAGCACACCGAAACCAACAAACACCATTGGAAAGACCCACTTCTGAAATCCGAGCGGATAGCGTATCGTGGCCAGCTTTGTGAGGTCAAAAGTGTGCAGGCCCGCCCCGTGATAGAGTGCAAGGATACCCACCAGGATGAATGCAGATCCGACCATGAGCATGAGGGTGAGCTTCATGGCGGAGTATTCTTTGGGACCTGTTCCCCACACACCTATCAGCAAGTACATCGGCAGAACCGCCACCTCGTAGAAGACGAAGAATAGAAAGAGGTCAAAGCTGACAAACACACCGAAGACTCCGGTGACGAGTGTCAACAGCAAGGCAAAGAACTCTTTTCCACGGTTCGTAACGTTCCAGCTCGCCATCACACCAGTGAAGATGATTATCGAAGTGAGAATGACCATCGCCAGCGATATGCCATCCAACCCCACAAGGTAGCTGATGCCAAGGCTCTTGAACCATGGAACTTGTTCGACCAGATATAGCTTCGTTAAGGGGGCGGTACCCATTGCTGCGACATCGACAGAAGCCAGTTTCCAGAACTTGAGCGTCACCACAGCCGTCAGGATGAGATGTGCACCAGTTCCGATGGCAGCGATCCACCGCATGTAGCGTTTCAGCCGTTCAGGTGTGAGGACCACCAGCATGGCAGTCAGAAACGGCAGAACAATCAACCAGCTGACCATACCCATGTAATCAAACCTCCTGAAATCACACAAACATCGCCCACAGGATCAATACGATGAACATTGAACCAGCGACAAACCACACGCCGTAAGTCTGAACCTGGCCAGTTTGGAGATGTCTCAACATGCCTCCCGATGTTCTTGTACACCAGGCTGTCAGATTCACCCCGCCATCAACTACATGGCGGTCGAACCAGGCTATCGGAGCGGCAACGAGTCTGAAGATCATCTTCTTTGTCACAAACAGATAGATCTCATCGAAATAGAATTTGTTCTTGATGTGACGGTAAATACTGCCCATTCCAATTGCCACCGCGGAAGCCCGCGAGGCGTCACCGGAATACATGAACCACGCTATCGCTATCCCAAGGACTCCGGCGACGGTTCCGGGTATAGCAACCGCCATGTCGATACCCTCATGCGCTGGCTGCGCTCCAAGGTGAACGTATTCGGCAAACGGCACGAAACCGGAAGCAACTGACAGCGTGGCCAGCACGATCAGTGGAATCAGCATCACAATGGAAGCTTCGTGAGCGTGGCCCGCATGTTCGCTGCGAGGCTTGCCCCAGAATGTCACAAAGTAGATGCGCCACATATAGAACGCGGTGAGGCCGGCCACCAGAAGTCCTGTTCCAAAGATAACAGGATGCCCGCCATGCAATGCGGCAGCCAGGATCTCGTCCTTGGAGAAGAACCCAGCGAATGGCGGGATGCCAGCGATGGAAACGGTCGCTATCAGGAACGTCAGGTGGGTGACAGGCATCTTCTTCGCCAAGCCACCCATCTTCCATATGTCGTTGTGGTGAACGGCATGAATCACTGCACCGGCGCCGAGAAATAGCAGGGCCTTGAAGAAAGCATGCGTAAAGAGGTGGAACATTGATGCTGTGTAGCCGGCAGCGTCTTCGACAGTTGCAACGCCAAGAGCAAACATCATGTATCCCAACTGGCTGAGCGTGGAAAAAGCCAGGACCCGCTTGATGTCGTCCTGCGTGCACCCGATAACAGCGGCAAACAGACATGTGAATGCGCCAACACATGCAACTACTACGAGAGCCGTGCCAGACGCCGCAAATACCGGGAACATTCTGGCCACCAGATAGACGCCTGCGACAACCATGGTTGCTGCGTGAATCAACGCAGAGACAGGCGTCGGGCCTTCCATTGCGTCAGGAAGCCATATGTGAAGCGGGAACATTGCACTCTTGCCGGCCGCCCCAATGTAAACAAGGATCATTGAAAGGGTAATCAACGTTATGCCGGGAATTCCCGACGCGAGAGCGGAGAACTTCTCCAGAAACGCATGGCTTGTCAGAAATGCAAAATCGAATGGCTGACCTGTGGCTGCCGGATTTTGTTCGTTGAAGAACTGGTAACCGTAGAATCCAAGAATCAACACTCCCAGAAGAAAGCCCAGATCGGCAAAACGCGTTACTATAAACGCCTTCTTGCATGCCGCGACAGCGAAAGGCTTCTCGTAGTAGAATCCTATGAGAAGAAATGAACTGACACCAACAAGCTCCCAGCATACGTACATCTGCAGGATGTTCGGAGCCACTACCAGCCCAAGCATGCTGAAGGTGAAGAGGTTCAGGAATGTGAAGTAGCGACCGTAGCCGGCCTCACCGCTCATGTAGCCGGTCGAATAAAGATGCACGAGGAAACTGACTGTTGTCACGACAACCATGAGCAATACGGATATGGGATCAACGAGGACGCCAACGCTTGCGCTTAGATGCTCCTGGAATTTGAGCCATTCAGTGCTCCATGGAACCAGAGCAACAGGACTTCCCGCGCTAGAATGAAAATACCCCGCCGCCAAGACCCAGGACAGCATCGCCGATGCGAACACTGCGGCAGTTGCGACTATGCCCGCAAGTTTCGCGGATATCGGCCTGATGACCAGACCGACCAATGCAAATGAAAACAGCGGCATGGCTGGAATAAGCCACACGTGTCTCAAGATAAAGTCATAGTCAAAACACTGTGTCATCTTTGTATCCCGTCAGTCCTTCATCAGGCTCATCTTCGTGACATCCATCGTCTTGCGGAACTTGAACAGCATCACGAAAATGGCTATTCCAACGAGCACCTCCGCGGCGGCAGTTGCGACGATAAAGAGGCTCATGATCTGGCCATCAACTTTCGCGGGGGTTATGAACTTGTTGAATATCACAAAGTTCATTGCAGCGGCGTTGATCGCCAGTTCTGCCGAAATAAGAACGCCGACTGCATTGCGACGGGCCAGCAATCCGTACACACCAATGGCAAACAGCAAAGCCGGCAGGACCAGCCAGGCATAGATTCCCGGCTCATTATTGGCTAATGACTCGATCATTTGCACTCCCTCAAAGCTTCTGCCGTAACGTCTCAGCAAGTCGTCCCCACCAAGAGACAGCCTCACCAGGCAACCAAGTTTCTACATTCTGCCCACGATTCACTTTCCTGCGGATCTGGTCTTTCTTGCAATGACAATCGCGCCGATCAAGACGCACAGCAACAGCAACGAAATGATCTCAAATGGAAGAATGTAGCCGTCAGGCCCTCGATCAAGAAGCTTTCTCCCTATCGCTGCAGTGTCGCCTAACCTTACGGCCTTCCCCTCACCCGACAGATCGAATCCGGTCAGCACGAACATGAAAACAGTCACTGCGAAAAAGGCCGCCGCAACAGCGAATCCGATCAGTTTCCGCAGCGGAGAGGGCACGTCCTCCTGCATCTCAGTTGAGGACGTGAGCATGACGGCAAAGACGATCAGGACTACGATGCCGCCAACATAGACAAGGATCTGGACACCGGCCAGAAACTCGGCGCCGAGGAGAATATAGAAGGCGGCGCTGGTGGTGAGTGCGCCCATCAGGTAGATGGCCGAGCGGAAGATTCTGCTGGTGACAACAGTTGCAACTGCGAAGGCAACTGCAATTACCAGCAGAGCAAGGAACGTAACAGTAGTAAAAGCAGCGGCAGCCATCATCAGCCTCCGGAATCCACAGGGGTTTCACCGAACACACTTTGTCCCGAATACGGCAGACACGGTTCCATCATCTTCACTCGCTCCGTCAGGTCCTCTATCTTCTTGAGTACGCTTGCAGGCGGCCCGGAATAGCGGTTAAGTGAATACGAAAGCAGCCTGCGGTCATAAACAGCGTTCTCGAAATAGCCGTTCATTGAAAGAGCCGAGAACGGGCACGCCTGCACACACGCATTGCAGAATGTGCATGAATCCATCCGCCAGACATAGTTCTTGAGAACCTTCTTGCCGGCGGCATCCTTGCGAGAGACCACGCTGATCGACGCATTGGGGCAAGCGGTCTCGCATATCCCACACGCCGTGCAGTTGTGGCACCCGTCCGGGTCATGCGGCATAATCAGCAGCGACCGGAATCGCTCATACATCTTCAGTGTTTTGCGATTTTCCGGGTATTGCCGGGTAACGACTGTTGACGGCCGCACAAAGTACTTGAGCGTAACAGCCATGCCTTGGACCAGCGAAAGAAGGCCTGAGAACACTCCGCCAATGAATCCGTGATGCCTGCGTACTGGGGACAACACGATCCCCGCAATGCCGGCACCATTGGCGTCGCTCCGCCGTGTCTTCAGCTCTGATGTGTCACTCTCTTTCATAGCCAATCATCCGTAATCGTCAATGCGACGGGAAGAAATACAAATTGAACAGAACAGCAATCGCTGCAGCTCCGAGGTTTACAAACCCTATCGGCAACAGGATTTTCCACTCCAATTTCATCAACTGGTCAACCCTCATGCGCGGAAAAGTCCAACGGAACCACATTATCACGAAGATTAGAAAGCTTGTCTTGCCTAGAAACCAGATGACGGGGGGCACCAGGTCCATGATCGCGTTGAGACTATGAAAATTGCCAATATGGAACGGCATCCAACCACCAAGGAAGAGAGTTGCGGTGATCGCCGCCACAACAAACATGTTCACAAATTCGGAAAGGAAGAAGAATGCGAACCGCATGCCGGAATATTCAGTATGGAATCCACCAGTCAGTTCACTTTCGCCTTCTGCTATATCAAACGGCGTCCGATTTATTTCCGCAACTGAGGCAATCAGGAATATCATAAATGCCACAAACCCTATGCCATGCGCCCGCCATATCCACCACCCCTGGGATTGACTGAGAACAACGGCTGAAAGCTGGAGAGACCCTGAGAAGAGCACGACGGCCAGCAATGCAATTGTGGCTGAGATCTCGTATGAGATTATCTGTGCTCCCGCGCGCATGGCCCCGAGAAGCGACCACTTGTTGTTTGAACTCCATCCTGCAACAAGAATACCGAGTATGCCGAATCCCCCGACTGCCGAAACATAGAGCACACCGATATTGACATCCGCTATCTGCAAGGTGGGGCTGTACGGGATAACCACGAGGACCAGCACCGTTGCAAGAAGACTCAGAAATGGCGCCATTAAATGCAGAAGCTTATCAGCCCGTGCCGGGACAATGTCTTCTTTCAGAAGAAGCTTTATGGTGTCGGCCACTGTTTGCAAAAGACCATGCCAGCCTACGCGCATGGGGCCGAGGCGACACTGGAAGTGGGCAGCTATCTTGCGTTCCGCATAGATGAGCACAATCCCAAGACCAGCAACGAGACTGGCCACCGCCACAATGCCCAGAAGAAGATAGCCGGCGACAAGCCAGGGGCTGTCGGGCACAGCCTCCAGTGTTCGTGTCGCAAGCGTCTTCACCTGCCATACGGTTGCATCTATCGCATTGGTCACTTTTCTGTCTTCTCCATCATCTGTCAATGTCCGGCACAACAATGTCAATGGAGGACAAAATGGCCACAAGGTCCGCTATCCTCAGCCCCGGGCCCATTGCCGTGACACTCCACAGATTGTTGAAGTTGGGTGATCGCAAGTGAATCCGGTATGGTTTGTCGCTGCCGTCCGACACGATGAGCACACCGAGAATGCCCCTCGCCGTTTCTGCCTGACTGTATGAGAGCCCCTCTGGCAGCTTGATCTTGGCCGTCGGCTTGATCATCATGTGCTTGCCTTCGGGAATGTTGTCGATGAGTTGTTCGATGATCCTTATGGACTGGCGCATTTCCTCCATGCGTACCCAGTAACGATCCCAGCAATCCCCTATCCTGCCGACCGGTACGTCAAACTGCACTTTGCTGTAGACACCGTATGGTTCGGTCTTGCGCAAATCGTACTCAACACCGCTTCCGCGCAGAACAGGGCCAGTGGTCCCAAGCGATATAGCCGACTCAGACGACATGACTCCGATTCCACGCAAACGCGCCTGTATGATCACATTTCCGCTAACCAGCTGCTCGTATTCAGCCAGCTTTGGCTTGAAGTATTCGATGAACTTCTTAACGCCTTTTACGAAATCGGGATGGATGTCGTACATCAGACCACCTGGCTGGATGTAGTTCATGGTCAGCCTTGCACCGGTTGTCTCTTCGAAAATATCGGTTACCATTTCCCTGTCGCGGAAGCCGTACAGAAAAGCCGTGAACGCTCCAAGATCCATGCCAAACACACCCCACCACAACTGGTGGCTCTGTATCCTCTGGAGTTCGGCGCAAAGCGTGCGAATCGTCTGGATCCTGTCGTTGGTTTCAATTCCGGCGGCTTTCTCGACAGCCATGCAGACGACCCAGTTGTTTGTAATGGCAGAAAGATAGTCCAGGCGGTCTGACAGGTGGATGAACTTCCGGTACGTGAGGTACTCCCCCATCTTCTCTATGCCCCTGTGGATGTATCCGACAACTGGAATGACTTCACGCACAGTTTCCCCGTCCAGCTTAACCAGGAGCCGCAGCACGCCATGCGTGGAGGGATGCTGCGGTCCCATGTTGACGAAATACTCCTGGGTGGCAAGGGAGCTTGCGTCTGCTGGCGCGGCGGCAATCCTGTCTGCGAGAGTTATTGGACTTGTTGTCATTCCGGCAATCCCAGCATGAAGGTGTCCTTGTAGTCCTTGCGAAGAGGGAACCCCACCCAATCGTCCTCGAGGAACATACGTCTGAGGTCCGGATGACCGCTGTAAAGAACCCCCATCAGGTCATAGACCTCCCGCTCCTGCCATTCAGCTATTCGCCAGATGGAACTCACCGAACTCGCTTCCGGTTTGTCCCTTGGTATCGAAGTGGAAACTGTTACGTAGTGGCGGTGCTTCGTGGAGTAGAGAACATAGACGAGCTCAAACCTGTTTTCACCCAGCCAGTCGACTGCCGTGTGAGTGCAGAGCATGTCAAACGACAATCTGGGATCATCGCGCATGGACCGCATAAACCCCGGCAACGCATCCACGGGAATCATCGCCGATGGCATGGCGCACTTCTCTCGCGGCTTCGCCCGCGCCTCAATGCTCATGATGACCGAGACAAGGTCTTCGCCCGTCATTGTTTCGATCCCCCAGCCTGAACGTTCTGGACATATTCGCCGGACAAATCCACTGTCGAATCGCGCGTGAGAAGAGCCGCAAGTTCGGACCGAATCTGGTCAGCAGTCATTCCGGCCGGCAGTACGGAAAGAACCGGCTTGCGACGCACATACGGGCGCCGAATGCTTTCGCCTTCCTTGATGAGCTTTTGAAGAGTGAGCAGGCCGTAAAGGAATGCTTCCGGCCTCGGCGGGCAACCAGGAACATAAACGTCAACAGGAATAATCTGGTCCGCACCTCGGACTGTCGAATAGGAATTATACATGAATGGCCCGCCCGAAATCGCGCACGAGCCTGTGGCGATTACGTAACGTGGCTCCGCCATCTGCTCGTAGAGGGTTCGCAGTCGCGGCGCGAGCCTTTTCACCACTGTGCCAGCAACAACCAGCAGGTCAGCCTGTCGGGGAGATGGACGGGCTACTTCTGCGCCGAAGCGCGCAAGATCGTGCCGTGAAGCGCCGGCAGCCATCATCACTTCTATCGCGCAGCATGCAGTGCCAAAAGTCAACGGCCACAGGCTGTTTGCATGTGCCCAGTTGATGATTCCATCAACGCTGGTCACACAGAAGCTACCTCCTGGGACGTGATCCATGACGACTGGAAGATTGTTAGTGATCAGACCCATTCTAAGGCTCCTTTGCGCCAGGCATAAGCAAGGCCGGCAATCAGGACTGCGATGAAAATGAATACCTCAACAAGACCGGCGACTCCGCATTCTCTTATTACCATCGCCCACGGGTATAGGAATACGGCCTCAACATCAAAGACCAGGAAAAGCAGAGCAAAAAGGTAGTAACCCACATTGAACTGAACCCAAGCCGGGCCTATGGGGCTCTCCCCGCATTCGTAGGGTTCGTTCTTGTCGCGACCGGGTCGGTGCGGTGCGACAAGAAAGGAAAGGCCAAGCCCTCCCACCAAGAATGCCGCAGAAAGTCCAATGACAGCCAAGACATAGAT